>TARA_R110002020_G_scaffold323672_2_pt1 | contig 14359 bp, 22 predicted proteins | sample TARA_R110002020 | Tara Oceans TARA_R110002020 (sample SAMEA4396489) | marine metagenome | biome: Westerlies Biome; feature: [MES] marine water layer (ENVO:01000295) within the mesopelagic zone...; material: water (ENVO:00002006), including particulate matter (ENVO:01000060) such... | reverse complement strand
TGACTCCAGCCCGATACCTGTCAGAAGCATGACTGATGCGTTCGCGATAGAGAAAGACAAGCCAACCGAGTTTTTAGGCGAAGGATTCATCGCCGCTGGTTTCAGAGTCTTCATCATTGGTGCGCCTAAGATCGGTAAATCACAATTCGTGCTTCAGATGCTCTCTACAGCCGCTGTAGGCGGCTCTTTCTTGGGGTACAAGTGGAACCAGCCTCATAGGGTTCTGTGGCTACAAGCGGAGATTAGAGGGCCATACGTCGGTGTACGCTTGCGACCAATGTACGATTCATTCTCGACACACGAGCAACAGCTACTGTCGCGTAACTTTCTGTGGACTGAACGCGGCGACATCGACCTTGTGGATAACTTTGAGCGTATCCGTACGCTAATCAAGACGGTAAAACCAAGTTTGATAGCCATTGACCCATTATCGAACTTCTTTGGTGGTGACGAATCAAACAACGCCGAGGTGAACGGGTTTCTGAAACGAGTCAACTGGTTGGTGGATGAGAAAAACTTAGGTTTTTCGCAGCCTCCAGCGTTAATCTTGGTTCACCACACCCGCAAAGGTGCTAAAGAATCCGACGGGTTTGAAGGTGCTAGAGGGGCTTCAAGCATGTCGGGGTGGATGGACTCAGGCATGATGCTGACCAGACACGACGATGGGGTAAAACTCACCTTCATGTGTAGAAACGGCAAGTGGCCAAGAGACCGAGTGATCCGATTGAGGGACGATACAATGAAGTTTGCAGAAGTAAGATCGAAAGATGAATAACTTTCTTGACACATTGTGTCGTATCTGCAACGCTCGCACACGTTCGCGTGAGGCGCAGCCCAACGGAGCCAAGCGGGAACGCATAGACCCGCGAAATCTATTTTATGTCCGCTAAATCAAGAAACAAAGGCGCTAGGGGCGAAAGAGAACTACTCGCCCTCCTCTCTGAGCGCTTTCCTGACCTATTTCTCCAGCGAAACTATGACCAAGCTGCTTTCGGCGGCTCGGATCTACTTGGGTTGCCAGGGGTGTCTCTGGAGGTCAAGCGCTATCAACGGGGAAACGTGCATCGGCAGGAATGGTGGGCGCAAGCATGTTCGGTAGCGACTGAAGATCGTATGCCCGTTTTAGCTTATAGGTTCGACAGGTCGGAGTGGCAATCAGTATTGCCACTCCAATGGTATGCGATGGAACCCATAACCGATTTTGGAATGCTTGCGATTATGCCGCTCACGAATTTTCTTAACGAGTATGAATTGAGGATGAATACCCATGGCTGCACAAAAACTGACTCGTGAAGGCTGCAAGAAGCTTGACGGTATCGGCGAAGATTTCATATTTGAGCGGGTGATGGCTGGTCGCACAATCAAGAGCATTCAGAAAGAGGTCGAGATCGGTAATCGGGTGTTCTACACATGGTTGCACGGTGGCCCCAAAGCTACACGCGACCCTTCACGCTGGACTCGCTACCAAGAAGCGCGGCGAATCGCTGCCGATACACTGGCCGAGGAATGCGTCGAAATAGCCGACGCGACTGTAGATCCTGAGCAAGTCGGTATATCGAAGCTTAAGATTCAAGCGAGACAATGGCTTGCGGGTGCTATGAACCCTGAGACCTTTGGGAATCGTCAAAACACGCAAGTTAACGTGAACCTTGGGGATATGCACATTCAAGCGCTTAAGGATGTGGTAAGCGCATCACAAGATGCGCTACCACATGATAGCGATTAGGAATCGGTTGACCGTTAACACTTAACGGTGAATTTTACGCTGATTTCTTCATCTGGAAATCCGTCAGTTTCATCATATCCCGTTCTAGCTTTTTGGTTAATTCTGCGACCTTATCGCGCAGTTCTTGTTTTGTATCGTTCATCGGCTTAGCTCCCGCCATTCTCGGTAAAGATCCTGCAAGCGCTCAACGTCGCACTGCGACTTGTTGCGCTTTTTGTACAGCTCGCGGATTTCGCGCTTTACGTTACGGTAGCGAAGGCGTAAGCCTTCGCGCTGTAGGTCGGCCATCGTTGTGCGTGCGGTGATGTTCATGGCTGCACCTCGCTGGGGCCAAAGTTTCCAGTTTCCAGAAAATAATCGACTTCTTGGCGTGCCGTTTCTGCCGCTTGTAAAGCGACTGCTAAACCTGCGGTTGATTTGTCCTTATCCATAAACTCAACAAGGTTGAGTCTGGAAACCTCTATCGCTCCCCGGATTGCCACCATCCACTCCCTATCGTCTTTATTCATGGCTTCACCCCCATAGCACCTACGTCCAATTCATCGGTTGCCAGACTTGCGTGCTCCGGTTGTCGTGTGACGTTAACGCATAACATCGCTTGCCCGTTTTCATCGACCACAAACGAAAAGGCGATTGTGTCGCCGATACTCGCTTGTGCGCGTAGGTCTTTGGCTGGGATGGAATAGCGCCTGTCCTTGCGCCCTCCTTTGCCTGTGACGCGATAAAAGCGAATCACTGACCTTGAACCATCGGTAAAGGCTAGTGGCACCTCAGTGCGCTCGCCGTTCTTCATGCTGTCGAAGTCAACGCCAAAGAGTCGAGCTAGCTTTACTAGCTCGACCCAGCAGTCGGGGTTACCCTTCTCGACCATCGTTTTGGTCAGGGTGCGGAATACTGGCGGTGTGAGCTTGGTTGGTGTGTTCATGCGCCACCTCGCATCGGCATAACAACCGCTCGCGCTTGCGGCAATCCGCTAAACGTCACGAGCATTGCGTTATTCTCAGTGCCGCAAATGTTCATCGGCATAGACTTGCGGCCTTCGCCCTTTGCTAACAAAACGCCAGCTTTGCCCAGCAACTCTAGGCATTTAGCGTCGGTATGGTTTGCATGGCTAAACGTATCGTTGTCGCTATGCTTCGGTATTACGCGTTCATAATCGACGTAGTTTTGCATTCGCACATCTAGGTTTTGCACTACGCCAGGGGATGCGGTGCAAGTGGCTTGCACTACCCCGTAGTGCGTGCCACCTGTCTCGCTGACGGTGAGCGATACCATAGGATCGTTACCGTTTACGCGCTTGGTTCCCGCTTTGAATGCTTCAACGGTTACGCCATGTTCAGGTAAGAAGTCGCCGAAGTCGTGGCCGTGTTCTATGCACAATAGAACATGGCCGTTAGTGGCCGTGAGGTGGTGAGCGCTGATATTGACGCCGTTTAGCATATATCGGACATCTCGTGGATCTACAAAGAGCGCGAGCGCTTGCCAGTGGTAGGCGCTGATTGTCAGCGTGTGGGTTTCGGTTTGTGGTGTTACTGTCATGTTCATGCGTCTACGCTCCAGAATTCGTTGTGATCTTTCAGCCAATCGTCAAAACCTAGCTCTGATTGCAATAGCGCGGTTACTGGGTGGTCGGTTATGTCTACCGATGCGCCATCAAACCAATCCAGATACCAATACTCGACGCGGAACGGTTTGCGTTCAGCGTCGCAGTAGAATCGGATCTCTGTTGATGGGCCGCCCCAGCTGATCTGATAGCGTGCATAATCTATCGGCTGATCGCTGAATGTATTGCTTGCGACGTATGAGAAGTCGAGCGCGTACTCGTTGAACCTGTCGCGCATGGTGTCGCGTATTTCGTCCTCGTTTGCCTCAAATATCGCGCTGCCATCGTCTCGGATCAGCGTTTCAATCTTGAATTTTTCGTCGCCAATGCGAATGGTACGGAAGTGATTGCCTTCCGATGTCGTGCCTTCTTCGGTTATGTAGGCGTCGGTTGCTTGTGGGTCGAGCATTAAGCGGATGCCGTGCAGCGTGCTATCGCAGCTCGCTTGTACGCGATCTGCGCACGTTGGTTGTCTTTCTAGGTTCATGGTCACATTTTCCCTTTGTTGTGGTTTCCGCGCTGTCACGCGGTAGTGTCGAAACGACACAATTAAGCGCACCGCAGAGCGCTTGGTTGTGTGGTTATCGGGCGCTTGTCTTGTTGGCTAACCAAACGACGCTGATAAAGAATGACGCCATCCATGCGCCAAACAGTAGGCCGCCAGTCTTGGGTGTTATTAGCTCGTATGATCCTGCGACCATTGACCCGATTAGAACGAGGGTGCCTAGAACGGCTGCATAGCCGAATGTGCGGGTTGTTTTGTTGAAGTCTTGCATTGCTTTGGTTCCTTTGTTGGTCGCACTGTCATGCGATGGGGTAAGAATGCCTGAGTGTGTCGTGTGTGTCAAGAGTATGACATAAAGAAATGAGGGTTATTTTGTGTTGTGGTGTTTATTTGTTAGGCAACTCGCCGACACTAATAAGGGTAGGCGAGCGAGCGCGTGCGGGATTCTGAGACGCTACAAGCACCCTATATAGTGGCACCGTGCTATAGCGCGGTTACGCTAAAGCTACAAAGCTATGAGAATCAGTAGCTTAGGCGCGATACCTCAAGTACGGGTCGGTCAGGATCGGGTCGGGATGGGTGGGTCACTTAACTCGGTCGTTGGGAGACAGCCCCCCAGCGATTCTGAGCGAGGGTGCATGGCCATGACTAACCCCACACCTTTCTAAAAATTTTCCCTGTATTTTTTGTTTCATTTTGGAAACGTGTGAGCTACAGTCGGTGACAAGGAAGTGACAGCTTCCTTGCCACCTAAGCCCTGGGACGCAACAAAGGAGCCATCCCATGACCTATAGAGATTCTAGCCGATGAGCGTCTATGGATATATGCGCGTTTCAACGGCTCGCCAAGCCGAGAAATATTCACCCGAAGTCCAACGTCGCCAGATCACGGCACGCTGCCTACAGGATCGTTTAAGGCTCACTAAGTATCTGGAGGACTTAGGCACCTCTGGCGTAAAGCCGTTCTTAGAGCGCCCCTCTGTGCAAGCTATGGCGTTCAAGGAGGGTGATGTGATCGTCACCCCCAAGCTCGACCGCCTTGGCCGCGACATGCTTGATTTACTAACCATCGTTAAAGACTTCCGCGAAGCTGGCGTGAGGCTCATAACGTGCGATTGGGGCGAGATAACCGATGATTCTATCCAGAGTGAGATGTTTCTGACGATGGGTGGTCTGTTCGCTTCGATGGAGAGGCGCAAGATCCGTGAGCGCACTATGGAGGGCAAGCACCACCAAGCCCAGAGCGGGATATTTATTGGTGGGAATGTGCCTTGGGCTTGTTATGTGCAAGCGAATGAGGATGGCATCAAGCATGTGTACGAACATCCAAAGCGGCAAGAGATGATTGACCGCATACAGGTGTTGCATCGCGAGGGTGTGCCTTATCGCAAGGTATCTGAGCAGATCGGTAAAGAATTCACGCATGTGGATGACACGCCTATGCGTGTCAGCCACACCCAAGTCCAGAGAATTGTAAGGGGCGAGAAATCGTCATATAGGTTGCGTCGTGTCCGATGAGATCGTTGAGAATCCGTTTGTAGAGTTCGTTAAGACGTATCGCAATAACCCTGTGGGGTTTGTGAAGCATGTGCTCAAGGTTGAGCCAGATCCTTGGCAAGCCGAGGTTTTGAATGCTTTAGCGAGTGGTGAACGTAAGCTTTCAATAAGGTCGGGTCATGGTTGTGGCAAGACTGCGATGGCCTCTTGGTCGATGATTTGGTTCTTGATGACTCGTTATCCTGTGAAGGTGGTTTGCACCTCCCCTACTTCGTCTCAGCTTATGGATGGTCTTTTTGCTGAGATCAAGCTTTGGTTGCGTGAACTTCCAGAGATTCTGATGAATCTCTTGGAAGTTAAGTCTGACCGCATCATGTTGAAAGCATCTCCGACTGAAGCGTTTATAAGCGCTAGATTTGCACGCTCCGAACAGCCAGAGGCTCTGGCTGGTATTCACAGTCAGAATGTCCTGATCTTGGTAGATGAGGCCAGTGGCGTGCCTGAGCAGGTGTTTGAAGCGGGATACGGCAGTATGACCGCTGAGAACTCTCATGTGTTGTTGATCGGTAACCCCACTCGCACGAGTGGCTTGTTTTTCGATACGCACCATAAGCTCGCGAGCCAGTGGTGGCGGCGTAGGGTGAGCTGCATTGATAGTCCTAGAGTCACCCCTGAGTACATTGAGGAGATGAAGTATCGCTATAGCCCTGAGAGCACTGAGTATCGCATTCGGGTGTTGGGTGAGTTCCCAGAGGCTGACGATAACACGGTGATCCCTTTGCATTTGGTTGAATCGGCTATAGAGCGTGACGTTGAGATTGATGAGGACGCGCCGCTTATATGCGGCGTGGACGTAGCCAGATTTGGCGATAACTATTCGGTGTTGTGTAAGCGCAGGGGTCGAGTGGTTGTAGGCTTTAGACGATGGCGTGGGTTGGATCTTATGCAGCTCACAGGTGCTTTGATGAGCGAGTTTGAGGCGTTGGGTGGTCGTGACGCCCCACAGGAGATATTGGTTGATAGTGTGGGTGTTGGTGGTGGGCTGGTGGATCGTTTACAGGAGTTAGGTATGCCGGTGGTCGGTATCAATAGCTCTGAGTCGCCCAGCATGGGTGCGACGTATCTGAATCTAAGGGCTGAGCTGTGGTTCAAGGTGAAGGCTTGGCTTGAGTCGCGTGAAGTGAGTCTGCCTGATGAAGATAGCTTAATCGCGGAGCTGGTGGCTCCGCGATACCAGTTCACGAGTACGGGTAAGACTAAGCTTGAGGGTAAGGACGATTTGAAGAAGCGTGGCGTGCCATCGCCTGATATGGCTGATGCGCTCGCCCTCACTTTTGCAAGCGAGGGTGTTATTGGCTTGAAGGGAAGACAATCGTCTAACTGGGGCGCACCGCTCAAGCGTGGCATTAAGGGGATCGTATGATTAAGAGTGATGGCAGTACGGCAAGCTACTATGAGCTTCCAGAGGGTTCTAAGGAGCTACAGGACTTGATCTCGCATAAGAATATGAATGCGCAGATCGGTGAGATCTTTAGGTCGTGTTATCGCATGGGTCAGGCTTCTCATTCTGATGAGCTTAGGGATGCTAAGAAGATTGCGTTTTATGCAGCGGCTGAGATCAAGAGGTTGATGAAGCTGCGCGAAGAGAAGAAGTAAACGATAGCGTTACCCTCCCCCTCAAGTTGTCGTAACTGTAGTAAGTGTCGGAACCGTCGTAACCCTTGTCGGGTCTTGGTTACGACACTTACGATGGATACGAGGCTCAACCCCAGATAAGCGGTAAAACCCCTGATGGGTTTTACCGCATGTTGCATTCTTGGCTCAGTGTTTCACATGAAACATACTTATAGCTACTCCTAAGACTTCTTAGACCCTTAAAACACCACATACTATTCATTCGTTTGTTTGACTTTTGACACGGTGGTCAAATTCTGCCGCATAGTAACTGAGGTTAGCTATGCCAGGAATGAAGTACCACAGCGTCAGAGGTCGCCGTAAAGCGGCACAGCGCGTGGCTGACGTTTTAGAACGTCAAGCCAAAGACAAGAAGCCTAAGAAAAGTGGCTGAGATCGTTTCAGATGAGTTAATGCTGAATGATCGGCTGTCTGATGAGGATGTCCAAGGCATCCTCACCACCGAGCTGAACGACGCCATAGACTTTATAGATAACACCATCTCACCAGCACGCGCTGAGTCCGAGAAGATGTATCTGGGTGACCCCCTCGGCAATGAGGAAGATGGCCGCTCCCAAGTCATATCAATGGATGTCCGCGACACCATAGAAGGCATGCTGCCCTCTTTGATGCGTGTCTTCTTTGCCGGTGAGCACACTGTTGAGTTTGCCCCCCAATCGGTAGAAGACGTAGAGACTGCCAAACAAGCTACCGATTATGTGAATTTTGTGATGAACCGCGATAACAATGGTTACGCGGTTCTGCTTGATGCGTTCAAAGACTCGTTAATGAAGAAGGCGGGTTTCGTTAAGTTCTCTTGGGATGAGTCTGAAGAAGCTGTCGGCTATGAGTTCGATGGCTACAGCGAACAAGAGCTTGCGGTACTTAACGCAGATCCAATGGTTGAGATCAATCAGATCGAAACCATTACCGAGGTTCAAGAAGATGGCACTGAGTTCACTCTAGGGTTCTCAGGCTCTTATACCCGAATCAATAAGGGCGGCAAGATTCGTATCGAATCTGTACCGCCCGAAGAGTTTTTGATCTCGCGTAACGCGAGGACACTGGACGATGCTGATCTAGTGGCGCACAGACGCTACATGACAGTGTCGGAGCTTGTGGCTATGGGCTATGACGCTGATTTTGTGTCTCAGTTCATTACCTATGACGATGATTTTCAGTTCAATCCAGAAGCTAACGTCCGTAACCCAACGCTGGGTGATTACGACGTAAACACCGACCCCTCTATGCGTAGAGCCTTGTACATTGAGTCGTATGTGTACATGGATGTGGATGGTGACTCGCGTGCAGAGTTGAGGAAGGTCTGCACACTGGGCGAGAGCTATGAGGTGGTGATGAACGTCCCAACGGATCATCGTCCCTTTGCAGTGTTTCACTGCTCTAAGGAGCCACATACTTTTTTTGGTCTTTCGATTGCAGACGTAACGGAAGACTTACAGCGCGTTAAGTCATCTATCTTGCGAGCAAGCTTAGATTCTCTGGCGCTGTCTATTCACCCGCGCATGGCATTCACCGAAGGTCAGGTGAATGTAGACGATCTTCTATCTACAGAGATCGGTTCTCTTATTCGTATGCGCAATCCTGGCGCTGTACAGCCGTTCAACATGCCCTACGTCGGTAAAGAAGCTTTCCCGATGTTGGAGTACATGGATTTGATACGCGAGCAACGCACCGGCCAAAGCCGTGCGTCCAGCGGCCTAGATCCTAACGCATTACAGAGTTCGACTCGTTTGGCTGTGGCTCAGACGATCACAGCGAGTCAGCAGCGCATAGAAATGATTGCACGCACGTTTGCTGAGACCGGCATGCGTGATCTTTACATGGGGATCTACAAGCTACTCGTTAAGCATCAAGACCGCGCTCGCATGATTCGTATGCGTAACGGTTTTGTGCCTATAGATCCTAGTGTTTGGAACGCCAACATGGATGTTGTCGTTAATGTGGCCCTCGGCCAAGCGACTGAGGTTGAGCGTCTAACGACGCTACAACAGATCGCTCAGAAACAAGAGCAGATACTGCAAACCCTTGGCCCACAGAATCCGTTGGTCAGCATTCAGCAGTATTACCAAACGCTCACACAGATTATCGAACTGGCTGGGTTCAAAGACCCAGCCAGATTCTTCACCGACCCATCGACTTACATGGCACCACCACAGGAGCCACCGAAGCCAGATCCAAACGAGATGCTGGCTCAAGTGCAGATGGAATCCATACGGGCAGACATCCAGAAGAAATCGGCAGAACTAGATCTTCGTCGAGAGGAAATGCTGCGTACTGATGATCGGTTGAGAGACAAAGATGAGGTCGAGACTTTGCTCAAGGTCACAGAGCTAGAAGCGAGGTACGGCACCCAAGTTGATGTCGCTGAGATCAAAGCTCAGACCGACCGAGAGCGCGAATTATTGAGGGCTGCACAGAATGTCCAACGATGATTTCGGCTCACAAATACAGGTTTTTCTGCACGACCCGCTTATGGATGAAGTCATCCAAAGCATGGAGCGGGAGATGTTTGAAGAGTGGGCAGATGAACACGTCGCGAATAGACGCGAAGAACTTTATTGGGAGCTGCAAGGCATGCAGCGCTTTTTTAGGAGGCTACGCGCCCATGTGGATAACGCGAGCATAGATGCGAGAAAACGCAAATGAGTGAACAGCAGTTGAATATCCCTGAAGGGGGTCTCGACCTGCGCAGTGCTGCGGCATTGCTGGTTGAAAAGTCTGATGGCAATCGTGAAGGCGATAACGCTGAAGAACCAAGAGAAACCGAGTCAGAGGCGTTAGCCGATGGCGAGGCTTTAGTAGAGCAATCCGAAGAGGAACTTGAAGAAGTCGAATTGCAAGGTGATGAAGATAGTTACGAGGAAGCTGAAGAAGTCGAAAGGTTCATCGTCAAAGTAGACGGTGAAGAAATAGAAGTAGACATAGACGAGCTGACTAAGGGCTATTCACGCCAAGCGAGCTACACAAAGAAGTCTCAAAAACTAGCCGAAGAGTCTAGGGATTTTGAGACGCAACGCGATGCAGTCTTGCAAGAGCGAGCAGTTTACGCGGATTTGCTAGGAAAGATGCAGAACCGGATTCTCAGTGAGGATGCGGTTAGAGAACCTGATTGGGACGCACTCTACGAAGAGAACCCCATACAGGCGAGTAAGCAGAAGTATCAGTGGGACAAGGCTCAAAAAGAGCGTGAAGTTCAGCTAAGTAAGATCTCAGCAGAACAGAATCGTTTATCTCAAGAGCTGAAGAACCAGCAGTCAAAAGTCATGCAAGAGATCGTTGCTGAAGAGACCAGCAAGGTACGCGAAGCGATACCAGGCTGGGCTGATGACAGTGGTTTCAAAGAAGGCGCTACCCAATTGCGTGAATGGCTCATCGAATTCGGAATGGATGAAGATGACGTTAACGCAATGGTTAAGTCTAAGCATGTTGAGGTTGCTGAGATGGCGCGTAAGTACGCGCTAGGTCAGACCAAAACAAAAGACCGCCCCACCGCTACTCGTACTGTTAAAGCTGGATCTTCCCGAAGAACAAAAGCAAAGCCTAAAGCAAAAGCTGCAAAAGCCCTTAACGACAGATTGCAAAAGAGTGGCCGCCTTCAAGACGCGGCTGAACTAGCAAAACTTTTGGAACTTTAGGAAAATATCATGACGATAGTGAGCAACACTTTCACGAGATACTCGGCTGTAGGCATTCGTGAAGAATTGGCCGATGTTATCTACAACATCTCACCTCAAACCACACCCCTCGTTTCTAACATTGGAAGCGACAGCGTATCTAACACTTTCTACGAGTGGCAGACTGACAGTTTAGCTTCGGCTGCTGCAAATGCGCAATTGGACGGAGACGATTTGGCTTCGTTTACTGCTGTCTCTGCTACAGTTCGCTTGGGTAACTACACCCAGATCATGCGCAAGGATTTCATCATCGCGGATAACTTAGAAGTTATCGACAGCGCTGGTGGTGCGAACACTCGTGCATACAACCTTGTAAAAGTCGGCAATGAGTTGAAGCGAGATATTGAATTCAATGTCTGCGGCGTTAACCAAGCCGCTGCTGCTGGTAACACCAGCACAGCGCGTAAGGGTGCATCTCTGTCCGCTTACATCAAGAGCAACACCAGCAAAGGCACAGGCGGTGCTGATCCGACTGTATCAGGCGGCGTTGTAAACGCAGCTCGTACAGACGGTACTCAGCGTGCGTTTACCGAAGCCATGCTCAAGACCGTACTACAGGCTGTGTTCACCGAAGGCGGTGACCCGTCGATGGTCATGGTTGGGCCTTTCAACAAGACTCAAGTGAGCAGCTTCACAGGTATCGCATCACAGCGTTACATGGCTCCTGGCGATGCTCCAACGACTATCATCGGTGCGGCTGACGTATACATTTCCGATTTCGGAAGCGTATCTATCGTCCCGAATCGTTTTAGTCGGGAGCGCGATGCTTATGTCCTTGATCCTGATCTCCTGTCTATGGCCGTACTGCGAAACATCCAGAATGTTGAGCTGGCTAAGACGGGTGACGCACACAAAGAGATGGTTATCTACGAAGGTTCTTTGCGTGTCGATCAAGAGGCTGGTCTAGGCATCATCGCGGACTTGACCACTTCATAACGACAAGGGATTGAGATGGCTGAATGGAAGAAAACCCTTGAGTACGACCCTCTAACCAAAACCGAAACGGTTTTTGGTTATGAGGAATCTAGCTCTGGGCGTGAGTCTGATGACTCGGTAGTGATTCAAACCAAGACCGACGTTACGGACATCATTGAATCCAACAAGCGCCAGTTCAATGAGACAGATCGGCATCAGTCTCATGGGAGCTGGTCGAAGGTCGCCTCAATCCCGCTCGTTTTGCTGCATGAGTTAAAGCAGAAAGGAATCTTGAACGATCAGAAAGCACTCAAGAAGTGGCTGAACGATCCTGATAACCGACACTTCCGCACTAGAGGCAGTAGGATCTAATGGCAATCACAACGTACAGTGAGCTGAAGTCTTCGATAGCCGATTGGCTAAATCGGGATGACCTTTCAACGGTCATCCCTGATTTTATTCGTTTAGCTGAAGCTCAGTACAATCGGTCGATCCGTCATCGCAAGATGATTACGCGATCAAATGCGACGATTGACAGTAGGTACTCTGCCACCCCTGCGGATTGGATTCAGACCGTTCAGCTTATCTTGCTTACTGATCCTGTGCAGACGCTGGACTATGTGTCCAGCGAGCACATCAACGATAAGCGTGCCGCCAGCAGTGCTGGTGGTCGCCCTACCTGTTTTACCCATGTGGGTGAAGAGATCGAGGTATACCCCGCCCCTGATTCGTCATACACCGCTGAATTGCTGTACTACGCGACCATACCCGCGTTGTCTGACAGCAATACAAGCAATTGGTTGTTGTCTTTATCTCCTGACATCTACCTCTACGGTGCTTTGATTCAAGCGGGGCCATACCTACGCGATCCAGAACAGCTCAACACATTCGCCGCTCTATATCAGCGCATGGTCGATGACATGAATATCTCTAACGAAAGGACGCGGGGCCAAACATCCACACGGATGCGAATCCCTGCTTTTGGGTAAAGAAATGGCTTTTACTGATTATCTTGAAAACAAATTGGTGGCGCATACGTTCAGTAACACGGCGTATACAAGCCCTAGCACTGTTTATGTTGCGCTGTATACGGTAGCACCCACAGACAGCTCCACCGGCACTGAGGTGTCAGGCGGCGGTTATGTGCGACAGAGTGCGGCGTTCACCACTACAGGTAACGCGGCTACCAACGCAGCCGCTATTGAGTATGCAACCGCTACAGGCAACTACGGCACCGTAGTCGCCACGGCTCTGCTAGATGCGTCTAGCGGAGGTAATATGTTAGCGTTCGCAACTCTTAGCGCAAGCAAGACGATCTCCACAGGTGATGTGTTTCGTATCCCTGCCGGTGACCTCGACATCACGCTTGACTGATGAGTCAAGGCTGGGGCAATGGTAGCTACAACAGCGGTCGTTATAATGTTTGGTCTTATAAGGACTGCTCAGCGACTGTCGCGGCTTCTTCATCGTTCAGCTCAAGCGCTGAGCGCGTGCAGAATGCGGCTGCAACAATCTCTGCCAGCTCAACGGTCACTGCAAGCGGTCAACGCATTGCGTTGGGCGCTGCAACGATTGCATCGTCTAGCTCATTCACGGCTACTGCAATCCGAATACAGAGCGCTGCCGCTAACGTCAGCGCATCTAGCTCGTTTACGGCAGCAGCCGAGCGTATCCAACTTGGTTCAGCGGCGATTGCAGCAACAAGCGCTTTCACCGCTAGTGGAGTCGTTATCAAAGATGGTGCAGCCACTATCACGGCAGCTCCATCGTTTACAGCGTCTGCTCAGAGAATCGCTACGGGCCAAGCGGCCATTGCCGCAAGTAGTAGCTTCTCAGCATCCGCACAAAGAATTCAAAACGGCTCAGCAGCCATCAGTGCGTCAAGCACTGTGGCTGCATCGGGTCAACGGATCGGCACTGGCTCAGCAGTTATCGCAGCAAGTTCTGCATTCACTGCGTCGGCTAACGTCGTTATACGGGGAGCGGTCACGATTGCCGCATCCTCAACATTTACAGCGTCAGCAGGAAACATCCAATCAGGATCTGCGACGATCATCGCAACAAGCGCCTTCACAGCCAGTGGTCGAGAAAAGTGGGAACCAGATTCCAACGCCTCGACAAGCTATACGAAACAAGCAGCGGCGAGTACCACATACAACAAACAAGCCAGCGCCTCTACGAGCTGGCAAAAAGCTGCATAGGTAAATCATGGCTGACACATTCGACGCAAGACTGAAATTACGGCTACAGGAATCTGGCTCCAATAGCGGAAATTGGGGCGTGCTACTTAATCAAACTGTTACCAACATAGCATCGGTATTCGGGTTCGGCACGCATCAGCTCACTTCAGATGCAGACGCCACCCTCACGCTGTCTGACGATGGAGCAAGCATTGACGCGCTTAAGTCTAGCTATCTAAAGATTACGAGTAGCGTGTCGCTGACTGCGACACGCACTCTTACGTTTGCACCCAACACCTTGAATCAGGTGAAGTACATAGAGAATGCTACAAGCGGCAGTCAAAGCATCACGATCTCTCAGGGATCTGGGGCGAATGTCACGATTGCGGCAGGAAAGACAGCGGTAGTTTACTTTGATGGAGCGGGATCTGGTGCGGCTGTCGTTGACGCACTGGCCGGTGTAGACCCTGGCGTTACCGATACGTTGGCAGAAGTGTTGGCTGCGGGTAACGCAACGGGTGGCACGGATCTTTCTATTTCTATTGGGGACGATCTTAAAACGCTC
>TARA_R110002020_G_scaffold9613_4_pt1 | contig 14394 bp, 23 predicted proteins | sample TARA_R110002020 | Tara Oceans TARA_R110002020 (sample SAMEA4396489) | marine metagenome | biome: Westerlies Biome; feature: [MES] marine water layer (ENVO:01000295) within the mesopelagic zone...; material: water (ENVO:00002006), including particulate matter (ENVO:01000060) such... | reverse complement strand
TCGCTTTGAAGCTACGCGCTGGTCGCAGGCGGCGGAGTCGGAGACGCCGTCGCCGATCCGAAGTACAGAGAGAGCGTAGCATACACTGTCAAGCCGTATCTAATTTAGGAGGACCGCCTATGCCTAAGCAGCCCCGACCTCACCCGACAGCACTCAGGGTGCGAGAGGTGGCTGTCTATCTCAACGTGTCTCGAAGTCACGTATACAGATTAATCCGTGAGGGTACGCTGCACTCCACAAAGGTGGGTAACAGCAGACGCATCCCCAGGGAGAGCTTCGAGGAATATTTACGCGACATTAACTGGAGGGCTGAAGGCCCTAAGGAGAATTAGAATGAGTCGGAGAGAACAGCGAGTAGCAAGCCTGGCATCCGAGGACAGTACTATTGCAGAGGTCGACCTGGGGGCCGGTCCGTTCCAGAGCTCGACCCCATTACCCTGGCGGTACGTCCAGGCGTTCGAGTCTATGCCTGGCATCAAACGGATCTCGGCTAACCACCTCTGGCACACGGAGGAATACTTCAGTAAGGCGGAGCAAGCGTACGTTAGTTATACGCCGGTTACAGCGACGTATGAGATCGAGCCGCAGGCAGCGGAGCTCCTGCTGCAAACGAACGACAATCAGAGAGTGATGGTGAAGCAGGGCAAAAAGCAACTGACTCGGGCAGCGAATCGTGGCCTCTGGAGATTTATTGGTGACACGATTAAGCTCTCTCCGGATGGAGAGCTCCTCGACGGGCAGCACCGCCTTACGGCAGTTGCTGATTCCGGCGTGGCGCTCCGCTTCCATGTCGTTATGGGCATACCGGCAGAGCTTTACTCTTTCATGGATGTCAGCAGGTCCAGAAAGATTAAAGACGCCGTTGCCGGAGCGGGAGCAATCAATTCAAAGGGCAACCAGGCGCTCAGCCAGCTGCTATGGAGGATTGTGCATGGCGTTGAGATATATGGCGAGGCCATTACAGCCTCTTCAGTAATGGCGCTCCCAGCAGACCTGTCGAAGGTGGCAGGCGTGCCTGGCCAGAAAGAAGAGGCCATTCCGCAGGAGGGCCTCGAGATGTATTTGCTGTTCCAGGACGAGGACGGGAGCGACCCGTTCAACGTGCATGTGATTAACGGCAACAGCACTCGCTCGGAAACGGGCCTCCACGCATCTGCGTCGGCAATGATGTCGCTGGTATATTCCCTTACCGAAGGCCCAGAGCTCAACGACCTGTTCTGGGAGGGAGTAACAAGGGGCTACGGGCTCACTGACGATGACCCTCGCAACCGGCTACGGAAGTTCGCCCAGCGATCGTCAAGAGCGCAGGGCCCGTACGTCAAAGTCCGAGGACTTCGTGCGCTTCAGAGCATGGCCTGGATTCAGCTTGCGTGGGAACAATTTATAGCAGGGGTGACCCCAGGGTCATTCCAGGGGCCGAAGCATGAATCGAAGAAAGTCGAGGTAGCGCTGGAGTTAGTCAGGCAAGTGGTGAAGGAGCGGGAGGAGCTTAAGGGATAAAGATGAAGCTTGCGCTTATAGCGCTGGTGCTCGTGCTGGCTGGGGCCTCTTCGGTCCCAGCCCAGGCACGGGTGACACAGCCTGACACGGTGCCTGTGTGTCGCATGCCAGTCCAGCTTCCAGATCCTGTTGCGATGGAGGATCTTATGTCCTTAGAGCCAGTCCCCGATACAGGGACGGAGGAGTGGTTCAGGCTTTTACTGGAGGGCAGTGTTTGGCCTGCCAGGTATTGGCCTACGGTGATCGAGATCGCTCGTTGCGAGAGTAACTTCCGACCTGGTGCGCTCGGTGATTATGAGGATGGTAAGCCTCAGGCTATCGGGCTTATGCAGGTGCGGGAAGATTACCATCCCAGGCTACTGGGATTCGATCTCAGGAATGGCAATGACAATCTGGCCGCAGCATACGTGGTCTTTCTAGAGGCGGGACGCTCGTTCCGTCCATGGGCTTGTTGGGAGGGAAGATAAGGGGAGAGCAGGGACCGGTAGTGTCACTCACTTCTTTTTAGGGCGCTGAGCGGCATCCTGGGAGGCCGGTTTTGGCCGGATCAGTAAGAAAGCGACGATAAACAAGGTAATTGGGGGACAGATTGAAAATAACGAATACGAAAAAATTGCCATCATTTTTAGTAAAGGCTGCCGAATTTTGGGCGCAGCACCACGACTCCCAGGCGGAGTACTCAGTCACGGAGCTCCTCGACGCGCCAAGGCGCGTAGCTCTAATGAGTCAGCACGCTGACCAGCTGACAGAAGATGTCAGCGACAGGATGTGGTCGCTGCTAGGTAGTTCTGTTCACAAGGTAATTGAGGCTGCGCTCGAGGCAGACGACGACGACACCCTGATCAGTGAGCACCGTATGTTCGCCGAGATTGACGGCATACGGATTTCTGGTCAGTGCGATGTGTATGATTCGTCCTCGAACCAGCTATACGACCTGAAGACAGCCAGTGTATGGGAGATCATTAACGGCGTCCGCGAGGAGCGTGAACAGCAACTAAACTGCTACGCCTACCTTGGTCGCCGTGAAGGCTGGAAGGTAGACGGCATCGCCGCAGTATTCATACTCCGTGACTGGTCGAAGAACAAAGCCCTCGAGCACGATTACCCTGCCGACCAGGCCTTCGTATATCCGTTGAAGATGTGGGACGACGCTGTCACGGAACAGTTTCTACGTGATCGTATCAGGGTGCATGAGGATGCAAAGGTTAAGCTCCCTTACTGCACACCCGAGGAGCAATGGCGTCGCGAGGATAAGTTTGCTGTACGCGTGTCCAGTGCGAAGAAAGCTCTGCGAGTCAAGGACTCGATGGCGGAGGCCCATCAGTGGATGGCTGAGCAGGGTAAGGGTGAGTTTGTCGAGGTGCGTCCAGGCAAGGCAGTGCGCTGCGAAGACTACTGCTCCGTGAGAGATTACTGCACGCAGTACGGCGCGATGACGCTGTCCCAGCAGAGCCGCAACGAGGCTAGCTAATGCACGCGCAAGCACGCGTGCTGACGCGTATACAGGCCTGGTATACAATGAACGTGCTGTTCCCTTCGTGTCGCCCTGGCGTTCGGCACGCGCACCACCGTTCGCCAGGGCGCAAAACCTCATGACCGTATCATCTGCTCAACGTTGGAATAAGGCATCGCCTTGCCCTGTCTGTGGTGGATGGGACGGGCTCATGCGGGGGAGGGGTGAACGCTGTGACGGATTCATCTCTGAAGACTCACGCAGTGCGTTCTGCTCTCGCGAGAATTACGCTGGCAACATAGACCAACCCACTAGGGATGGTCGCCTGTGGCGGCACTGGCTCCTCGGCGATTGCCGGTGCGGGGCTGACCATGGCTATGCTCTAAGGACTGTGCCGCGTCGAGGTCCGGCACCACCGGTAACCGCACAACGATCACGGGAACAGGTCTTGCGCATATGGCGCAGCGGCAAGCCGGTGCCAGGCAGCGTTCATGCTCGATATCTCAGGAACAGGGGACTGGACCCGATCAGATTGCCAATGGCGTTACGTTTCGCTGAGAAGCTGGCGAGGTGGGAGCTCAGCAACCGCGAGCTCCTACCGGCAATGATCGCCAGTGTAGTAAGGCTCACAGAGCCGCCTGGCAAGCGCCTGGTAGGCGTACACAGGACTTACCTGTCCAAGGACTCATCCAAGGCCCCTGGCGTGTCCAGGAAGGCCTTAGGGACCATCTCCCAGTCCTGCGTGCCACTCGGCAGGCCGATCAATGGGCGAATAGCCGTGACTGAAGGCATAGAGAGTGCACTTGCTGTTCAGCAGAGCTCGCCCATCTATTGCTGGGCAGCTATCTCCGCGCCAGGCATCCGGTCTCTTGTATTAACTGACGACGTTACCGACGTGGTTATCTACGCTGAGCCAGACCCAGCAGGCGAAGCGGCTGCTGCTGCAGCTGCTGAGCGCTGGTCTGAAGAGGGACGTGTTGTTCGGATAGCGACAAGCACCGAGGGTGACGCTAACGATATATTAATGAGGGATGGACCATTGGCTGTGCGAGCATTGCTCACGGGGGCAAAGCTATACTGTGGCTAATGAATTTAGTATCGGTGGACCCTGGTACTAAGGGTGCGATCTTCCTGGTTGAGGATGTAACGTCCGAGACTAGGCCGCACCGTTATTGGCCGATGCCAATGCTTGGGCGCGGCAAGCACGCCTACGACATTGACACGATCGTAGACATACTGCGCTCCATTGATCCGCTCGATATCCTCATAATCGAAAAAGTAACACGTCCGGCTTCTATAGTTCGTTGCATGGGGATCCACGAAGCGATCGGGGCGGCGATCGGGGCCGACGAGGTTCATACGATCCGTCCGCAGGTCTGGAAGAAGTACTTCGGGCTAAGGCGGGACAAGCAGGATTCAATCGACCTGGCAAACTCCCTGATACCAGGGCTCGAGCTCAGCAAGGCTCAAGACGGTATTGCGGAGGCCTTCCTTATTGGTGAGTTTTGGCGCAGGCAGGAATTGTCTCTCGCTTAGAGCGTAGTGTAGACTCGGCTGGCCCGAGAGTCTCAATCGAGCACGAGACTCCCTTGACTTAGTGGGAACCTCCAGAGCTCTAGGGAAGTGGCGGGGGGCTCTCGGGCACAAGCCCTGCCTATGTTGTCCAGTAGACTGGATCAGAGATGGCCTCTGGCCCCTCTTCGTCACTCACTAGGATGTTGAAGTTCTGAAAGTAGGCCGACTCTTCCTCGGTCATTAAGTGGGGTAGCTCCTCCCCTTCCCATACCTCTTCTGCCCTGCATGTGCCGCAGGTGCAGCCGGATTCTGGGCATCCTTCTTTAGGGGTTTCGTTAGTGCCTTGGAACGTGCGCCACTTCCAGGTTTCATCTTCCGCTTCGGCATTAATATCCACGGCGACGTGCGGCTTTCCTGGGCCTCGAGCCCTTCTTCCTCTTTAGCGCCTTGCTCGCCTTCCTCGCTGCGGTTTTACCAGCTGTCGTATACGGATAACGTTTACCAGCAACCCTGGGCATGGTTACTCCTTTCCCTCAATGTATATCATGTCGTGCAACCCCCACATGATCAGGACTAGTTAGATCAATCCTCTGGTCCGATTATATGTTACAGTCCGTGGGCACCGAAGATAGCTTCTCGCCGTTGTCTGTCTCCGGTGTCCTAAGTGGGTCAGCAGTTATTCTAAGCCCAGATATTCTTGCTTGCTGGCTCACTTAGGCCCTATTCGTAGTCCCCGTACCGGCGGTTATCTCCATAGCCAACCACCCCGAGTTGCCGTAACACATCATTGAACGACTGATGATCAGACATAATTGTCCGCATCTCATTCTCAATTAGAACATCCTTTTTCTCTAACTCGTCTATGCGCTCGTCCACTTCGCCAAGTGTCTCTTCAAGTGCTACCACAGCGGACTCGTTATTGCTCACGGTTGAATCAAGCTGAGCTATATACCAGATGCCACCAAAAGACTGCACCACGATTGCCATTACAATCCCCAGTGACAGCTTCATATTCTTCAGTTGTTCCATTAGATTTCGACCGACATTTCGATCGTGGGCGTCCCACCTCGTCCCCACTTTTTCTCCTGCCGATACCGAGGGCGCAGCCATATTTTAACGGCACCGAGGGTCAATGGATTCATCATGCCGCGCTCAGGATACAGCCCCCCTGCACGGCCACCATGCTGGCTGTCCTGAAGGTAGCCCTTTAGGAAGCTACCGGTTGTCGCAAGAATGAGCTCTCGGGTACGAATCAGGGAGTGCTTGGGGCCAAACGATGGATAGATTCTGGCAGGCTTGGCGGCGTTCGCTTTATGGTGGTGGCCGATAAGGTAGACGTCCGCGTCAAAGCCCCTGACGACGTGTTCCAACTGATTGAGGGATGACGACATTAATTTTCCGCCGCCGCGCCCATGATGCGCCCAAATGCTAATTTGTTTATTCACATGCTTGGCTGGTGTCTTGAACGTCAGACCGATATATCCGCACGTCCCTAGAAACGGAGCCTTCAGGTACTGGGCGAATCTGAGATCAGTCGTAGTGCCGTCTTGATGGTGGTGAAAGTGGTGGCCCTCGAGTAGCCCCAGCCATCGGCCAATCGTAGGTTTGAATATCTCCTTTAGCTCGTCCTCTAACTCCTCAGCCGAGGCGTCGAGCGCGTCCAGTGCGCTGTCGTACAGGGTCGATCCTCTGAGAAATTGCCTATTCGAGGGACTTTCCATATCAATGAAGTCCCCCATCCCGATATAGTAGGCATCATGTTCGATGCCAAAATCGATCACCTTCTTCAGGCGATCGACATCGACGGTGTCACGATTGGACTGAAGCTGGATATCGCCGATCGGTATAATCAGGGTCTCTTTGAAAGGCAGCGGCTTCTTAGTTAACTGCTCAACGTTGGCAAATTCCATTGGGTGGGGATTCCCTTCGGAGCTACACCAGCACGCAAAGCAGGGACAAACTTCTCACAAGCGCCAAACTCGAAGGCCTGGGCATAGGGCTCGTGTAAGCTCATCGGCAGAGTGCAGTGAGCACAGATATTATCTAGGACGGTTCTATTCTTCTTGGACATGCCATTGCTCCGATAACATGTGAAGAGCCTCCACAACCATTCTTAAGGTTATGCGCTGAGACTTCACGTTCCCAAATATCTCAAGTAGAGACTTATCTTGGTGGTGCAATAACACGAGGTATTCAAAGTTGCCGTCTACATTATCAATACGACTTCTGAAGTAAGCAGCAGGACCATCTACATACGTAGCCACGAAGGGCTCATCTCCGAGAAAATCGGATGCCTCTGCAAGAATATCATAGTGGCCAATATCGTCAGACATTACCCTCAGACCCCTGGGCAGCATCGCGAACAAATCTATAAGCAGCTAACGCTGCGACTGAAACTATCGGAGCAATCTCTACAGGGATACCGTAGTCACCAGCGCTCTCTGACAAGGCGACGAGAACCGACGAAGCGGCGATCACAATAAGATCACGAAGCCCTTTGCGCATAGTACGTGGCATTAATTCCTCCGAGGTATCCTAATTTCATGTATTTCGTCACCATCAGCATACCGTACTGGCGTAGCGCCGCGCATCCATGCCTGGGCCCATAGCTCTGAATCGAAGGGGCCCAACGGTGGCGGTTTGTCAGAGTCACCCGACTCTCCTGGTGGTACAACATGGGCTAGAAGCCACTCCCTATCCCAGTTCGGGCCTGGGTCATGTGCCCGTGAACCAGGATCAAGATCACGATGGCCGATCACTGTCTCATCATTAACATCCATCCACTCTGACTCCAACCATCGCAATATCTCTATAGCAGCTGCATGCTGAGCATCGTTCCAGGTTGTCGCTGAGAAGCCTTCTGCGGCGATCCCGACCGTATAGTCATTAGGGTTGATTCCTGGCCTGTAGAGCGACCACAGAGCCGCTGCTGCGCCCTGGTCAGGAACTCTTCCTGCATGCCACGCTCTTTGTGAGATAGGCACGTACTGCGTCGGCACACCCTCGAGGTCAATTACGAAATGGTACGAGGCCTGGTTAATAGCTTTTGGCCGTTGGCGCGCCCACTCATCCATCGTAGATCGAGAGCCTTCGATAACATGAAATACGATTCCCTCAGGTGGCAGCGTACGTGATGAGGTAGCAGCAGTAACGACCTTGCGTACGCCTGGCATCCAATCCTCGGACATAGGCTTTCCTTAGACTTTGCCCTTAAACTGATCAAAGGCAGCATAAAGGAGAAGCGCTATCGTAGCGCCTATGCCATACACCTTATCGGTCAGGGTACGTGATGAATCTTCTAGCTCGTCTACCCGCTCGTCCAGATCCTCGATCCGCTCGTCGTGTCTGGCGACTGTATGGCTTACGCCTTCGCGGCCATTGCCAAGTAAACTCTGTTCTATCCGGGCCAGTCGTCTGTCTATGTCTGCTAGGCTGACTTCTGGCATATAGAACCCACTCCAAAACGATGGCCGCCCACGCTAATGCGAGGGCAACTTCTACGACGCAGGCTCCGTAGGCCACTCAAGCCCATTCCCATGATTTAGATTAGGGAATGTCGCAGGCAAATCACGTAATGTCTGCCTGTATGTAGCCCATTCTGCTTTCTTACTGTCACTAAGAGGCGACCCATCCATCTGCGTCCAGTCCGAGTCAGCTAGGCGTTGATTGCGCTTTTCGCGCTCAAGCTCACTCCACGGGACCACTGAAACTATGAGTGCGTCGTCGTCGATGTGTGGGTTGCTGTCACTAATGACAACATCCAAGTCAGCGACATCAATCCCATATGTCTCAGAAACTTCATCAAGGGCGTCAGCATCTGCGCTCATCCCATCGAAGTTGTCACCATCTGTGCCGTCTAGGCGGTCTACGAATTTACCCGTAGATGTCTGCCTAAACCCACGGTACAGGTTCATCTCTGGAAAGTTAGTTGGCACTAGGCTACTCCACTCCAAAGCTATATATGTGGCAGGCTCCAAGAGTTATCGGGCCACCTGCGTTGGTAGTTTTACAAGCAATGACTAGAGTAGTTATTACCGTCGCTCCAAACGCGACATCTTTGTTAGTAGCGCCTTTTACGGGGTCTTCTACCCTGTCTGTGCCTGCGCCGTACTGGCCGCCAGAAAAGACTGCGCCACCCATTTCATATCCGGAAATACGCGGACTCATAAAGGTTACTTGGACTACCTCGGAAGCGTTATCGCCATCCTTCCCGCAATCCCGAAACGAGTCCATGATAATATCGGAGTTGTATTTCCATATTCCAGCACTCTTAGTTGCTCCGGTACCTGAGTCTCCCTTGAAGGAGCACACTATCAGAATGGGTTTAGCGGCAGCGATGGTTAGCCCTGTGATGGTCGCAGCGGCAGTGGTCCCTGTCCCAGAGGACGCGGTGGCAGTTGTAGTACCACCCTCATACGTCATCACGCCGCCAGCAGCAGCGGCAGCAGGCTTTAGATAGGTGCTAATCTGATTACTAGGCATTAGGCAGACATCCTTACAACGTGACCAGTTACCGATACTTGATTAGCCGTTCCGCAGAACGCCCTTACAACCACGCCACCGCTTAGAACTACGTTTTCGATAACCTTCACCATTCCCGCCTCAGTGGTGATAGTTATCTCAACTACGTCCTTGGGAATAGTAACTCCGCCAAGTTCAATAGACAGCTTGAGGTCAGAGGAGTGAGCGTTGAAGGCATAAAGCGTAACCCGCTCCAGCTCGCCTGATGTGCTGGTAGCCGTGTGAATAACTGTACCGGCAGTGGCAGTGGCTGCGACTAGAATAGGCAAACCATTGGTTGCGCCGCTTAGTTGCCGGACTTCAAATTGGGTTTGTGGGGTAACTGCCATATCAGTTTATCCTTTCAGTTCAGGCCCAAAAGGACATCGGTTTGAATTGCTTGAGGGCCAAGCAAGCGTCTGTCGGTGCCATTGGCGTAGCTGATTAGTTTCTTAGTGGAATCATATTCCAAGGCACCGGCAGTCGTGGCTGCGGGGGTGGAGATAGCCAAGAGCACCAGCTCTTTATACATAGTGATCTTGCCATCGCCGTCGATTTTGAAGATTTCGCTAGCATCTGAGTCCTGAATCGCGAGCTTGCGGCTACTTGCATTACCGCCAAGCTTCAACACCATGTCCTGTCCTGAAGTTTCCTTCAGAACCCAGGTCACCTCAGAGCCGGACGCGCCTTCCATTGCGTCCTTGAACTGATTGATATCAGCGGCCTTGACCTCATCCCCAGCAGTTACTGCGGCTAAAGCTGCCATGTACTAACTCCCATAAACCTTGGCGACATTGTAAGCATCCTTGTCATAAATCGCTACGTCTGCTGCGGTTGTCTCGGCTATCTCATAGAATGTTATGTCAAATATTTCATGATCGCCACCTAACTTAGGATCGGTAAACCGACCCTGGACATCCAGGATGCGGCCAACAAATGTTCTGTCGCCGCGCCTGTCGTATAGCGTCACACGGTTCTGGACACCGTTGAACAAAAATGATTCAAGATAGTTGCCACCCGATAACGCTGGGCCGCCTGCTGAAAGCAGGATGCCGCTATTCACCTCAACGGAGAAACGCCAGCTTTTCTTACGTGGTGGATTAAGAACGGTATTCAGCACCAATGCACGCGTGACAGGAGTCGCGCCAGTAAGCTCTGTATCCATCTGCAGGTTGTAACGAATTTGATTGAACTCTACCTCGGAATCTGTAATAGCAAATGTCTCGCCAGCAGACTTAGCCGTGAGCACGGCCACAGGCTCAGCATTATCGATCTCATACCGTAGCGATGCTGTCATACCGCCAGAAAGATTCTGGCCCAGCACGCGCCCAGCGTTCAGGAACTTCTTGAATAGCTTGGCCCCGACATTAATATAGGGCCCAACAATGACACCCGTATCAGCGGTAAATGTGCAGTTCTCGTCATCCTCGGGGCGCAGCCCTGAGCGTGGATTTATATAGTACCCAACGGTGCTCTCATGCCCAGCAACCACAGCAGGATTACTAGCATGCAGCGCAGTGGGGCTGGCAACTAATAAGCAATTACAATCATTGGAGCTCGCATATGCCCAGGTATGAACAGTTCGATACGGATTCAGCTTAACAAGATGCGTATTCCCAGCAGCATTTTTCTGCGCCAGATAGATCCAGTCAGCATCTCCTGCTAAAGCCGTAATAGAGCCGTTGAGTTGCGTATTCCCCAGCATATAATCTGCTGGATATAGCAATGTAAAGTTTTCATCTATAGGGTCAATCTGCATAAGTCTGTCGCCGTATGGCACATATACGAACCCGTCAGTCCATAGCAACGGATTTTTGCCATTGTCCGAACGACGCATCTGGCGACCACCAGTCCAGAAGTCCTGGACATTGGTCCCATCGTGGAAGAACACACCCTCGGTCTTGAATACCCACACCTTATCGTCAGCGGTGAGCATGCCGTTAACAGTCTCAGAGGTATGCCCTAACGGGATAGCCGTACCCCAGGCACCACCACTTCCTTCAGGTGAGGCCGCTGGCTTGGTATTGCCGCTGCCGTCTGTCTTCCACATCTGAGGATTGGTTGTAGATCGCCCACGCGCTGTGAAAAACTTCGCGTAGGGGTCAGACGCAACTGCTTCCGTCCATGTAGCGCCATCAGACGAGAGTATGTATTTCTTAGAGTCTCCAGCAGGAGCATATACTCGGCTGCTAAACTCAACTACAGGCCCAGTAAACGCCTCCCCGAGGCCGAGATCATGGACCTCGTCGAACACGTCATCAGTCGTGTCGTATTTATAAAGATACCGCCCAGCACATAGGAATACGCCCAACGATGTTTCCGCAAGATGCGTTGGATTGGCTTCAATCGTAGTGGACGGAGTTGCCTTGAACACCTCATTAAACTTAGGGCTGAGATATAGTCGATTATTGTACGAAGCATCTATATTCTGGCTGTAGTTATAGCCTAAGTTGCCACCAGAGTTACCTACCTCAGATATGCCACAGCCCCCAGCCCAGTTATCGAAGCCCAAAGGGACATCGCTCTCGGCAGGGACTTGCTGATACTCGAACGCACCGGAGACTCGCTGCTCCTCAGGAAGCAATGGCTGCAAACCATGCTGCCAGGAAACACCGGCCTCTGACTTTGCCAGCCTGAAGCCGACCTTCACATCGTTATACTCGACGTAAACATCGTATGCGCTACGCTCACGAACCCTGTTATTCATTTCTTAAATGGCCCCTGGAGCTTGGAACCCTGAGGCATTATAAACGGCCACTTGGTCTCGAAGTCGGAGCCCTTCTGCTGCACAATAGCCAGCCTAGTCTGAACCTCCTCAGGAACATCAGAGTAGATTCCATTACGCTCAAACAGCGTCTGGGCTGCATATGCATATAGAATCTGCGCTGCTGGCTCATCAACTTCCATTGTATTTGTGACTTGCGATGCGGCTGTAGCGCCTAAAGCAGACAGCGTATTACGTCCCACTAAGCGGATCTGGCGACGCGCTGGAGGCACGTTATCAAACAGAATAGTCTGAGTCGTATCGTCACGCCGAACACGAGCATTGGCTTCACGTGGGTAAACACTTGTAATGCGCCCAGCGTCGCCATAGTAGAACCATGCACGGTCAGCCCAGGCAACTATCGCCGTGCCGCTGGCGACACTGAATAGAACACTCAGAACAGATGAGTTAGTCGTAGATATATCATCAGTGACCGTTAATAGGCTCCACCCGCCACCCTGATGGTAGCTGCTATAAGTTGTGCCGCTATCATCGGTAATGCCAATACGGATACGGTCAGCCGTGCGTGCGTACACCCACACCCCAAGCGTCACCCGCTGCCCAGCGGCGTCGGATGCTGAGGCGCTATTCGCCATGTTGGCAACCACCTGCGTATAAGAACCGACAGTCGAGGCGGCCACAGTCAACTTAGTGCATGTGTCGCCAGATTTAGGAATTAACAGATTTGAGTTGGTGCGACTGTATGTTGCTGCCGTAAGGTTGGATGCCGTCCAGTTGGACGTAGAGTCCATGTCCGGATCGTTTACAAAGTTCCACTGATCATGAGCACCCAGTTCCTGCTCGATAAAAGCATAAACCGGACCTTTGCGTATTGTGGACGGTATGTCGAATTCACGACTGTAGCCGTCGCCGGTAAGAGTCTCGTCGAAGTTCAGTTTAGCTAGACTCGGATAAGCTCTAAGCCTAGCCTCATCCAGGCAACTAAACTTCTCACCTGGGTTGTACCGGTGGAGCTCGTAAGTAATTGAGCCAGCGACCTGGGCGGCGTATGCAGGAGCTACTGTAATAGTGCCCGTAGACGCCGCGAACCCACTAATGCGTCGAATACCATACTGATTCGTACCAGAACCAGTGATACGGATGTAGTAGTCACGAAGGCCATCTTCGCCATATTGCTCCAGCGCAGTATCTACAATGGTCGAACCATTGGACGCGCCAGTGCCAGTCGTGGTGCTACTAAAGTCATCGCCAATAAAGTCAGATAACCCCGTCAGCAGATTTGCGCCGGTAATAGCCATCTAAGCTCATTCCTCAGTTCCTGGCACTACGCTTGCCACGGCCTTCCGTGGAGGCTGCGCTACGCAGAGCTTGAAGCTGCAGCTGTTGCAGTTCGCGCTCCTCGTCGCGCTTCCTGCGCTCTAGTGCGGTTTGAATAAGTGCAGATTCTTGTCGATGTCGATTCAGCATATGTGTCTCAACATCGAACTCGGACATCAGGGTTGCTTTTCTACAGTTACGACCCGTTAGGCCGATAGAGTCCAGCCATTCACGATCATCGTGATCCTGATGCAGTTGGCAAAGTAGAACTCCGCGCTTTTGCTCAGGGGGCTTATCAGGCATCCCTGGTATCCAGAACTTCGGCGACCCGTCAAGGTTACGCTTACGAAGAACCTCATTAAGCTTATGCTTCAGGACATGCGACTCAGAGCCATCCTGCATCGACCATACGCTAGTTAGCTCGTCGGCATTCGCCCCAGCATTAGTAGCGCCAGTATAGGTCATGCTGTACTCGTCATTGTTTACAATAACTTTACTAAGACTGCCATCCTTCACGGACGCAGCGATAGCTTGAGCAGCAGCATCAGCAACAGCATTATCAGAAGTCACAAGTTATATCCTTTGCACGGTGATTGCCGGACCGTTAACAGATTTACGGTGCAGCATCAGCGCGTTTTCCTCTGCCTGGTTAATTGCCTGTTCTATTAGGGCCTTGTCTTCCTCGCTTTCTTGCTGCAGTTCAGCAAGGCGCTTGCTATGGTGATCCGAATCGCGGAGGTTGTCGGCTATGTCTTGCAGTTCAGCCACCGTGTGCTCCAGCAATGCTGGAATACTAAACGGGGGCGATGCAAAGTTCTCGGCTGGGCCAAGGTCATCCGACCATACAGCCCGCCGATCATCCCGAATCACGTGTATCTCTTGCCGCCGCCGCCACCCCTGACCTGCGGTACCAGTGCGGTTAACCTCATCTAGTCTGAGGGCAGGTTCATCCTTACGGATGACGGAGGCAGCGACGACAAGTTCAGACACGTCAGTCGCTTACCGTGTACTCAATGCTAATAAGGACATCAGCGATAGTACCGCCGGTGTCGTTAGAAGTCTTAATTTCGAGTGCAGCGTCAGCGGCATTTTCATACGAGCCGTCTGAGTTGGCACCAGCCTGAGTAAAGTCAATGTTCCGTGCGGTCTTAGCCGCATACAGAGCAGTATCAATACCAGGGGTACCAGTTACAGCAGTCGTATCGCTCTCGTCAGAGTCATTAGTGACTTTGCCGATTACCGTTGAGCCGGTAAGAAGTTCCACCTTCAGAACGTTAGAAGCGTGAGCAGCAATCGCTGCCTCCGAAATAACGTTCATTCGATGGATACGAGTCTTTTGGCTATTCGTAAACCAAGTAGACTCGGTAGCGCCATTGCCAACCGA
>TARA_R110002020_G_scaffold85926_6_pt1 | contig 14406 bp, 23 predicted proteins | sample TARA_R110002020 | Tara Oceans TARA_R110002020 (sample SAMEA4396489) | marine metagenome | biome: Westerlies Biome; feature: [MES] marine water layer (ENVO:01000295) within the mesopelagic zone...; material: water (ENVO:00002006), including particulate matter (ENVO:01000060) such... | reverse complement strand
TTGGATTTTTTTGATTTTTTTGTTTTTTTTGATTTTTTTTGATTTAGACATCATCTCCAATCCACTCGCCCCGGTCGGGGTCGTAAGGGATGTTGTTCTTTGTGAGAAACTTCTTAAACGCCTTCTCACGCTCCTTTTCCATCACGCGGGAACGCTCACCTATCCCCATCAACGCCCACTCCTCCTCGTCGTCCTCTTGGACACCATACCACAACTCCGTAAGAAGAAGTTCATAAAATCCTCCGTCCTCCAACCACAACTTCCACAAGTCCGCGTCACGTTGTCCGCAAACATCCGCGTCTGTGTGATGACTTTCTACTGCGTCGCAAAGGTCGTCAAATTGTCCTTGGAGAGCGACGTAGTTGTTTATCGCATTCTCCTCCGCTAGTGCGAGATATCGCTCCTTCTCCACCGCTTCACCGATGAGATTCATCACGTCAAAGTTGTTGGAAATCATCTCCATATTTTGGCGGTGTTTAATTCGTTTATGTTGATGGATTGGATTCGATTATGAAATCAAATTTATGACCCACGGAAAAAAAATTTTTCCGTATATGGGTTTATTATTGGGTTGACGGATAAAAAAACTGAAGTAACGCAACCTCCAGACAATTTTTTCGCACCCTCATAAATTTGATTTCATAATCGAATCCAATCCATCAACATAAAAAATCATCAGTGTTACGATGGATACGATGCTCGCACGCCAACTTCCAAACATAATCATCCGCAAAATCATCCTCGAGACAACTCGGGAAACGCGGGAGAATCGCACAAAGTTCGACAAAGTTGTCGATGAGTTGGAAGAGTTGGTGGAGAACACGAAAGAAATCGTGGATGTGTGGATTGCTGAATGGGAGTCGTCACCGCGTGAGCGAGAGGCCTTATATCATCGTGATTCTCAGGATTGGTGCGAGACTGGATGGTTGTATCAGTGGAAAAAGCCCGGGTTTCCTTCCCGCGGATCAGGTGCGTCGGGTTGCGAGGACGCTGGTTTCGGAACTTGTCTGGTCGGATAACGATTAGAATTTAGATTAGATTATTTTTTTTCGCGAACAATTTTTTTGTTCGGAAAATCGCAAATAACAGGTCGAAAATTTGATTGAGCTATTAAAAAAATCCATCAACAAAAAAAATCATCACCACCAGAAAAAAAATTTCACCGAGGTCAAAAGTTGTTCGGAAATTCACCAAAAACAGGTCGAATATTTGATTTGGTGTACTGAAAAAATCCATCAACATAAAAAATCATCACAATGACTACTATCGCTACTCAGACTAACAACGAGGTCACCGAACTCTTCCGCTTCCGCGATGTCGCAGAGGAGTACAACACTTCTCACGCGGTCAACGATGGATTGATGTCAAAAATTGAGGACGGATTGGAGACTATCAAAAAACTTGAGGAGACCCTCGCTGAAAAGAACAAAATCATCAAAGAGTATCAATCTGTTGAGACAGATTTCGCCAATGGCGAGATAACGGGGAGCGTCGTCAACTGGGCGGTTGGTGAGAGTTCCGGATCGGAATTTCTCCGCGAAGCGCTCGAGGGAATGGGTCAGGATAGAGAGAATGCGGAGGACGAGTCCGCGGAATGGGAGGAGAGAGTTGATGAACTTCAGGAGAGAGTTGATGAACTTGAGACAAATTACTCCGCGTGTCATACAGCGAAGGAATGGATTCGGGACGAGAATGAGGTCAACAAGAAGAATATGTTTAAGTTTATGAAAGAGAATGAGAAACTCAAAGAAGAGATTGGACGATACGATAAATCGCGAGATGCGTGGATGGAAACCGCGGATGAACGTCACGGAGAAATCACGAAACTCAAAGAAGAGATTAAGGAACTCAAAGAAGAGAATGAGAAGTGGGAGGCGGATGACGATAATCTCACGAAGGTTATGTCTATGGTGTCTAACGAGTTAGATGAGGATGAATACGCACCTTGGACTTCCGTTGATGATATCTATGATATCGTGAAGAAACTCAAAGAGGAACTCAAGGTGTGGGAGAGTGATGAGGATGTTGTGATGAATTGTGCGGGTATGTATCTCTATGAGGAAACCAAAAAGGAGAATGAGAAACTCAAAGAAGAGATTAAGACGATGTTGTGTCAGTAATATCCTCAAAGAAGATGTGATTATTCTTATGACTTAAATTATTGTTCTGTTTATTGTATTTTTTTTTGGTGTAATAGTTACACTTTTTAGAAATCAAAAAGTAATTATGCTAAAATATTTTGCTAAATATATTTGTTTAAAAATCAAAAGTGTAATAGTTACACCTTTTTCTTTAAATCAAAAAGTTAAAATCCTTTAAGTCATAAGGAAGATTTGATAAAATTAAATTAAAAATTTATTTACATTGAGACACGGATGTTGCCGATACTATCAATGAAGTATAATGAATCATAGGCAACATACGCATCGATACTAAAGGCTTCATTCGCACCAGCACCGCCTCCAACGTTGAGTAAGAGGGAGATGGGGAGGGAGCGGTCGGCGGTGTTCACGCCCGATTCTAAAGCAGTACGCTGGAAACTCTCTAAGTCCATAGCAAGTGGTGCGAATTCATAAGAGATGCACCCGAGGGCACCGCCCGGGTCTTGAGGAAGGTCGGCGACATTGCCGCTGTTGAGACAATAATTAAGAGTAGATAAAGACCCAGTCCCTCCGGCAGATGATACAGAACCCCAGCACTTGGCTAATTCAGAGAACGCTTCACCTCGGGTGAAGGCGGTGATACCGGCCGCTCCGTTAAACTGACAATCAACTGGCGTCGGCGGATAAACAACAGAGCCAATCTTGAGCTGATAGTCAACGAGAGTCATATTTCCGCCGTAAGACAGATTATACGACTGAGAGTGAGAACCGGCACCGGCACCCGCGTATGACTGGGACGCTCCAACGAAGAATAATGATTTGAGAGATTTACGGCGAGCAGGAACATTAATCGTTTGGTTACCCAGGGCACCAGCGGATATGTTGCCCGAAAAGTGACTATAATCGACGCCGTTGAGCACTAATTTGCCACCGCTGACTTCCTGAACCATTCTTAACTGAGCATCAACCTCCGGGCCGACCTCAACTAATTGAGCAATGTAACGGATGTTATCTACGGTGTATGCAGGATTTGCGAGGAAACCACCATACGCACCGATATCAAGTCCATCGGCTAATTCTATTTCTATGGTGATAGGTGAGCTCCCTAACATCTGAAGCGGCACCATCTTATCTTGAGTTGTGCCGAGGAGCCCGTTCATCAATGGGATGGAGAAGGTGTAAGCGTTTGAGGGGGCACCAGCGAGAGCGGTTACAACTTCAGAAGAATTAACAGGAGTATTAACAATCGCACCCGAAACCTCAGCAGCGACAGTGGGAGCCATAGAAGTGCCGATGGCACGGGCGTTAGCGAAACGCTGACCCTCGGTGATGGAGCGGTGGGCGACAGAGTCAACTCCACCCTGACACGGGAGGATAATAGCGGACATTAGCCGGTTGTAGTGATTGCAGTCAGACAGCACGTTGCCTGCCTGCTCAATTCTAAGTCTTTTGATGAAGCCGTGCCCTCCCCCGAAGTCGAAACCACAGGTGTTAAGCCCTCTGTTCTGATACCTGAAGCGAAGATAGCTGTGCTTGGTGTCAAGAAAAGCCGAGGCGGCTACATCAATTCTGATGATGTTGTTACCATCAGAAGTAAAGGACTGGCCGTTAGTCGGGAAGAAACTTCTACGGCGGGAACGACTTTCTACGGCTAGCGGCAAAATTTTAGTGTAATCAACATTGGACGGGAGAACTCTGTCAGACATTATTTATACTTAATGAAACATAAAAAATTTATTTAATTAAAAATTTTAATCCCGATTTGGAATCATCTCAATTGTAAATTGATATGAATAACATCCTAAATCAGGGGCATTGGCACCAGCGGCAGCGGATACTAACCAGCATCTATCATCATTACCGGGCAAGCGATTTGATACAGTAATAGTATTACCGAATGGATTACCACACATAATAGGGCCACCGAGAGAGCCGGCATTACTCTGAAACGAGTAATCACCCATATTACCTAATATCGCTCCTGCTCCATTACCAACAAGTCTCGCCCAAAACGGAACAAGACAACGATATCCACCTTGACGGGCTTCACCAAGTGCACCCCCGGGGCCAAAGGGATTCGTATTATAATTGATTAAAGTTTGAGACGATGGAACGTCGAGTCTTACTTCTACTGAACCACATCGCCCTAAAGTAGCAGGGGTCGTCCAACACGCATCATTAGTACCGACAAGTTGTATATGAGCCTCGAATGAGTCTAATGTAATATTACACTGATTATAATGATTCGAATTACCATATGATGTTAGTGGGGGCAAGTCGAATTGATATTGTCCCTGGTCTATCGCAACAGCAGCGGCCGCTACAACAAGAATAACACGGAATTTTAATTTTTCTTCATCTAGGGAATAAACTTGCACAGATTCAGTGGGCATTATATATAATATTAATTAGTATTATTTTTTTTTGAGATAATATAATTTTTAACTCGGGGATAATATTTCAGATGGAATATTTCTATACTGAAACAAAAGTTTAAAAATAAAGAATAGAACAATATATTAGCCATTATATATAATTAACATAAAATAATCTAGCTAAACAAAGGTGTAACTATTACACTTTTAAGAATTGATAAAGTTTGCTCAAAAAAAATTTAGATTTGCTATAATACTTTAATTTGTAAAAGTGTAACTATTACACCTTTATTTATTTGAGAGCACGTTCTATTTCTTTCGCCCCTTTCCTCGCTTTCATACCAGAGGCAAAGGCACGACCTCCCGCCTGAAATCCTCCCTTAAGATTTCCGCGTCTTAATTCATCTCGTGCTCTCGCTACTTCTTGACCTGCGACCGCCCCCGCTTTGGCAACCTGAGCACCCTTCCGGACTAGTGCCGCACCACCCTGAACTGTTTTCGCACCTGCTCCCAATGCGAGTAAACCAGCCGCAACAGGGGCACCGATACCAGTGGCAGCGGCAATGGGGGCCGCTATACCTGCTACAGTACCGATAGTGCCGGCAATCGCACCTACCGTACCAGCGACTCCTGACACTGTGTCCGCGTGGTCGGCAACCCACTTCGTTCCTTTCGCCCATAATCCAGGGTCTTTTTTACCATAATCTTTTGTCGCTTTTTTCTTCGTTCCTAAAATATTACCAAAGAACATTGTTTATAATGATACTTATTTCTTTTTTTGAGGTTTTTTAGTTTTCTTTTTTTTAGTTTGCGAAGGTTTCTTACGTGGCCGAGGCACCGAAGGAGGAGGTGTTGTTAATTTTAATTGTGCCTCATCGAGTGTTTGTTGATAATCTAATCTATGATTGGGAGCCGGTTTTAATTCTTTATCAGCAATAAATTCTAATTTTAATGAAATATCAAAAGTTAATCCATTCAGATTAATAACTTGATTTTCTTGATTTGTCAGAGTAATAGCGATATCTGTAATCGCCTTTACTTTTAATAATAATTTATGAACGTCACCATCTGTAGGTTTAATTGTAATGATACCACCGGGCTCAGCATTAATAGGAACTCTTGTTAATATATTTGAGAAACCTCCACCTATATGCGAATCAAGGACAGAAGTAGTAGATAGATTAGTTCTTAAAAATAATGAACGAATACTATTCGTCATATCAACTACATCATCTCCGAATAAATAATATTCAGGGTCAGTTAAGAAAGGCCCAGATAAACCTGTATCAACTCCGACACCGGGAGGGACAGCAGGAGGATTAGTATATCCATACCAGTAAGGTTGTAATCCAGCCGCATCTCTTTCTACGAAAGGGTCTCCTATCGTATTAAAACCATCAAAACCTAATTCTTCATTCATATCTTCTCGTTCACCTGCTCCATTAATTAAACCAAGTGTTACTCGTATTCCAGCGATTAAACATCTGAACTTAAACTTTAAAGATATAGGGTCAAATTTGACTTCTAGTGGATAAAGCGGGCCTGCTGAATAGACGTGAGTTGATATATAATTTGCCAATTCGACCGCATTCCAATTACCTTCAGGGAGGGGCATAGACCTCGCCCCCGCAGGGGCTAAATCAAGGAATCCATTCGCATCATAATCCGCCTGAAGACCAAATACAGTGATAGCGTAATCTAATCTACAATTAACTCCTACTCTAAAATTATAAAAACTATAAGGAATTTCTGCAGAATAAACAGACATTAACATCGTATGATGTTCTGGCACCACTATTGGTTCTTCTAATGAGAAAACAAAATCAGATTGACTATTCTGAAAGGTCGTAGTCGCGTCTTTAGAATTAATGTAGAGAACTCTACTTGCTGCTGTCTCTGTTTCTTTATAGGCGGCTAACATATCTATATAATTAACAATTTATATAAATTTGATTTAAAAAGATATTTTGTATTATTAACATATAATGACATTCACGGAAGAAATTAAAAAAGAACTCATCAAAAGACAACCAAAAACAAAACCATCATCATTCGATGTATACATCAAACAAGTTATAAGAATTTATCGAGATGTATTTAATATAGATTTAGATAAACAAGGTTCATTAAAATTAGGAACTGGAGGACTTAGTGCCGTCAATAAATATTTCGCAAAGAAAAAATTAAGTGATACTACTAGAGCGAATTATTATAGTGCTCTATTAGAAATAATGAAATCTATAAACTTTGATACAAAAAAGATAAAGTCAGTACAAAATCTTCGGGATAGATATAGAAAGAGATATGATAAAATTGAGGATGGACTTAAATCAAAAAAACAAGGTGAAAGTTATATGAGTAAAGAAATTTATGGAGAAAATATGATTACAATCCTTAATGATAAAATTGATGAATATGAAAAAAAAATCAAAGAAGGTTCCAGCGACACTCGTGATAAAGATTTACTTCAGATATGGATGATATTAAAAATACTCAGAGAATTTCGTTTTAGGAATGAAATCGCAACACTCGAATTTGTAGATAAAAAAACTTATGATAAAGAAAAGAAACCGACAACCAGAAATATGATTGTAAAATCTTCAGGTGGTTGGTTCATCTCAAAAAATAAATACAAGACCGATAAAGAATATGGGGAAGTGATTATTCCTCTCAAGGGACAAATCTTAAAAGACATTAAATTTTACAATAAAACCTCTGGTGACGGAATGTTATTTAAATCATCTTTTCAGCAGGGGAAAGAAAGACCGACTATTATGACATCGAATTCTTTATCAAAATATTTGTTAAAGTGGTCTAATAAAGAACTTCCTCCGGTCTTCGCCAAAGATGGTTCAGAGAAACCTAGAAATTTATCAACGACTATGATAGTCAAAATTTATGAATCGGGGGAACACGGGCCGAGTAAAAAGAAAATAACCAAAGATAGTAAAACAAGAGGAAATAAACCATCAACTATGCATAAGGGATATGTATCAACTAAAGAGGTGTAACTATTACACCTTTGTTCTTAAAATAATTTTGATTTGTTAAAAATTTGATTTGCTATAATACTTTAATTTGTAAAAGTGTAACTATTACACCCTTTTAATTTTGACTTAAAGATAGCTGGTTTAATTTAATTAAATTGTAATTTTGACAAATAATGTCTAAACTAATCAATATGTATCCTGTACTTCGCCAAGTCAAAGAAAAATTAAAAGAAAATCCTGATGTATCGGCGGATCAGATTAAAGGTTATGAGAGAAAAGTAACGAATGTCAACGCGAAAGGTCGTAAGACCGGAGCAATTCTTATGACTCACTTGGAGATGTTACAAAATAAACAGAATTATGCGACTAGAAAACAGCGACAACATAGGGAGGAAAAAAAGGAACGAGAGAGATTGGAGGCGGTGCTCAGAGATAAATCAGCCCAATACGATAAACTTAAAACTCGAATCATAGATACATTCGGTGTAAAATCTACTGAATATGAACTTCTATTTCCCGGGGAAAAAAAATTACAGGGGAGTGATAATATCTATGATACCACCCCCGAAGGAATGATGAACTATATTAAGAAACATAATTCTTAAAATAATCCCACGCTTCTCTGACTTTTCTAAATAATTCGTTTGACCCTCCCTTGTCCGGATGTGCTTTCATAACTGATTTTCTATATGCTTTTTTAACATCATCATCAGAGGCTGACCTATTTAATCCAAATACAGAGTAAGGATAATCTTTATCTTTTTTTTTTTGAGGTTCTTCATTAAAACCAAAGAACCCTTGACCGAACCTTTTATACTTACCCCTCCACCTGTCTTGTTCTTCTTTGTCTCTTGCTTTTCTAAATCTTTCTCTTGCCTTTCTTAATTCGTTTTCATAATCTTGATAAAAATCAGGAAGTTTATTAAATACTCCTCCGTGCGGAAAAGAATGAAAAGGATATGCTATGAATTTATAATCACGTGGATACCAACAGCCACTAATATTAATATATTTTGCTGAATCAAAAACCCTTTTCATCTCAATATATTTTGTTATAAATTCTTCTAAACTTAATTGTTTAAATTGTATTATTAACAATTTGTTTGTAAATTATTAATAAATTATAAAAATAAAATATAATGAAAAAAGTAGCACAACTCATAAAAGAAGGAAACAAATCTCCAATACCAACCACAATTGATAATTTAGAACCCCATAAGTTAAATCTAAATATGAATTATAGGGGAGGAAAACGGGGGAGAAAAAGTGACGCAGAAAGAAAAATATTAAACGAACAATTAAAATTTAAAATTAAAAACAAAACTATTTATTTACACTTTAATTAGACCCTATCCCACCAGAACCATCCGTTATTATATTTCGCATCATATTCGCCTTTTCTTATTTTTTCTTCTATCATATTTAGTTTTACAACATCACCTTTTATCTGAATGATAGATGACTTCATATTTGTTAATTCAGTTGATATAGATGAAAGTTGAGCAGATATCTGTTGGAGAAGTTGATGGTTTTTTATCGCTTTATCAGCCATCTATAGTTTTATAAATATTTCTTTTCTTCGGATTGGTGTTATTTCGATTTTAGGGAAATACTTAAATCTTTGATATTTTCTTGTACCTTTACGAGAATTTAAATCTGCGACCTGTTGATAAGTCATATCTAATTCAGTCGCGAGTTCTTTTAGAGTCTCAACATCAATATCTAATAAAACAATTTTATCATTAAAATCGTGATATACTTTGCAGTTATACATTGGTCTATTTAATCTTGGCATTACTTCTTTAAATTGTTTATACGACAACCGACTGATAAAGGACACAATTTTTAAGAACACCTCTCGGATTAATTAAACAATGAAACCAGTTTGAGATAACAGAAGCGTCCATATCAAGAACAAACGAAATATCTTTAATGGTTTTAAATTGCATAATATTCACTAAATCTTTTTTTTCATCATTCTCAAAAAGATATAAAATCCAATTGTTCTTTTTCATATATATTATATATAATATTATGATAAGGAATATAAGGCACATACAAATAAAAAAAGTCGCATATCATCCCAACTTGTTTAAGGCAATACTAACTTATGAGAAACATCCAACCGAATGGGATGAAAGTGATGATTTAGAATATCAAAAAAATAATCCACAAACTAACTTCTTAGAACCAGAGGTCAGATTTTGCGATAAGACGATGAATAAGGTGGGGAGGGATACTGGGGAATAGATTAAAGTTGAGTAACTCTGGATATACAACACGGATATACCCAGCCTGGAGCTCCCCCTGCATAAATATAATTAGTTGTAGAAGATGTTTTCGCCGATGGATTTACAATATAAGTATTACCGGGAGTTAATCCAGTTAATACCCACGACATAGTGACATAATCATAATCTGTTTCATCTTTATAATGAACTACTCTTTCTGTCGTCGTTGTGGTTGTTCCCGAACCTCCACCTGTCGCCCCTGAAGCACTCCATTCAGTAGTGCCCGCTCCGTCAAGTAATCCTAAATAAATCCACCGATTAGCAGAACCACCACCATTAATCACCTTTAATTCTACTTCAGCAAGAGTTCTACCAGGCATACACGTAAAAGTTAAAGTCATTGCTCCACTAAAAATTTCTACGTAACTTGTCGTTAGAGTCTGTGAAGTATATACCGTCGGGTCGTGAACAGCAACATCTAAATACGGAACTACAGAATTAGGATAAAGAGTAGGAAATATATTAGTAGCACTAGTCACATCTAAATAAGTGCAAGTAGTCCCAGTTCCGGGCATCCCCGCCCCAGTAAGATTATTACCTCCCGAACCACTATAAGAAATCCCAGTCATACCAGTGATAGCAGGGTCTAAATCTATTTCATCAGGATTAGGTGTAGTATCAATACTAATATTATTACCCCCTGCATAAGTTGTATCTGTTTGAGTATTATTAATTGTAGTCGCATCATTACCATTATAAGTAGGGGTCGGCCCTGAAGACCCTACAAATTGTATATTAGTCCCAGCAGTTAAATCATTCGGAACTTTTAAGACTTGATTTTGTGCACCAGTCCCACCTGAATTATCAATTGTAGTCCCATCATTATCAGTAGAAAAAGTAGTCCCTGTTAAATCCATTCCTGAACCAGCAGTATAAGTAGTATCTGTATCGATAGAATTAATTGTATCCGCTACAGAACCATCAAAGGTCGCAGAACCTGAAGTATAATTTACATTCGTCCCAGCGGTTAAAGGTTGTATGATACCTGTATGAGTGCCCCATACTGCCGGTTCATCAGAACCTCCCGATAATAACGCCTGACCTGTTGTTCCCGGGTCTATATCAGTACCGAGCCTTATCTCCCCACTATTATCAATACTAGTGAATGTGCCCGTTTTTAATCCAGTGATTGATGACATCTATAATGAATCTATTATTTTATTTATATTTATATTACAAATAATATAATGGAAGAAAAGAATGAAGAACTTATGCTTATTAATGGAAACCTCGTGAGGAGAATTAATCGTAGAGAAAGAATCGCTTCAGAAAACCTGAAACTCAAGGCGGAGATTAAACAATTAAAAAAAGAGATTGAGGAACTTAAAAAGTTGTTCGGAAATTCACCAAAAACAGGTCGAATATTTGATTTGGGCTATTAAAAAAATCCATCAACATAAAAAATCATCATAATGGTCTCAAATCCCCCCGGACGTGTAACAGATAACTATCACGTATTCATTATGGATAAATCAAACAAGTGTATTTACGATCCGGCTAAAAATCAACAATTCCCCAAACAAAAACAAGCATATTGGCGATTCACAAAAAATAGAGATATACCTTCTCAAAGTCAAATAATTTATCGTCCGTGGTCTGAAGAAAAACAACAACAACAGATAGAATGGTTAAATAAAGCACTAAAGCAGGAGTCGTCTGAATCAGGACACTCACTGGAGAATATTCTACATTATGCTTATGCTCGTCGGTTTAATATGGAGGGGGGGTGTGGGATGCTCTGTCAGGCGTGGTTAAAATTTTCACCGAAGTATAACAAGAAGAAACATAGACTTGTTGTTGGAGATGTAGGATTTAAATACAGAGGTGATATTTACTGGGTTACGTGGGATTCCGATGATGAGGAGGAGTGGCGTCCAGCACGATTTGAGGATTACAATGAAGCATACCCTACTTCTTCTTAACAAGATTTTTGTAAAATTGTGCTCTTCTGAAAGTAGTTAGTGAAGGATTATATTTTGTTTTAGGATTCTTATAATTTTTTATGACGTATTCCGCAAATTTAGAGATACTCATTCCAGCATCTCTTGCTTGTTTAGTGAACGCTCCTGCTTTTAAATTCGCATATGGATTAACTTTCTTTGGTGGCATTATATTTATTCATAGAAATAAATTCATACTTTTCAGTCATAATTTTATTTTTTTTATTGATTTGAGAAGGACAACCTTCTTCTCTGAAACAACCAGGATAGTAATAATATTGTTTAATATTGATATTGCCGAGTAGAATATCAATTGCTTTATATCTATTTTGTGAATAAATTTTATTTAATATTGTGTGTGCGAATTGCCACGTGGGGATAATATAAGATAGACAACCGAGTATTCGATATTGAGGTGGGCATAAATTAATACCTTTTTGATGTTCTATTTCAGGTTTTTTTTCATCCATCATCTTTCGGTTATAAATAAATCCTCCGACATAAGTAATCCCATCTTTAGGATAATCAATCGGCAATGAATTTACTTTAATCGCATCGTCTTCTAAAATCAATATATTATTAAGTTTGTTATCAACAATATGTTCTAATAATTTCGTATGGGAAATAAAACAAGCACATCTTGCGAGATGGGATGACCTTTTAAACGAATACATAGAAATCATCTTATCATCTATAAAAGGCGATACTTCTTCTTTAGTTGTTGCCCTCCATCGTTTATATCCTGTTTCTGCGTATTTGTTTCGTCTTGATATAGCATTATCAAGATTGATGTAAAAAGTTTTCATTATAATAAATTAATCATAAAAAAATTAACAGCGGAGATTTCTTAAATCTCTATGAAAGATGTTATTAAAAAATTTACAAAAACAATTCTGTTCTTTTTCTATTCTTCTTCTTTCTTCTTCTTGCTCAAAAATATCATCTAAATAATCTAATTGTTTTTGTAATGAATCCATCATATAACTAATTTCACTCCTTACTTCATCAATATCCATTATGTATATTAACTATTAATATGATAATTAATTTATTTTTTAACTAATTATGAAATCAGAGTGGTGTAACTATTACACCTTTTAGAAATCAAAAAGTAATTATGCTCAAATATTTTGCTAAATATATTTGTTTAAAAATCAAAAGTGTAACTATTACACCTTTTCTAGCTGGTTAAGATTTTTTTAATAATGTAAAATAAATTCTACTTAAGTTCATAAATATGGAAGGAATGGATGAGAAATTTATTGATGAATTAAAAGAAAAAGCAATTGAGCGTAGTGATGATTTAGAGATAACAAGTCCAATCAATAATACAATTGATGAAGAATTAACTGCTGATGAACCTGCTACTGAACCTGTGAAAGAAGTAAAGAAATCTAAAAAGGTTCGTTCTGAAAAACAAAAGGCAGCGTTTGAGAAGGCAAGAATTAAAAGGGCGGAAAATCTAAAAATAAAAAAACAAATAGAAGCTGAGAAAAAAGAACAAAAAAAGAAAGAGAAAGAATTAGTAAAAGCAGAAGTAAAGGAAAGATTAGAACATCCTGATTATCCGCAATTACAACCCCAGTCATCGGCTCAACTTGCTAAGATTATAGGGAGAGAAGGTCGTGATAACTGGAGGGAACAAGTCGTGAATAATTACTATTACTATTCCGGCCCTCCTCCGGACGCCCCAACGACTCCATCGCCACCACCTCCGAGGAAAAGTAAAAAGAAAAAGAGACAAGCAAGACCACCTACTCCTGAAACTGAATCCGAAACAGAATCAGAAGTATCAGAAATAGATGAACCTGATACCTATCGTGAATTACAAAACTATGAAGAAGATTTGGCACGCGAAGGGTTAGTACAACCTGAACCCGAAGAACCAAAATTTAAATTTAGTTTCCGTTAATTTTTAATATATTTTATTATCAATAATATAATGACGAGCATCAAGGAAATTCCCTATGAAAAGCCTATCAATATCACGAAATATGAATTCACCTGCGATGATGTAGATGATAGTATTCCCCACCCATTGCCTCAAAAAGGTGGTTTCGCAATGTTAATTATAGGCAAACCCGGAATGGGCAAAACAACATTAATTTTATCATTGATTTGTAAGAAGGGCAAGGCCTTTAACAGAAAGTTTGACAGAGTGTATTTATGGAGTCCATCTTTGATAACTCTGAAGGACGACCCCTTTGAGTTGATACCTGACGACCAAAAGTTCGAAGAAGCGACCTTTGAGAATATAAGTGAAGTATTAGCTGATATTAAAGACAGCGGAGAAAAAGTATTATTTATTTTTGATGATGTAATAGCTGATATACGCGGCAAGGGGAAGGGACAAGTAGAAAATTTATTACAAAAAATATTCTTTAATAGAAGACATCTCGCAGGTGATGGAGGTTCATTATCCGTAATAGCGACGAGCCAAGCGTATAATAAAATTGATACTAAATTAAGAAAGACAGCGAGTCACCTTATCTTCTACAAAAACTTGCACAAAAAAGAAACAGAATCAATATTCGATGAAGTAATATTGATACCAAAAAAAGAATATACGGATACATTAAGATTTATATTTAACAAAAAACACGATTTTTTATACATAGATACAACACAAGAACCTGATAAGATGTTACACAAAAATTTTAATCAATTAGCAATTAAAAGTCCTAATATTTCAGAAGATTTATTTTAGA
>TARA_R110002020_G_scaffold138029_1_pt1 | contig 14413 bp, 10 predicted proteins | sample TARA_R110002020 | Tara Oceans TARA_R110002020 (sample SAMEA4396489) | marine metagenome | biome: Westerlies Biome; feature: [MES] marine water layer (ENVO:01000295) within the mesopelagic zone...; material: water (ENVO:00002006), including particulate matter (ENVO:01000060) such... | reverse complement strand
GGCGGCAAACACCTCATACATTTCATTGTGTAACTGAAAACCTCGGAAGGCAAAACATAGAACGATAGCAACAATGCAGTAAACTATAAACTTCGGTCTCATTTTTTAATGAATTTCAATGGGCTTTTCTCGAATTTTTGAGCCAATTTAACGAGTCCCCCTATTACTTCAGGACTAACGACCCCGATAATACCGTATGTGATGGCTTTATATAGAGAGGAAATATCGGTTTGCTCCAATACAAACCACGCAACCCCTGATGCAAGGGCGGCGGTAGCGATCCTTTTGAATTGTTGCTTTATGGATAATTTATTCGGCGCAGACAACAATCGCGCAAACATTGCTGCTGCTCCGATAAGAGGGACTAGCCACCCCCCATTGAGAAACTCTTTTAAAATAGATCTTTCGGGTTCCATATACAGGCTATTTACACTTTATAAAAAAAAAGCCCCCCTTTCGGGAGGCTTTTAATTTTATTTTTAAGGTTTTAAATTAAAACTTGAACGTCAGGCCAGCGCTCCAGAAGATTTCTTCATCAACTGCAAAGGTGGCGACATCAATGTCGTTGTCAGCATAAGCGCCTTGAACAAACACATCGGTATTGTCTTTAAGTGCGTATGTAGCCTTAACTCCCGCATGAAGTGAGTCGTAAGCATCAAACCAACTACGAGTAATAAAAGGCGACAGGGTTAGGTTTTTAATCGAGGCAACGGGAAGATCTCTCTTTACGGTCACTTCAATACCCTCCCAATCATATTCTAGATCGCTCCAAAAATGAACGCCGACATTAGCAAAGGAGGTGGCAAGCCAACCGCCGACACCAACTTCTTGAGATGTTGGAAGTACGCCCTCGAATTGATGGTAGCGGAATTGACCGTCTGCCAGCAAATTCAAAGAACCTAGTTTAACTTGACGTGAAAGACCAACGCCGAAGTGGCTTTCAGGGTCACTGTCTGCAACCAAAGAGGCAGAAGCATTGACACCAAAACCCCCAAACGCTTGCTCTGTTGACAGCGTGGTCGAAAAGGCATCCTTGGCTCTTCCAAGACCCCGATAAAACTGCTGATCTTCAGCGGTAAAATCAAGGTTAATATCTCCCGCATTACTAAAAGTAATGCCCAACATGGTTATAAAACCTAGTATTAATTTCTTCATATCTCTATTATGACATTTTTGTCATCTTCGTCAAGTTTTTCTTTACACATTTTATTCCGTAAAAGTCAAAAATCTCCAAAGCTTTCGTATCTCGTTCATATGTCTCTCCGTAGACAACCTCGGGAATATCATAGGAGGCTATGAGTGTAGCGCAGGATGCACAAGGCAACAGGGTGACCGCCAAAAGGCTTACTTCGCCCCTTTTTACAAGGCTCAAACAGTTGGCTTCAGCGTGAATCATGTAAGGTCTACGCAAATCCCTATCTTTCCAGAAAAAATCCATGACTTCTTTTCTTGGGGCTAGGCCATTATAACCCAAGGCTAAAACCATATTTTGTTTATTTAAAGCACAAGCCCCCACTTTCATGTGGGGGTCTTCGCTACGTTGAGATGCGGTTTTAGCTAAATCTAAGGCATAGTCTTCCCAAGAAATTCTCATAGTAATCCTCCAGGTCTATGCGGGCAACGGCCCAAATATTTTTTTTCCGTTTTACTTAGAATAGACTTCCCTCTCCAACCGTCGATAACGCGCATCCGAATGCCAAACCTCATCGGTTTGAGGTGCATAGATACCATCTCTGGTTTGAATAGGGGCGCCCTTACTTAGTCTCAGTGTAGAAGGCTGATATATGTTCAAACTGCTTACGTTCGGCGGTAAGTCGGTCACGCAAGAGGTCAGCCCGATCAGCATCGTTGCTATTACCAGTGTCCCTAAGCTTTTCAATAGCTTGCGAAATCGCATATTCCCTGTCATTGTGGTCTGTGTGTAAGTCATAATAAAACTTTTTATTTTTTAAGCTTAGAAAAAGCTCCAAAGATTTTAGGACGGATTTAATTAAGCTGAACATGAAGTTTCTCCCTTGTAGTTAAAAACTTCAATTTCCTTACCGTTTTCATGGACCTCTTTTACTGATCCCCTTATTGTTTTAGCGCAATCAATAGCCCAGAGCAAAGCTCCCTCTAAGGTTGCGTTATAACCGTGGTGGTATTCTCCTCCCCGTGTGTATACTTTATATTGTTTATTCATCTTGTGGTATAAATTTTAATACGATTCTTCCAGCTTTTTTCTTATTATCTGAAAGGTAACCATGAATTAAAACGCAGCTAGGCAGAAAGTCAACACTTTTTTCATCTAAAAGGTGAACTTCATCATTAAGGATAATCTCACGCAAAAGAGATCCGTGCTCTTGGTGGGTATTTCGCAAGACCCCCTCTTTTCCCATTAAATGCTCCGTAGCCCCATTGACGCCGACGACTTCAAATTTCGCACTCATACCTTCTGTATTACACCAAACAACGCTATTTTTATGGTCATTAAATATTATTGCTCTCCTATCGTATCTTTCAATCCATTTTTTATATGAATCTATTTTATAGGTGCGCCGAATTTCACTTTTTAAATAATTTTTATTGTGATTCTTGAGGGCTAAATCAAATATGGCATGAGTCGCCTTGATTAATTTCTTGCTGGTAAAGTTTTTCCTAACACCGAAAATAAAATTAACATCCAAGCAGTGTTCCTCTATTTCCAAAAAAACAAATCCTATTACTTTGTCATTTTCTTCTGCTTTGTAGATCTCTCGCGTAGAAAACTCCTCAAAAATTTCTTTTATTTTCCTTTGTCGCAGAGAGCGTGAACCCCTCATGCAAAAATCATAAGGTTTCGAGGAAATGCAGAAATTATGAAAATGAGGCCATACTTCTTCTTTCTGAGTTAGGTGTGTAATTTTCACTTCTTTTTTATATTATATATAATTAAAGTGTAAATTTAAACATGGCGGAAGAAGGAAAAAATAAAGTTGCGAGTAGTCTATTGGATCTACAGCCTACGGCAGTTTTAGATTTTTACAAAATTTACCCTGATCGGGTTAATATACCAACGCTATTTATAGGTTTTCATGGGGGCGCCCTCTTCGATAAGTCCGTCATCTGGCAGGGTATTCAATATTTGCCCCTAGCTATTGAAGCTGAGGGCTTTGATATATTGGGGGATGGAACTCTGGCTCGACCTAAAATTCGCGTGGCGAATGAAAACGCAATAGTAACTAATCTACTTCAGAACCACAACGATTTAGTTAATGCCCAAGTAATCAGAAAGAGGGTTTTTGTCCGTTATTTGGATGATGTTAATTTTGATGGGGGTAACCCTTTTGGAAGCGCCGACTCAAAAGCTGAAATAAGCGAGGATATCTGGGTAATGGGAAGAAAAACCCAAGAGTCCAAGATATTCGTGGAGTTTGAATTGAACTCTCCACTAGATTTAGAGAATTTTAACGTAAACTATAGGTCTGTGGTGGCTAAACATTGCCCATGGCAATATAGAGGGGAGGGGTGCCGCTATGCGGGGTGGCCAATTGAAAGAGAAAATGCAGAACCCTTTACGGATACAGATGGTAATGCGGTAATTCCCAATTACGAGAAACCCAGCACTTCACCCGTTGATTTTTTTTATGACCCAACCGCTGAATGGACAGTGGGAAGAGCTTATGAAAAGGGAAATATCGTTGTTGTAAAAAGCCCGCTTATTACACTTCCCCCCGTCGATAGGGTAGTAACAAAAGAGTTGGAGGCAGCATTTAAAACGGTTTATGTATGTGTGAGTGGCAATACTAATCAAAATCCATACGACAATCCGACTTATTGGCAAAAAGATGGGTGCTGCAAAAAGCTAAGTGCCTGTCAAAAAAGATTTAAGAAGGGGAACGCAACGGTATTCCGCCAAAGCCAAAATGTCACTAAAACTTGGAACAGCGTAGGTTTTTCGGGATATTATGATGGAGATGTAGGAACTAGCGCCACAGATGGAACCCCGCAGAATACAGGGCTTTTCCACTCGCACGACCCCTCTTTAACGGGCCACTTCACAGGCGCATGGACGATCATGGGGTGGACGAAAATCAACGATTCCATGAATGGCGCGGGAATATTGTCCACCACCCAAAGCAGTAGGAGGGTAATGGCTAGCCCAGAAACGGATGTCCGAGATTTTGATTTTATTAACATAAATTTCAAGGGAAACAATGACGGCATTAGTAATGCAACGGAACCAAGACATGGGTGGGGGATCAACTGGCATAGGCAACAAGAGGAGGGTGACTTTCCCTACGACCAAACGAATGTGCTTATGAGTGCCGCTTTGGCAGAAGGTCACGCCACGCTCCCCTCAGATGGATGGAAGTTTATAGTAATTAGCCACTCTCTTAATAACACCACCTTTGGTAATGAGGAGTTATTCCCTTTGGAAGAAAATAGCAGCCAAACAAGCCTTGCGATTTTCACAAATGAGACTTGGGATACTCAAGCCCCAAAAAACCTAATTGGTCCAACAAACGACGATTGGATTATTCCCGACGATGATGTCGCAAAAGCCTTTGTTGGAGATCCTCATAAAATCACCACATTCATGCTTGGTGCTGCACAATTTAATTCGAGCCACACTTGGCCCATTCCCGACGCGAGCTACAGCGCTCGAACTATTGACGGTGAACTTGGACCATGGGCAATATGGAATAGAATATTGAGTTATGAGGAAATATCACACTTGTATAAAGCTATTGCCGAACCTTATAACGATGACACAAATAGCACTGTGGTTGCGCCCCGAAACTACGCGGATCTCACGGGAAATTACTCGGCAATTACAGGAAATGGTTTGGTGGCTTGGTGGGATGCCTCGACAGGAATAATTCCCTCAACTTCTAGCACGGGAATGTTGGATATACATACAGGCTCACTGCACCTAACGGGAAGTGGCGGTTTTAGTGGGGTTAGCAATACTTATAAGGAAGCCCCAATCGTAACAATCACAAATACCACTCCCGAAATTCCCCGTTTTGGAGGATTCCCAGGAACTGATGGATTTAGCTATGGAAGAGACACACAATATTAAGCATCCAGAACGCGCACTGCATAAAATTAAGCAAATCTGTCATGAAAATTTTAGACAAGAAATTTGCGGATTTTTGGGGTTTTGCCCCAACAGTGAAAAATACATTGTAAAACATGAGCGTAATATTTCGCCTGATCCGTCTTCGTACTTTTTGATCGATCCCTTAGCCTACCTGCTTTTTAAGAGCGAATTTGAATTTATCGCCGTTTTTCACAGTCACCTAACGGGAGATGAAAAACCATCTGAATTTGATATAAAAATGGCAGATAACTGCTGCCAAGCTTTTCTTATTTATAGTTTAAATACAGAAAAAATAAATATTTATGAGCCACAAACAACGGAATGTGATGTAAGTATACTAGAAAGGATTAAGGCTATATTATGACAGAGGTAAAGATGCATGGAATACTGGGCGCAGAATACGGAAAATACTTCCTAATGGAAGTGGGAAATTCTCGAAATGTTTTAAAGGCTATAGACGCTAATAAAAAAGGCTTTATCAAAAGAGTTATAGACCTCCAGCGAGAGGGGCTAATGTATGACATTATTATAAATAAAAAAAGAATAACAAGAGGTGAGGAAATGGATGCATTTAAAAATCCCGCTTGTATTGATATAGTTCCTAATATTTGTGGGACAGGTGCAGGTGTAGGAGCAGCCATATTTAAAGCGGTTGCAATGGCTGTTGTCTCAGCGGCGATTAGTTATGCATTAACACCAAAACAAGATACCGCCGCATTGGAAGTGACGGCTGCTGCTAGTAAACAATCGTTTATTTTTAGTAATATCGTAAACGTTGCAAGTCAAGGAGCACCAATGCCACTGGGGTATGGCAGGTTAAAAGTGGGGTCTCAAGTAATTCAGGCTTCTATTAAATCATTCCCACAATACCAAAAAGTGCGGGACGCTCTAACCCTCAGGGAGGGGGACGATCAGGGTAACGGCTCTCGAATAGTTACCAGTGAAGTCTAATGAGTCACATTCTTAAAAGAATAGCTATTGCTGGGGGTGGTAAAGGGGCAAAAAAACCCAAACCGCCAACTTACAAGCCTCCTATTTTAGGGGAGTTACAATATGGGGCATCTTATAGCTATGCTGAAACTATCGATTTGATTAGTGATGGGCCAATTGAGGGATTGGTAAATAACAGGGGGCAAGCGGTGGGTGCAGACACGGAGGGGGGCATCTTTCAGGGTATTTATTTGGATGACACGCCTGTTGCCGTAAGCTCAAATCAAACACGAAAGGTAATAACTAACGAGCAAACATTGATTTTAAATCGTGGCAATATCGCAGTACTGCATCCAGGGGGAGCGCTGGATACACCAGTTAAAAGATGTAAAAAGTTTTTCCAAGCTCTTGAGGAACTCGGGGGGGCTAACCGAATCTGGGTGCAAGAGGGACTCTACAAAGGGGTGAAGCATTTAACTGCTGCTGAAAAGACTATAGAACATACGCCCAGTAACGTAGATGGCAACTTTATAGCCAACCTTGCCACGTTTACCCAACGGAGCAGCACGGATAATCCATCGTACTATCCAATCTTGTCCAATGACTCGCTTTGGCAAAACAAGAATATATGGGTGAGGGCATTCCTCAAGGCTGATCTTGGCGCTTTCAATTATCACTATCAATTTTGGTGGCATGGCAAAAGGGGGTCGGAGTTAAATATCCCTAATGCAAGCGGGTTCAGCTATCAAAGCGGCGGAACCTCCATATACCACAACCATAAATCAACGGATGCCAATCAAGACGCTTGGTTTTGGACTGATGGATACGATAACTGGACACTCGATATGACCAACTTTATGTTTGGTATAATGGGGAACCCTAAGGGTGCAAATCAGGATAGGAGCAATTTGGCCTATGCGAGAAATTACCTTCCATCATGGAGAGTAAAGAATTCAGGCCCTGATAAAGGTGACAAGATGTTTCCTCATGGTAGTATGTTTAGCAACACAGGTTACTACGTGGAAGAATTCTGCAACACAGAGCTTAGCAAACTGATAAGCCTTTATACTGAAAATGACAACCCTAATGGAAACCAATACCAAAAAACGCTAGCCAAAAAAGCGCTGGACAACCTTTGGTATAACTTTGACGACCCCAATTACCGATCTGTTGAAAAGAGATTGATGGGAGATGGGAGAAGCGTAGTGGATGTGCGGAAAAGAATGTTCGTTATTATAAAGCCTGAAACCGCTCAAGCTGAACTGGACTTTTCCCTAGTTGACCCTGATGCTGCGGATGGCATGGTGCCATATCGTTCTTATCTCAGAAGTAGCGACGAACAAACAGCGGCGAGTTGGGAACTGGAGAATCTATTTAGCCCAGGAGAGGACAACATAGGTGATGGTAGAGGCTACATCGAAACGATTGACTGCACCTGTCCGACAATAGACGAAAATGGTGTACTTACAGGTGAAATGCGCGGTTTTTATATACTGCGCTTTGCTGACAGTTACGCAGGTCCAACCACGCTAAGGAAGAACGACAAAAACTGGGCGACGGCAACTACCTGTTTTCTCTACAGGGTAAGGGCAGAGAGACTGGCGCAAATAGCTAACATAACTTACGCCCCCGAGGATCGGAGCAAGATTGTAACTGATCGATTCACAGAAAATTACCTGTTCAATTATACCAATGTATTAGCTGAAGCTAAAAATGGATCGGAGAGTGCAGGGTTACTAAAGTATTTTAAAGATATTTTTATAGACCAAGTTTATAATACGGACTTATTTGGGCCATTTACAAAAAGAGATTCCCCCGATAACAGTGAGTTTGGTACACCTGAACGTCTGCTGCAAAAGTCAAACATGTTTAACAAGGGTAACGTCTTTAAAGATGACACTACCGAGGCGTTTAATCTGGAAATAGATCAGGGTTTACCCTTGAATGAGGGTAGCGATGATGAGAGGCCAATACTAACAACGGATGAAAACGACGAACCAGTCACTAAAGACCGTAATTATAGCACATGGGGGAATGGCTCTTTAGCTGCCTGGAATGAAGCTGCCATTTCGGTGGTTCACACGGTAAATAACCCAAACGTAAAAAGTGTTTTTATAACTCTTGGCATAAATTCTCTAAAGGATACCGCTCATAAAGAAACTGAAAACGTAAAGGGTGTTAACACTAACATGGACAAGGACGGAAAACTGGAGCTAGGAAGCTCTTTTCCTGCGCCGTTAAATATTCAAGTTGAAGTCGGGATAGTGTCGAAATTGGGTGAAAATAGGCCCACTAACACTTTTAAATTCAGAATAATTGCTCTAATCGAATCCACAACTCTGGTAGATATTGGGAATCCTGACGTTGTATATGACAACGAAAAAAAACTTGTGATAGGAGTTGGCGGGGAAAACATGCGTTCTAAAACAAATGTCCCCTTTACCCTTCCGAATCCAGAAGAAGAGGGGGGCGCAAGATATGTTAAAATAACAAAATTATCTTATGAAACAAATTCTGTTTTAATACATAAAGATGTCACACTGAGCAAGGTCACTGAAATTATCCCCGTTAGCTTACCCTATCCCTTCTCAGCAATGGTCGCAACAAAACTGGACTCAAGAGCGTTTGGGGCCATTCCAGAAAGAAGTTTTGATTGCAAACTGAAACTCGTAAAGGTTCCCTCTAATTATTTTCCAGCGGGAGGAGTATACACATACCAAGATGATAAAAGATATTATAGACATAGTAGTCGCCTTGCAGATAGTCCTGCTGGTTCTGACTTGGTATACCATGGAGATTGGGACGGTTCCTTTAAGAGCGAATTGGAATGGACAGATAATCCCGCATGGATTCTGTATGATTTATTAACAAATAAACGTTATGGGCTTGGTAATCATATTGATGAAGATAACATTAACAAATGGGAGCTTTATAAAATAGCTAGATTTTGTGATGCGGTTGATGACAACGGCCACTTCGTGGGTGTTCCTGATGGGTTTGGAGGCTTGGAACCGCGCTTCTCATGCAACATAGTATTTGAGCAAGGTGAAAAAATATACGACGCTATTAGTACTATCGCTGACATATTTAGAGGTAAAGTATTCTTCTCTAATTCTGATATTAGTTTCGTAGATGATAGGCCACGAACCCCAGTTAACTTATTTACGAATGAAAGTGTGAAAGATGGTCTTTTTCATTACTCCAACAATAGAAGAGATGAGCAATTTAATACAATTGAAGTCAGTTATAGAGATCGTTTTGATAATTTTGCCCCCAAGATAGAAGTTGTTGAAGACGAAGAAGATATTACTCGTAGAGGTATCTTCAAAAAAACAATAGAAGGGGTAGGCATCACTTCTCGGGCCATGGCGAGAAGGGTGGGCCAGCACGTTATTTTTTCCAATCTTAGGGAAAACCAATATGTTGCCTTTAATGCGGGGCTGGAAAGTCTCCTGTGCCAACCAGGAGATCTAGTGATCATTGAAGATGAGCTTAAGACTAACAAGGCGAATTTTGGAAAAATTTTAGCTATTGATACGGCTAATGAAACTATTCGGGTCACCAACACTTTTGTCGAAGCTGCTATGACGGGACGGTTAACCGTCTACCAGCCCACAGGTCAAGATTCCATTTCAGAACTAGACATCAAGGGAGAACTTGACAGGACTCGATACGAAACTATTCATCTATGCACGGATAGCACTAAACTCCCCACGGGAAGCCCGAATACTGATTTTAATACTTATTTTTCAGGTGATTATGGCTTTTCGGGATACACTGCGGGTTACGCCGCTAATGATGATATTACCGATCCAGAGGGAGGTAATATAACGCATGTGGAATATGCCCTCTATACAGGAACGGGTACCAATACCGTGTATTTCCAAACGGAGGTTACAGGGTGGATGTTCTCAACTGGCGAAGACTATCTGAGTCAATCGGGAATGTTTATTGCATCGGGAACTGGAACACAAGATCTTAGCCAACTCGATATGCCCGTGGACCCTGAGCCAGAGGATTATACATACATAAATACTTATGATGACTCAATAGTTGATGGGCGGGGAGAACCCTCCTTTTTGGCTTCGGGTGTGTTTGGGGCTGAAGGGCCTACACGCGGAGCGTTGCTCTCCGAAATCGGTGCAATGCTCCCTAATCAAACTACCGTTTTAAATATAACGGGCGCGATTACTTCGGACCCTAATATACAAGGTAGCTTGCTCTCGGGTGTAGATAAACCTTATCTTTTACCCATCCTAAAACTTGGTAGTTCCTCCAAATTTGAAATAAAAAATGCAAGCCCATTCATTTATAAGGTCACATCCCTCAAGGAGGAAAATCCTAACGAGTATTTGATATCAGCTTCCAAATATGAAACAGGGAAATACAAGTTAATAGAAGATAATGTAAGCATAGAGAATGAGAGTGATACATTCAGCTATCAAGTGGGGACAACAGTTAACGGGACAACATACACCAACCTCACAACGCCCACGATTACAAGCCTAACGACAGGACTGGGAACAACAACGGACACCTTCCACATTAGTGGTGACTGGTCTGATCCCAACGGAGCAAATTCCACGGGGTATAATGTTATACTCACCTCCCCCAACTTTGAGACTGAAAGTGTTAATGTTGAAGAAAGTGGGGTTAAATTTGATAACCTAGCAACAGTTGGAATTTTCAATATGAGCGTAAATGCTCTGGGGGAAAAAGGAGCGGGAGGAGGAAATGCGTATTTCGATTCCCAATATATGTCATCAGGAATTTTCGTCGTTTATGAAGATCTGTTGGAGCATCCTCAAACTTTTCTACAGGGTCTAACAATTTTACGATAAAATGAGCGCTTCAGGAATAGATAATTTATACGTAAGTCAATCGGGGGCGGTTCAATATGGCTCCGACGCTTATTCAGATATCACGGGCGCCACTGGAGCGGGGGGCCTATATGCCTCCTCGGGATTTACAGGTGTAACTATTTTTAATGCAGCGGCAGAAGCGGGAGTAACGGCGCTTCCAACGGGAAATCCCACTGATTCAGGTGTATACTTCACCCCCGTGGTAATAATAGGTGGGACTGGTTCACCTGTGGGTGACATTCGTGGTCTCGGTGAGGGAACTGGTTATAGCGGAATCGGCTCAACGGGTTATGGAACTGGTGAAACTAACTTTACTGGACTAGCGGCGGGTACGAATTATAGCGGCACCTTTTACGCTGTATATGAAAAATCGGGAGCAAAACACACGGGTAAAGCGGGGGTGGGAACGACTGCGCCAAGTGCTTACTATGAAAATACTTTTAGAACACAAGAATTTTTTGAATTTGATGATAGTTACACTATCGATACTGGCGATTTTAGCTTAACAACATCGGGTAGCGGAGTTTACACTGATCGTAATGCTATTGAAATTAACTTCGATATAACAAATCGTGAAGGTAATGCTCTTACCAATACGTCTCAACTGCAAGCGGACTCGTTTTTTGAGGGAATAGATATAAGTATATTAGACTCGGCGGGAAATGTCGTAGCTAATAACTATGAGCCTGACTATCAACATTCTTCATTTACTTTTTCTCCAACCGAAAACCAAACCGTATTCGGGGAAGGTAAATACATCAAGGATTTTGGTCTGCAAACGGCAGTAAAGGATCAGAACTCCCTAACTCAAACAAGTAAAATCCAACTGCGTGGTAATTACGCGAGCATTAAAAATATCGTCGTATCGGCTTCGGGGGGTATCTTTGTAGATGAAACTACGGGCAACTATCAAGCCCCCGACACAGGCGCAGAATCAGCGCTGCCCTTTACTAATCGTCAACTAGTAAATTCTGCGGGAACGACGGGGGAAATTGTACACACAATCACCTTTGAACAAGATAGTGCGTTCACCGCATTTGATTATACCACCGTATGGTGGGGTCTCTCGGGAGAATTTCAACCAACGCCAGCTAATTCCCTCGGAAACTTCCCAACTAACAGGCGCGTCTCCACCATTCGACTCACTACCGAAAACGGCCTCCCCGAAAAATCGGGATTATATTTTAAGTTTCGCCCATTTAGCAAAGTTATGGGTGGCCCTATTTTTTGTAATGGCGCATACACTATAGAGCCGCATCTAATACCGATAGATCCCGTCCTTACTAATCAGGGGGAGCAAAATATTCTTTCGGGCAATTTATCCATTGGCGGCTCGGGTGCGGGAGGACTTTATGTTAGGGGTGGTGCATCGGGAACGGGGGCGGCTGGGCGCCTAACCCTTGGTGGCACTGGATACATGCTGTCAGGGGATGCTGCCTCATCCCTAACTCTTCAGGATGTTACAGATAATGGAAATACCACCACGCAGTCTATTACCATTGGGGCTGCTAGTAGCCCTGCTAAAACTTTAGATGTGAGGGGAACCTCGTTGCTAAGTGGTAATTCTTCAGTAAGCGGAACATTTACCGTTAGCAACGACTTCTCGGTCGAGAACGATACTTCTAAGCTTATTGATACTTCATTGAGTTCTAATAAAATTGTTTTTGGGGGACGGGTAGCTGACTCTACTACTAATGCGCCCTATGAAGTGGCTTATGAAAAGGCCATTATATCTGCCACTAATTCCAACATTTACTCAACAGGCTCAGTTATTGTTGGTGGCTCAGACCATACTATTACTGGTGATTTTGATGTAATCGCGGGCGGCACAAACAACAATATTTCGGGAGGCGACTTTAATTTTATTGGTGGTGGCAGCGGAATAGATATCACAGGGTCAGCTTATTCCTCTAGCCTTGGTGGATATAATAATGATATTCAAAAAGCCAGTCAATCTGTTATCGGTGGCGGATACGGCAACTTAATAAAAGATTCAGAATCTGCGGCTCTATTTGGGGGCGTATCTAATACTATCACAGGAAACGGCTTCGGATTCATCGGGGGTGGTGAAGAGAATATAGTGAGTGGCAGTCACGCCTCCATTTTGGGTGGCGAGGTTAATCGTGCTTATGGATATCAATCCTCTGTGGCAGGAGGTGGTGGCAACGAAACCCATGGCCGATTCTCTTTTATCGGTGGTGGAGAATACAATATCGTTAGCGGAAATCACTCGTTTGGTCTTGGCCGTAATGCTAGAGTCGCATCGGGACACAGTGGAGCAGCAGTATTAGCTGATGGACAAGATAGAACTCACGCTTCCAGTGGCGAACATACGTTGCTCTTAGATTTCGCTAATGGAGTTTATGTCGAGGGTGGCCCTTTATATGTAAGTGGCGCTCCCGTATTAACTGGAGAAAATAACCCAGCAGAAGCAGACACCCTGCAAACAGTTACTGCTAGGGGCGCAACCACAAATCAGGCCATCTCAATTACTAACACCTCCAGTTCGGCACTCGCCATTGCTACAGACGCATTGGTTGTAGATGGGAGTAATGATAGGGTGGGAATAGGAACCGCCACATCAATGCAAAGTAAGCTAGATGTGTTTGGGAATATAGCCGTTGGTGCGGGTGGGTATTATGCAGGAAGTAGTCCCGCTCCCACGGACGGCATGATAATTAAGGGTACGGTAGGAATTGGAACCACGTCGCCCGCTTCTGCATCTAACCTACACGTTTACGGTAGTGGTATAATTGGGAGAAGTTTCAGTAGCGCCCCTGTTGATGGTTTAGCTGTTTACGGTAAAGTTGGAATTGGAACTAATAGCGTAGGTAGTAAATTAGATGTGAATGGAAACGTTACCATTGGAGCATCTCTTATGGGTTATGGTGCTCCAACTGACGGATTAGCTGTTTGGGGAAATGCTGGAATTGGAACATATAACTCAACAAACAAGTTCGGGGTTTACGGAAACGCTAATATTGGGTCTTCTTATCAAAGTAGTGCCGCTCCCACAAATGGACTAATAGTGGAGGGTAATGTCGGCGTAGGAACAAGTAGCCCCAACACCGCTCTAGATGTAAGGGGAACCATTTCGGGATACACTGGGCTTTTTGATGACAAGGTAGGAATTGGAACCAACAGTCCACAGGCAGCACTTGATGTAGCTCGTGATACTGACGCTTCTGGTATAATCGGTAGAGCGCAGATAGGGTATGTCGGGGATTCTGATTTTGCTAGTTTTGCTCATGTAGATTTTGCTAACGCTACGGATTACGCTTTTGCACAAACTAGTGCAGGACATAGCGTAATTAATGCGCGTGATGGCTACAACATCTATGTTAGAGAGGGTGATGCCAACATAGCAGTATTTGACGGTAGCACGAAAGATTTCTACGTTGATACAGACACATTGTATGTAGATTCCTCTACGGATAGGGTTGGAATTAATACCAGCACCCCCGCAAACGCTCTCGATGTTGTCGGTCACTTCTCTGCCACTAGTAAGTCTTTTGTAATTGATCACCCAACTAAAGAAAACAAAAAGCTGCAATAT
>TARA_R110002020_G_scaffold111873_3_pt1 | contig 14421 bp, 19 predicted proteins | sample TARA_R110002020 | Tara Oceans TARA_R110002020 (sample SAMEA4396489) | marine metagenome | biome: Westerlies Biome; feature: [MES] marine water layer (ENVO:01000295) within the mesopelagic zone...; material: water (ENVO:00002006), including particulate matter (ENVO:01000060) such... | reverse complement strand
TACATTCACTGTTAACGTTTGGTATAGTTTGCTCATGAATCCTCCTTGTTGTACTCAGAATTGATAATGTTTATCTTACTCATCTCCTTCCTTGTGAGATCCTGAATCTGACTGTATAATTCCATCCTTGCCTTGTTAGATGGGTCTCTAAACACACTATCATCCTTACCCTTATCGTAGATGTCGATCAGGGTTTCGATAATGTTTAATCTATCTTGTAGTTTCATACATCCTCCTTAGTAGAGGGTTGCCTACTCTTCCATGAGTAGAGAGAAGCTTCCGAGAGAATACTCATGAAGCTAACTTCCTAGTCTTGCATACCAACGATGCAAAGACCCTAGCGTTGCTTACTGCACATACATTGCAGTAAAACATCTTAGGGTTGTTGGGTACAACGTACTTAACGCTTCGTACTGTACCGCATAAACCACACTTACGTTCCATGTTTCACCTCACTTTCAGGTTAAGGGTTAGAGTTAGGGTTATATTGACCATATGATTATTAACATCATCATTCCACAGCCTACTATTACTATTGCTGTCATTAGCCTGATTATCTCCTCAAAGTATTCCATATTCACCGATTTCGTTTAGGGTTATTACCTGCTTGCTTCTTGAGCCTTGCAAGCTGGGTTTGATAGCATAGGTACAATCTGAATTGACAGTTACCTACGTGAAGGTCAAAAAAAAGGTCAAAAAAAAACCCCACCAGATCCGAAGATCCAGCAGGGTTCATGTAAGCTACGCAACCTTCTTCGCAGCTACGAGGCCAGCCTCGTTCCAGTCAGGCCATTCTCCCTGACCACTGTCCCGAAGGGCTTTGTACGCTACGTCCGAAGCATCTCGCATAGCATCTGTCCACGTTGAGCGATCCGGATGTCCGGGTATCTCGATTCGTGAACGCTTCGGTGTCTTGGAAGCCTTCGTTTTCTTCGACTTCTTCGTAGCCTTCGCAGGCTTGCCTTGGTTCGCAAGGGCTTTCTCGACTGCCTTCTCGACAGCCTCTTCGATCATCAGTTCAAAGTTCATAACAACTCCGTTGTTGACGATTGTTCGGCATTACGCCCGAAACACGTGCACGCATTATGCAGTGCATGTATCTGAAATCAGACGGAAAATCCCCCTGAATCCATGAAAACATTGTACCACAACCGGCACTTTTTTCTGCAAATCGGGGGGCGAAGGGATTTGTAAAAAATCTGTACATGCGACCCATCCGACAAGATCATATAAAATTGATCCCGTCATATCGTACCCCGCGGGGGGGAACCTTGGTGTGGCTATCATATATATATGGGACTCCTACTCTCTTGCACTTCCCTATAAGGTACCCTATAAGGTACCCTACACCCCCCCCTTCATATAAGACCCCCCATCGAATCGGATCAGATCGGGCTATCCTATAATAATCCGACTTTTTTTAGATTACCCCAATAAAAAGCTTGACAACGTATTTGCAAATGAGATAATGGATACTATGAAAACAAATTTTAAATTAGTAGTAAGAGATTCAGGCACATACACAGCAGATTCTTTTGCAGGACTGGTATGGATTGTATTAAAGCATCGGTTCCAGCATCTATGTAAGGGTGAAGGCTGGCGAGATTAGTAAAGGGTCATGGGTTTATCACAGAAACAGAGAGATCAGTGGCGGGGATACGTCTTTGACAAGCTTAATGAGGACTGGAAAGCTACAGAAGGTGAGGATGGCTTCAAGTGGATAGAGCAGGCTAACGAGACCGGCAATATTTTCCTAGATAAGTACCTACATCCCCAGTGTGAGTTCATAGAGTGCTGGGAGAGCAGGGAGGCATGGGAAAAAGCAAATGTTAATCGTAATAATAAGGAGAAATGATGAAGGATACACTAGGACAATGGGTGAGGGGCATAATTTGCCTAGCAATATTTGTTACAGGGTACATATATCAGGATAGTAGGGAACATTACCCCAGTAAAGGTGGGGATCATGCATACTATGCAAGGGAAGCAAGCATAAAGAAGCAGATAGATGGTATTCTTTCAAGGGAGTATGATGGCAGGAAGCCTGCACGTAGGCTAAATGAGGATCTTAACCAGAAAGATGTACCTATTGAGGATATGATTAAGAAGTTTTGGGGTTCAAATTTATTTTTATGAACATATTGTATGAGGAAGTAGAGCTTACGGAGGACTGTTTAAAGAGGGCGGCAAAATATGCCGAGGATGTAAGGTTTGCAAAGAGTATAAGGGGTGACGGAGGAACAGAATCAAGGAAACCTGTTGGTGCAATAGGTGAAACAGTACTGATTGACTACCTCAGGAGCAAGGAGGTAGATGTAATTGATAACAGGGAGGGTAAGGATGCAACAAAATACGACCTTCTTGTAAACGGAAAGAAGGTAGAAGTCAAGACAAAAGATAGAACAGTTGCTCCCAAGCCATATTACGAGTGTTCTGTCCCATTATATAACCACACACACCAGATACCTGACTGGTTCTATTTTCTCTCACTATATAGGGACGGCAGTAAATACAAGAAGGCATATATACTGGGAGGGATAACGTATAGGGAGCTTGAGGATGAGGGAGTAGTAATGAGGGACGGAGATGTAGACACTAGAAATGGATGGGCGTGTAATGAATCGTGCATAAATATAACGATCAATAAACTCAAGACAAATACAAGCATGTTAAACCTATTGAAGCTATGAGCAGAAAAACTGTAAAGACGAGAGGGAACAGTAACGCCACGAAGGTAACAACAAAATCAAAGTTTGAAGCCAAACATCACAGGGAAGTGAGGAAGGCTGCAATGAAGGTAGACTTTCAGTCAGGGCTACTGACAAGGGGTCAGATTTGCGATAAGTATGGAGTGTGGAGGTCTACGCTGTCCAAGTATGAGAACTCAGGAGACTGGGCTTATGCGAGTAAGAGGGAAGACGCACTTACTTCTATGCATACAAAGATGATCCAGAAGTATTCTGAAGGAAGGGCTACATATTCTGACCAGCATCTTGAGGAGCTTAATACGCTGAAGGATAGTGTATTGAATGCAAAGAGCAAGGAAGAGCTGGAGCTATGGGTATCAAAGGCAGAGGCCGTAATGAAGATAATAAGGAGTGAGAGGATTGCCCTTGCTATGCCTAACGAGTACAAGTATATAGAACAGAAGAATGAGAATGTATATAGAGTGGAGGATGCGCTCAAGGAGCTTGATGTACAGATGGGTAAACCCAAGAAAGAACCAATCATTGAGGGGGAGTTTTCCCACTCAGTAACTGATAATCCTCTTTCCCCAGCCGATGTTGTGCCAGACAGTAATTAGGTACGTGACAGCTTTTATTGTGGTTTATTCATATATCAGTTTTTTTGATAAGTGGAATGCGTTCTTTTATGGTGGATAGGTACAAGCACAGATATGAGGATGGTAATACAGTATGTCCTTACTGTCTTCATTCTAGTGATACAATTTTTATTAATGGTCATTCGCAATGTGTATGTTGCAATACAATTTTAGAATCTTGTTGTGAAGGAAAGGGAGTTTATTATGAAGAAGAAAGTAAAGAAAGCAGGAAAATATAGTAAGGAAACAAATCGTCAGATAGATGAAGCTAGGGAACAGCTTGCTGTTATGCTGTGTTCAGCAGCAGTATCGTGGAAGACGGGTATTTCATTCTCTCAATTAATGGGTAATAGTGTCACTCAAAAATTAAAGCCGGACGATTTTTGGCTGGAGATGGCAGATGTTACTGGCAATGTGATGGGAATGGTTGAAGGTGTTTCAGAAGAAGAGGCAGCAATTGAGGAGTCAAAAGATGCATACCTTAATTAATAAAGGGAAGTGTGCCCATTGCGGTAGGGGCTTGCCCCCTAGAAGATCTAGGTTTTGTACTAATACATGTTCAAAACAATTTGGTGTAGATAGGGCAAAAAGAATAAGGGCAAAATTTAAGTTGGAAAAAAAGAAATGTGAGGAGTGTGGGGAAAAATTTCAGCCTAAGGTAGTGAAGCATAGATTTTGCAGTATTGTATGTTGGACTAACTTTAATGCGGAAAAGATTGCAGAGAAGAGAAAGGAGGCTGCCGCCAAGAAGCCTAAGACTAAGAAGGGTTATAATTTCAAGAGACAGCATCTACTCCATGTTGAAGGTGTAAAGCCTATATTTGTCAGAGATGCAGAGTTCACAAAGGCAACTACTGTGGAGAGGGCACAGCTTCAGATTGCAGTAGAAAAATTTCTTGCAAGAGGTGGATTAATAAAGAAGTATGTAATTCAACCTGTATATAATTCTGATGAGAATGATTTACATTGGGGTATAACCGAGAAAGAAGAAGGAGAAATTTTGGAGAAATACAAATGAAGAATCTTAGACTTGACAGTGGAGTTTATTATTGTGGTATAGACCCCGGATTTTCTGGAGCAATTGCTATATTGGATTTTAATTATGATATTGTTCATTACATGGATATGCCTGTACATACTATCTTAAAGAAGAGGGTGCTTGATGAACCAGCAATATGTATGGTATTCCGTAAGTATAATCCCATGATAGTAGGAATAGAAAAGGCGCAGACTATGCCCGGTCAGGGGCTTGTTTCCTCTGGCAGGTATATGGATTCATATGGTTTCTTAAGGGGTATGTGTGTAGGAATGAAGTATCAGTATCATTTAATACGTCCCACCAGTTGGAAAAAGAAAATGCTATTTGATATGCCCAAGGATAAACATTCCAGCATAGTAAAGGTTGGTCAGATATATCCAGAAATAGAATTACTCAGAAAGAAAGATCATGGTATTGCCGATGCTATTCTTATTGCCAGATACATGATAAGTGAAATTACTCCTCCCCTCTCCCTACCTCATCCTCGTTGGCAAGCAGAATCTATTAGAGATCAAGTTGTTGGAATTTAAGTAGTTGCTTTGTTCCTTTTTGTATGATTGAATTACTCATCTGGAAGTACAGTATATATATTATTTTCATATGGGTAACTATTGAACATTGGGGGCAACCACATGGATTCTGAAGATGACAATATGAAGGAGCTTATGAACAAGCTCCAGTCTCATGACACATATTTTAACTACTGCATAAAAATACAGGAATGGGGAACTAAAAAATTAGTCCCATTCAAGATGAATATAGTTCAGCAGATTCTTCATGGTATTGCCAGAAGGCAAATGAAGGAACATAACCATGTAAGAATCATTGTGTTGAAGGCACGAAGGTTCGGTATCTCCACTTATGTACAGGCACGTATGTTTAAGCGTGCAGCCACCCAGTTTAATCAGTTAGTGCATATCTGCACACATTCCAAGAATACAACTGCCGAGATGTTTGCCATGACGAAAGTTATGGAACAGAACTATCCGGAAATAATAAAGCCGCAGTCCCATTACTCAGGTAAGCAGGAATTAACTTGGGGATCAAGTGATGGAAAGGGTTTGAATTCAAGATACAGTATGTCAACAGTTGAAGGATCAGAAGTTGTTGGTGCTGGTATTGATATGCTTCATTGTTCTGAAGTTGCACGATGGGGTAATAGGGCAAAGGAGTATGCAACAGGACTTATGAATTGTGTAGTACAGGGGTATGGTACAGAGATATGGATGGAGAGTACGGCTAAGGGAGTAGGTAATTACTTTGAGCGTGAGTACTGGAGAGCAGACAAAGGTGATAGTGGATTACAGACTGTCTTTTTTCCTTGGTTTATTTTTGATGAATATAAGACTGAGCTAACTGAAGAAGAAATAGAGAATGATAGTTTTATTAAAACCTTGGGGGAGAATCCTATATTTGGCGGTGATGAGGAGAGATCATTATTGGGAGTTGAGGTTTCTTACCTGACTGACGATGGGATGCTGGAGTTTGAAGTAACACCAGAGCACTTGAAGTGGCGTAGGAATAAGATACTGTCCCCTGAATGTCAGGGCGATCTTAATTTATTCCATCAGGAATACCCAACTACTGCGAGAGAAGCTTTTGTGGCATCAGGAAGAACTGCATTTGATGCTGTGAATTTAACAAAACTCTGGTTTGCAGCAGAGGAAAGAGAGCGTGAGTCTCCACCTAAGAGATATGATGTACCTGTTAATTGTTTTCAGGAAAGGGACGGCAGGGAACAAATGAGATATTATATGCAACAGGCTCCTGATGGTGACTTTATGGTATATAACCCACCCCAGCCCGAAAGGGAATACAGGATAGGAGTAGATGTTTCTGAGGGGATAATGATAGATACGGGGTCTTCAGATTATTCAGTTGTATATGTTCTGGATGCAGAGACTTATGAGGAGTGTGCAATATGGTGTTCAAGGATAGATCCTGATCTTCTTGCATGGATTGTAGTTACGATTGGCACTTGGTACAACAATGCGCTTGTTGCTGTTGAGAATAACAATCATGGCCTACTGACCCTCAAATTTTTATCCTCAGTACATTCTTACGATAATATATATGTAGAGAAAGCATTGGATGAAAGAGGTCAAAGACAAAAGAAGAGATTGGGATTTAATACAAATGTCAAGACAAGAAAGATGATACTTGATTTATTGAGGAGGTTAATAAGGGAGGAAGAGATAGAGCTTTACTCCAAGGCCACGATAGATGAGTTGCAGACGTTTGTAATACATAAGGATGGTAAGGAAGCAGCACAGCATGGTTGCCATGATGACAGGGTAATGTCTTTAGCGATTGCTGCATACATGTGTTATATGCATCCTTATCTTCCTCGCATGATGTATTCTCCCCAACCTGAGAACAGGCGTACCGAATACTATGTAAAGGCATAGTATACAGTAAAAGATAATTTAGGTTGATTGAACATTTTATAATTTATATGGTAAAAATTGGATCGTTCTAATAATAACTGGTAAAGGAGAAACATGGCAGCAAAGAAAACTCCTCTTAAGAAAACAGAGGGAGCAACTGTAATAGATCTAACAAAAGGTGGCCCACGTGCGACTACTGCTACCCAGATCAAACGAAAATTTATTAAAGAATGGGATTTATTTCAGAAAGCAAAATTACAGAAAGCTAAAGATGCTGCTGCATTAGCAAAGGCAAGGAAAAAATTTAAGCCAAAGAAAGTAAGAGTTACCAAGGCACAGGTAACAGCGGCAGGAAAGAAAATGCCCCAGAAAACTGGACGTAAGAAATTATTACGCTCTGGTACGCCTCCCTTTAAAGTAACTAGGAAAGAAATAGCTATCGCTGCTGCTGGTGGAGCATTAATACCTGAACTTATTAAGCAGTATAATAAGAATAAGAAAAAGAAATAATGGCTAAAGAAGAACTCTACTCTGCATCTAGATATGCTCTGCCTTATGTAAATGAGCCAAAGAAGAAGAAAAAGAAGAAAAAGAAAAAAAAGAAGTAAATGGCTAAGCTTAAGCTCTCAGTAAAGATATGGAAATAGATGGCAGAATATTCACAGGAAAGTACAAATTATATCACGGAGGACAGTGAGGAGGATAAGGGACTTCCACCTGATATGCTTGGGTTGCTGGTACAGGAGTTATATCATCAAGCTAGTTCGGATAATGATAGGCAGAGTCGTGAAGAAGTATGTGAGTCCGCTTGGTATGCCATGCGTGGCGAATTCCCTGATACTGTTTCAAGGGCAGTTGAGGTTGCAAAAGAGCGAGGGATATACGTAAATCTTACTCGCAGGAAGGTATCGGAAGCACGTAATAAACTAATAAGCTCCACCTTTCAGATGGGTAAGGTTCCTTTTAAGCTTACACCATCAAGACGACCAAGATTTGTTGCTCCTGATTTACTTGAACAGAGGGAGCCATATGATGAGGCAATTAACAGGTCTAAGAATTGTGAGCAGAAGATCAGGGATATATTTGATCATACGAACTATGAAGATATTCTGAACAAATGTATCAATGAGATGACGCTTTATGGTACTGGGATTACTAAGTCCATAGTACTGAAGAAGGTAGATTATCCATTATATAGTACCGCTAGGAATGATCCGCTTCTACAGATGATAGAAGAGACAGCGGAATCTGAGATGATGCCGCATGTAGAATGGATTTCGATATGGGATATATTCCCTTCTCCGGGGGCAACAAGTAAAAGTGATCTGGATTGGATAATTCAGCGCAGGTATCTATCAGCTCAGGAGCTGAGGGTTATGGCTGAAAAAAGTAATGGATCAATTGATCCAATGCTTATAGAACAATGTATCCAAACTGGTGAAGGTATGTCACCTAGTGATACAGGGAGTCTTTCACCTAGAAAAAGTTATTCAAGTTCGGATAAAACAAAGCCATATTGTTTACTTGAATTATGGCACAAGGGATTAGGCAGGGAGGATTTAGAGCCATATATTGATTTATCAGAGAAGGGTGATGATGAACCCATGCACCTTCCTGTAGTAATAACTGTACTTGGCTCTAAAGTTCTTCGTGCTTCCATGAACCCCTTTGATGGAAGGATACCTTTTGATTTCTGTTATTGGCAGGAGCAGGAAGATAGTATCTGGGGTAATGGAATATTCGAGTCAATAAGGGATGATCAATCCATGATAAATTTTATCTATGGAATGATTGTTGAAGGTAAGACGATGGCATCTCAACCTATGTTTGCGATGAATCCAAATGCCTTTGATGCTGCGCAAGATGATTTTTATGAGATTAAAGCAGGTAAGATATTCAGGATAAAGTCTGGTGAGAATGTAAATGACGCATTCAAGTCATTGATTGTACCGGATGTAACTCATGGGCTGGTTGATCTCTTAAAAATTATTGAACGTAATACGGATCTAGCATCAGGTCAGGTTCCAATAGGTATGGGATCAGGTGCACAGTATCAGACAAAGACTGCAACTGGTATGCAGATTCTGAATGAGAACTCTCAGAAGCTTACCACTAGCGTGATCAGGTCACTGAACAGTATGGTAACGTCAAATGTTCAGGCTGTGTATCACTGGTTGATGGCAGATTCAGAAGATATATCTATAAAGGGTGACTTTGAATGTCTGGCAAAAAGCTATGATACATTCATGGCAAGAGAAGTTACCATAAATCAAGTCTTACAGTTAATACAAGTTGTAGGACAGGTTCCCGAATTAAGGGGAAGATTTAATTTTGAGAAGCTTGCAGTACCGCTTAAGGCTGGTCTTGGTTTAGAGATAGAAGGGTTAATCAAGTCTGAAGAGCAAGTTGCGCAACAGCAACAGCAGGAACAGCAGATGATGCAACAGCAGGCACAGCAACAGTCACAGATGGAGAATGAGAGCTATGAAGATCGTGCTCTTGTTGATGAAAAGAAAGCACTGTCTGCTGATATTCGTAAGGGAATTATTCAGGAAAGACTGGCTAAGATTAAAGAAGGTGAATCAATTGCAACACCTGATTTAGCTAAGATGCTTAGTGAGACTTCCTTGCTGTTGCTAGAAGAGATGCAAGAGCAACAAATTGCACAAGAGAATGCTAGAATTGTTCAAGAACAACAAGCAGCCGCGGCAGAGCAGCAAAATCAAGCTGGTCAGTCAGAGCAAGGAGGAGCTGGAGTACCTCCTGAGTCTGAGGGAAGACCCCAGATGGAGCAAGCTCTCTAATATTTTACAGGCTAGACTTAGACGGAAAGAGGAAAGACTCTCAGAGAAGCCCCTCTATGACGTAAAGGAAGTAGCCACCTTTAATACGCTCATTGGAGAGATCAAAGAAATCAAGAATTTCCTTGACCTTGATCGTTTGATCCGTGAAGCGATAACCCATAGTGACGAGTGATATTATGCAGGAAGCACCTCCCTTTGATGAAGGAGAAATGCCGGAGCATGAAAATCCGGAAGAGCCTGATGAAGTAGCTGAATTAAGAAAACAGTTAGCTTCAGTTACTAAAAGCTACGATGATCTAAGACCACATGCCGACCGCGCATTCAGTGCGCAAAGCGACAAGGAATCTGAGAATCAGGAGCTGAGAGCAAGACTTGCAGTACTTGAAAGGGAAACTGAATTAAGTAGTCAAGTCCAAAAAGATAATCCGTATTCAGATGAGAATTTTTTCTCTGAAGAAGACAAGCGTGTAATGGAAGATTTTCCTGAGGTCATGAAGACTTCTGAAAAACTTGCAGAGCGCATGGTCAGGCAACAGCTAGCGGATATGAAAAGACAACAGACAGAAGATGTAGACAAGAAGATCAACAGTTATGTTGAACAGAAGTATCAGGAGCCTATTGACGATTTGAATCAGAAGATTGATTTAATGTCAAGGCAAACATACTTTGACGGCAGACTGGGATTTGGTGTCTGGCCTAGCATTGAGGATGACAAGTCATTTATTGACTGGGTCAATGATGATACAATGCGCAGGCTAGGAATGACACAGGGTGATCTTGAAGCAAAGGCTACTATTATCCAATCGTTTATGGAAAATAAGGCTGGAGCATCGTATCAGAATCAAAAGTATGATCCGCAAGGTCAACGCAGGAATCAAGCTTCACAATTGCTTGGTGGCTCACAGCCACAACCTGCTTCCTCAGATCCGACACATGGATTATCAGGTGAAGCGTTATTTGACGCTCTTCCTGAATAATATCCTAGTATGATCTTATTCTGCATCTGAATTTAGTATTTTATTTTTTATTAACAATTAACAGAATAAGGTTATAATGGCTACAAATTGGACAACAGGTGGTTCCAATGCTAATAGGGGGGCGACAGGTCAAGCTACCATAGCAGGAACCATGAAATATGGGTCTCTGGATGAAACAGAGGCTTTTAAAATACAGAAGAAGTTTCTGTCTATTGCAAAGCGGAACATGATATTTTCCCGTTTTGCTCAGAAGGAGACTAAATCAAGTGGAGAGGGGCTGGAGGTTCGCTGGAAGCGTTTCGAGAAGTTCGGCCTGCCACTTGTACCATTGGCTGAGGGCGTTAAGCCACCAGCGGATAGTCTCTTGCAGACTATAATCAAAGTGAAGCTTCATCAGTACGGCTCATATGTGGCTACTACTGATGTACTTGTTGCTGCGGCACAAGATCCAATCATTCAGCAGATTACTGAAAGACAGTCTATTCAGGCGGCTGAGTTGTTGGATTTCATCACTTATCTTCACGCACGTTCTGGTACACAGGCAGCATTTGCCGGTGGAACAAACAGAGCAACTGTTCAAAAAACAATTGGTGGTACAGATGGTGTAACATCATCAGATGTACCTAATACCAATTTGCTTGATACAGCAGTGCGAACCTTGGAGTATCAGGAGGCACGTAAAATTGCCAAGCAGATGACTCCATCTCCCAAATATAATACTGAACCAGTACCGGAAGCATATGTAGCAGTATGCCATACGGATATGCGTAAAGATATTGAAGTCCTTCCGGAATTCATTCCTTATGCTAAGTACTCTAATAATGGGCAGCAAATGCTCCCCGGAGAGATCGGTTCGGTTGGGACGATTCGGTTCATACTGACAACTCAAGCTGCTGCTCTTGGTCAAATACCAGATGGAACAGCCATAACGTCTACTGACATTAGTGCGACACAGGGGGCTAGTTATTCACCCGGTCATACTGGTCAGTCATTTGGTACTACAACTTCTACGGGGGTTGCGGATTCAAGTAACTATGGTAAGGCTGGTGCAGGAGATGCTGATGAGTATGGTAAGTCTAAGGGTTCAATTACTACATTGAAATTAGAGCCATCAGGTACTAATTTTGAAGTCTATCCTGTAATGATATTCTCAGCCGAGTGTCTTGGTTGTGTGTCAATGTCTGGATATGATGCAGTAATACCTAAGGTTGTTATGCCAGAACCGGCAGTAACAGATCCACTGGGACAATCAGGTTCAGTAGGCTGGAAGACATTTTATGCCTGCCAGATTCTGAATGAAGATTGGCTCTACAGGATTGAGTGTTGTGCTTCACTGTTAGCATAGTGTATTAATGGCACATGGTTTTCAGGGGTGGGAACCTCCTACCCCTGTTGCTGAGCAAATACTTGAGTCTACGATTATAGAAATTACTCACCATAGTTTTGATGGTGGGCAAGATGCTGTAGTCACAAACGCAAGATTTGATCATTATCTCTATCCGGGTTCTCTGCCTGAGAACATATCTGTTGTATTAACAGAACCCTTTGCTGGAGTTGAAGCAAAGATTTGTGTAGGTAGGGTAAACAGGGCAAGAGAGAATGATCTTTATTTGGCTTGGACAAAGTTGCCCGGACATCCTACTTCCTTCCAACAGCGTCCTGAGTCAATTTTCAAACCACCGGACGGATCAAATAATATTATCCGTCTAACATTCAGGCTCCGTGGTACTGAAGTCCCGCAGTCTGGACGAATTTTATTCTTTATAAAACACAGGTTGATATGAGTCAAGTAGCAGGGGGAATGATCCCCACAGGTGAATATGGTCATACTTTAAATAATCCAATGTATGATTCAGGTCGTAAGAAAACTGTCTCTGTACATCAGACATTCGGCAAGGATATAGCATTAGAGGTTGGCAAGGATCTTAAGGTTCCAGAAGGATGGGGCTGTGTTGTTATTGGTTATGGAGATGATCCTTCTCAGATGGGGCCAGTCACAGTTACGCATAACGACTGGGTGCTTAGGTTTCCTAGAAATTCAAGACGAGCTATTCCTCCGGGGCATTTTGATATATTAATGAATTGTGTTGAGAGGCGATACATCCAAGCTTCAGAAGGCGCACCATTGCAGGGTTATGATGCAAATCGTTATAATGTACAGGTATTGAAGTTCCCAGAAAGTTCTTCCTTGGATCAGGAAAAGATTAATTCAGAGATGGAACAGGTTGATGTTAAATGATAGAACTTGGAGACATCAGATCGAGAGTTGTTACCCTACTTCAGGATAATGATTTTACTCGCTGGAGTAAGACTGAGCTGAATAACTATATCCATGATGCGTTATTAGATTTGGTACGTACTATTCGTCTGCCTTCGGTAGATATTAGCGTAACAATTAATGATACGTCTTATCTTCTCAGTCTTCCTACATCTATGATGGATGTAAATGGAGGATCTATTGATGGTAGGGAGTTACCGATAGTAACAACTTCTGAGATGAAAAGCTTATCTCATCAGGGTAGATTGCCTGTATTACTTAAGCAAGGAGAATACTCTGTAACACAGATATTTGGCAATCCTCTCTGGAATCCAATTGAAGATTGGACTACTATTACTGGAACGCCACAGTCAATAGTGTTAGATCAGAAATCCTCTAGTACAATCAGAATATGGCCCATTCCAACAGAAGAAGCAACAGTTGTTTTGACAGGTACATTACGTCCCTTTCGTATGAGTGATCAAGTTCCATATACATTTACAAATGATTCTGACACGTATTATCCAGTCATAAGAACAATTACAACATCTTTAAATGGGTGGAATACTGGAGATACGTTGATTGATGATACAGGAACTCAACTTATATTTGATGAAACACAGAAGACTCTGTCTGATGGTATAGATATATTTGATCTTGTGGATTCAGATTTTGTAACTGATTGTGAGATAGATTATGTTTGGGTTGATGCATTAACATTCGGAGCAGTTGAGAGGGCATATCTAAAAGAACATGATCTTCGTAATGTAGAGAAGAGTGAGTATTTTAGGAATAAGAAAGTGACCATGATTGCTGAAGCACATAGAATAGAACCAATAAATCCTGCTTCAATTGCAGGTGGGATAAATCTTAATAGATTTATAGTGAAACGCTAATGGGAATAACAATAAAATTTAGGAGAGGTACAGCTACTGAACATGCCCAGTTTTCTGGTGCAGAAGGGGAACTTACAGTACAAGAATCAGTTACTGAAGGAGACCCATGGGATTTAAGGGTACATGATGGATTAGGTGGATCTGGTTATCTTGTTCCGTCAGCTACAAGTGTAGCAACACTTGAAAATAAAGTTTTAGATGACACTAAAATTACAGGAACAATTAGTGATAATAGTGGGAATATAATTGCTGAAGTGATCAATGGTGTTCTTGAGTTTAAAATAGGTAAAATATCATTGGATGCTCCACTTATGGTAGATCAAAACAATATAAAAGTCCCTATTGAGCAGGAGATTGCTCGTATAGCAAGAAAGAACCAAATGATTTTAGGAGATTAATATGGCGGAAAGATATAGGCGTTTTGCAAAGAGTGGCATTACGACAGAAACAACAGTATACACTGCACCTCATGACGGAGAAGATACTCCGGGTGCAGCAGAATCTGTAATAATAGGCTTCCTTATAGCAAACACCTCAACAGAATCTGCTGAAGTAACTGTTAAGTTAGTTGGTGTGGATGAAGATGGAGCAGACGTAACAGTAAAAATTGCAGATACAATACCACTTCCGGCAGACAGTACTGTTGATATTGTTCCCGGTAAACTTGTATTGCATCATGCTTTCGATGATACATCTCCAACCCCAGTTCTTACAGCAGATGTGTTAAAGTTAACAGCAA
>TARA_R110002020_G_scaffold475469_1_pt1 | contig 14435 bp, 8 predicted proteins | sample TARA_R110002020 | Tara Oceans TARA_R110002020 (sample SAMEA4396489) | marine metagenome | biome: Westerlies Biome; feature: [MES] marine water layer (ENVO:01000295) within the mesopelagic zone...; material: water (ENVO:00002006), including particulate matter (ENVO:01000060) such... | reverse complement strand
CTAAAGCAACAATTGATAAAATAAATAGTGTAGATGCTGCCGCAGGATTTGCAGTTAATTATTCAATAGATTTTAATGGCTCTAATCAATATGCTAATTTTGGTAATTTAGCTAATACAAGTGTTCAACCAACTCAAGCCACAATGAACACAAATGGATACACTCTTTCAGCTTGGGTTTATGTTGATAGTTTAACCTCAGGAGAATGTGTCATAAATGTAGGGTCTTCGGGTACAAATAATTATTACGGTTTAAAAATATTTATAAATGGTAATGGGGCTTTTGTTTTTCATGTATTTGGTTTAAATCAGGGGTTTGCGGGAGCAGGTAGTAATAATAGAAATACTATAAGAACAGCCAACTCAGCAATATCAGCAGGCCAATGGTACCATTTAGCTGTAGTTGTTCCTGCTGGCTCAATGGGTTCTACACAAGAAAGAGATGAGTGGAGGCTTTATAAAAATGGTTCTGTAGTTAACCCAAGTTCTTATGTGAAGTCAGGAAACCAAAATGTTCAATTAACTTACACAGGAAACACGAGCGTAGGGGCGTGGACAAGAAATAGTAATCAAACTTTCTTTGATGGTGAGATAAATAATCAAGCAGTATTTGATAGTGAATTAAACGCATCTAATATTGCAGCAATATATAACTCAGGATCTCCATTAGATTTAAGCACAAATTCTGGTAATTATACTAAGTCTGGTTCTCTTGCGGCATGGTGGAGATATAACGAAGGAACAGGTACATCATATACTGACAGTTCGGGCAATGGAAGAACGGGAGCAGGAGTTAATTCTCCTACGTGGAGCTCTAATGTTCCAACATAATATCATAATAAAAATATTTGTATCTTTGTTAAAATATTAACTAATTAAATAATTTAAATAATAATAAAATGAAAAAATTAACGAAAGAAGAGCTAACTAACTTACAAGGTTTACAACAAGAATTTAATCAAGCAAAATTAGAATTAGGAAACACTGTTTTACAACAACATAAAATTGTAGAAGCGGTTTCTATGATCAAAGATAAGTTTGGTGCTGAAGAAGGTGTTTTAATGGAGAAATACGGAAAAGATGTAACCATTAATTTAGAAACAGGAGAGATTACAGAAAAAGAAGAAGCTCCTGAATTAAAAAAAGTAGAAACAGAGTAAAATAAAAATGTCGCAATATGGCTAAAATAAAAAATACGACTGCTTATCCAACAGTCACTCCAAATGCAAGTGATTTACTAATAGCAACGGACGTAAGTGACAATAATAAGACAGTAACTTTTTTAGTCAGTGACTTTCTTGCTGCGGGAACGATATTACAAGATCTGCAATCTGTTTTAACTACAGGTGATACTGCAATCGAGGATATCAACCTTACTGGAACAATAGATTTAACAGGAACTTTAGAGCTGGCCCCTACTACACTACTAACTATTGGTGGTGTATTAGGAACTGGCGGTCAAGTTCTTAGTGTAAATAGCACGGCTACAGGATTAGAATGGACATCGTCTTCTGGTATCCAAACATGGGACGATACAGTTGCTCAAGGTAATACGGTTACGGGTAGAGTTTTAAATGCTCAAGATAGTAGCATGAACTTTGTTAATACCGCTTTAACTTTAGGGTCTTTAACTGGAAGTGAATTTACTTCATTTTTATGGGCAGGGCCTTCTGCTATAAACAACAATTTAGATTTAGGGGATCCAACTGGTAATAATGCATATGCTGTAAACTTTTATACAAAACAAAAATTAACAGTAGACGGGGCTTTTGGTTTAGCGGGAGAGTTTTTAGCGGTAAATACTGCCGCTGATGGATTGGAGTGGAGTTCGGCACCAACGCAAACAACACCAAATATACAAGCGGTTTTAACTGAAGGCAATACAGCCACAAGTATAGGTATTGATTATACAGGAACCGTTGCATTACCTACTTCGGTTACATTTGATGCTAATTCAGGAATAAGCTCTCAGGGTAGTAATTCTTTTTCTGGTCATAGCATATATACAGGGCTGGGAATTACACAGACTGATGCAGCAATATCTATTGACTTAGGTAGTAGAATATATTTAGGTAATAATACAACTGGTTCAGTTGGAACGGCAGGCCAAGTGTTTGCTATAAATGCTGCGGGAACAGGAATGGAATGGAGTTCTACAGCTGCGGGACAGCAAGACTTACAATCAGTTTTAAATAACGGAGGTACAGCAGACTCTACACTTACCAATAATGCAAGTATATATTTAACTGGTAATGGAGATTCAACAGCAAGCGCAACTAATGGTATTTTTACTATAGAAAATGGAACGCTGTCTATTGAAGACACAGAGCTTTTGTTAGATGGAGACGTAGGAACAGCGGGACAGGTTTTAATTTCAGGAGGAGCAAATGCAGGGCCATCATGGTCAGCTGCTGGAACGGGTTCAGGAACCGTAACATCAGTAGGTGTAACAGATAGCACCTACATAGACTTATCTGTAGGGAGTTCTCCTACAGTTACTCCAAACATAAGCGCTGCATTTATTACTGATGGAAGTGTAACATCTGGAGTTGACACCGATTTTTATAATGCCACAGGTGCTTTTTCCGCACCATTAGGGGCTGATTGGGACTTAAGCTTTTCAAAAACAGGAACACCAGCATCATCATCTAATTTATCAAGCACAGGAGCAACTGGATACACGACAGCTACTGGAGTTGGAACATCATCTTCACCAGGATCAGGTTTACTTGTTAATATAACTGCCTCAGCAGGAGAGGTTACAGTAATAGATGCGTTAGGGGGTGCTCCTACAGGATACTCAGTAGGAGATACAATAACAATAATACAAGGTGGTTCTTCAAATAACGCTACTTTTCAAATAGCATCTGTAACAACAAACACAGTAGGCTTAACTAACTCAGACGGAACAAGATCAAGTGTAGTAAACATAGATGCAGGCACAAACATATCTATGACTGTAGACGCGTCAAATGACTTGACATTATCATCAACATCTGGAGGTGGTTCTGTAAATTCAGTTGGGGTGTCAAGTAATTACCTAAGCGTTGGTAGTTCTCCAGTAACAAGTTCAGGAACTATATCGGTAGATATGCCAACTTCTGGCGTTACAGCAGGATCTTATACGGCAGCAAATGTTACAGTAACTGATAAAGGTATTGTAACAGCCATAAGTGATGGTTCTACTACATATCAGTTAGGGGCAGGGGCAGGATTAACTAATTCAATAATATCAAATTTAACTCCTGGAACTGGTTATACTCCTGGGATATATCAAACAACATCAAGCGGATCGGGAAGAGGATTTGCAATAAACATATTGACCGTAGTGGGTAATGGTGAAATCGATTCATTTAGCATAGTACAAAATGGGTCAGGATATGTAGACTCTGAAGTTATAACAATAACTGGAGGAAATGGTGATGCTACTTTTGCTGCTGGAACAGTTCCTAATGCAAATCAAATCGTATTGTCTGGAAACGGAACAGATGATGCTGTTACACTAACAGGAACAGGAGGGACAACTATAACAACAACGGCTAATTCAATTACAATAGACTCATCAACAGGTTCAGGCCTCAGTTCTTTTGTTTTAGCTACCAGCCCTGCAAGTAATGCAGGATTAGTAGACGTAACAAATAATACCTTAACATTTATAGAAAGCGTAAATACTATTAATAGTGTTGATTACTCATACGTGTCTTTTAATTTAGGAACAGGGTTAGATATAAATAAATTAACAGGAGGATTAACTGCTTCAACAGCTTCATTGACTGGAACTACTGTTACTCAGTCATATTTAAGGGCAGACAATACATGGTCTATACCTCCAAACACAGAATATAGTTTATTTACTGGAGCTTCAAGCCAACCAGCACCAGGAGGAACGGACGGAACATTAGGATTAGTTCCTGCGCCTATTGCAGCTAATTCTGATTATAACAAATTTTTAAAAGGAGACGGGACTTGGGGTACTCCTTCAGGATCAGGAACGCTGACAGGAGTTAGCGTATCAGCTCCATTAACTGTTGATTCAGCAACTGACCCAGCAATACCAGCATTAGATATAAATGATTTTACAGGGCCAGACACCGTTGCTCCAGCAAATGGATCAAGAGGAGTAGTTCCTACGCCATTAGTAGCAGATGACGGTAAATTTTTAAGCACAGCAGGCTGGACAACAGCTCCAGGAGAAGTGTATACATCAACAAATCCTATAGATATAGATGCTACTACTAATGTAATTTCATTAAACTATAGTGATAGTTCTAATAACTTAATAGAGACGGCTCCAGCACAACTTGTTCCAGGTGTAACAAATAAACTTCTAATTACAGATAATAGCAAACCAAATAAAAATGTAGAAACGTTAACTCTTGAAGGTATTCAGTATGTTATGTACACTTCTGGAACACCAAGAATAGAAATAACTGACAATACAAACACCGCAAATGTAAAGTTGGGGGTAGATTTTAATTCCTTTGCAACTCCATATACTAATATTCCTCCCAGCAAAATTAAATATGTAGATTCAACAGGTATAAGCGTATCAGTAGTAGATCCAGTTTCTGGATCAATAGATCCAACTATTAACTTTGGATTAGATACTTTTATAGGAGCAACATCATTAGCTGACGGTGACATTGGTGCGGTACCAAAACCTTTGATAGCTGAGCGTGGTTATTTTTTAAGAGCTAACGGTACGTGGGCTCCTAACTTTTCTTACTTTGCTTGGAGAATGTCGGCAGATAGCGGTACTTCTCTTCAAGGGGTTATTGACGGTAAAGAAGTTTTGTTTAGTGGAGGAACTGGTATAAATACAGTTGGAGGCACAGTGCTTAATGCATATAAATTAGATATAAACTTACAAGACTTTACAGCGCCAGATGTTCCAGGAGGTAATCCAGGATTAAAAGGAGGTGTACCAGCTCCTCAGGTAGCTGATGACGGAAAGTTCTTAAGTACAGCAGGTTGGACAACAATGGCTGGGGGTGGTACAGTAACATCAGTATCTGGCACCCTACCTATACAAGTTGATAACACAACTAACCCAGCTATACCAGCAGTATCTGTAGATAATTTTACAGGAGCTACAAATGCTCCTGCAAATGGAACAAAAGGAACAGTACCAGCGCCACAAGCATCAACTCAAGATTATGATAAGTTTTTAAAGGGTGATGGTACTTGGTCAGCAGCAACTACATCATTTAGTTTTGATATATCTGATGACGCATCTGTTCCAGTAACACAAACCATAACAGATGGTAACACAATAACATTTAAGGGGGGTACTGATATAACATCTGCTGTTTCAGCAACTGACATTGTAACATTTAGTCATGATGCAATAACAAGAACTGATCCTACAGCTGGAACAACTACACCAGGCTCAGGAGGAACTTTTACATCTGTTTCAAGTATAACATCATCAGCTCAAGGTCATATAACAGCGGTTCAGTTTGATACTGTAACAATGCCTACTTCTGATGATTATCAAAATTGGATATTTGCAGGAGATAGTGGTAATGACCAAACGATAAGCTCAACTAATACACTAACATTAAACGGTACTGGAGGTATAACTGTCGTGGGAGGTAGCACGGGTTCAGATCAAGCAAACGTAACATTAAACTCATTTACAGGAGCATCAAATGGCGTAGATGGAGCGGCAGGAGGTGTGCCTCAGCCATTAGGTATAACACCAGCAACTGATTATGATAAGTTCTTAAAAGGAGACGGAACATGGGACACACCAGTAACAAGCTATTCTTGGAGTGCAGATGCAGATAATGCGGCAGGAATAAGTATTATTAATGGAGCTCAAGTAAAATGGGTAGGAGGCGTAGGAATGAAAACAACTATAGCTACTGCCGTACCAAACACTATAACCTCTGATTTAGATGTAAATAAACTTACGGCAAGCGTAGTTTCAGGACTTGATTACTTAGCTGGAGAAGAAGTAGCAGGTGGTACAACAGTTAAATTTTTAATTAATGATTTACCATTTACAGACAACGCAGGAACGGTAACAGCAATTTCTGGAAGTGGAGGAACCACAGGATTGACACTAACACCAAATGTTGGTACGCCAATAACATCTTCAGGAACATTAACATTGGGTGGAACATTAATTACAGCAAACGGTGGAACAGGAATAGGAACTTATGCAATAGGAGATATTTTATTTGCATCAGCAACTGATACATTATCAGCTTTAAATATAGGTACTGCTGGGCAAGTCCTTACGGTAAACTCTAATGCAAACGGATTTTTATATACATCACCAACAGATGGTACAGTTACAAGTGTAGGTATAAATGCAGATAACGGAGCAGGTACAGGAATCACAGGTTCAGGAGCCTTTACTTTTAATGGTGGTACTTTAATGGACACAAGTGTTACAGGAAATACAGTAACATTTAATCATGAGTCTGTTACAAGAACTAATTCTACATCATCAGCAAATGTTGCTGTAGGAGGAACTATCGCTGCGGTTGACACACTATCATCAGACGCATCTGGACACGTAACTGATGTAAACACTAAAAGTTTTACTCTTCCATCTGCTTTTGGTGGAGCAACTGCTGTGGCTGATGGAACAGCTGGATTTGTTCCAAAACCAATAGCACTTAGTGATGATGTTGGTAATTATTTAAGAGGAGACGGAACTTGGAGTCTTGCTGGATTAGTTACAAGTATTGTAGCAGGAACAGGAATAACCGTTTCAGGAACAGGAGCGGTAACTGTAAACGCAACTAATAACGGAACTGTTACCTCTGTTAATTTAACAGGAAATACAGGTACAGGTAGTGCTATAACATCAAGTGGAACATTTGATATAGATGGTTTAACATCAGCCTCTTCTGGATCTACTACAGATCATTATAACGGAATAAACACAGTCGCAAATGCCTTTAATTTAGACATTAAAGGGTTTGCTATTCCTGATGAAAATGAGTATTGGTTCTATAGAGCTAACGCCCAGACTGGTAGTTCGGCTATGGGATTAGAAAAGAGTATTGTTTATGGTTATGACGATGCGTATAAGAGTTTAGCTGTTGCTAACGGAGAAGTTGGGAAACAAGGATATACTTTAGTTTTAGGAGCTTCTGTATCTTCAAGAGCATATATATTTAATGCAGGAAATACAACATATAGATGGAGTAATTCAGACGCGGCAGGAATATCTGACTCTTCAACAAACTCTGTATATATTGGAGCATCAGCAGGTAACGGAGCAACAGGAAACTCAAATAGTATAGGTATAGGTTCAAATGCTTTATTAGTTTCCTCTACTGGAGCAGACAATATAGCATTGGGAACAAACTCGGGCCAGGCCATAACTACAGGAGCAAGAAATATTTTAGTAGGAACAAGTGCTGGACAGGCTTTGCCTGCGGCTAACGACAACGTAGCTATAGGAGATAATTCGTTATATAATGCAAACAATGTAACCGCTTCACAAAATGTTGCTATAGGTACAAGGGCGTTAAACTTTAATAAAGGAGGAATCAATAATGTAGCTATAGGTTATAGTGCTCTTTCTGATGCGCTGGAGGTACAGACAAGAAATGTCGCTATAGGTAGTTTTGCAGGTATGGAGTCATTTGGAGGGGCAGATGTTGCTATAGGTCATGAGGCTCTTGTTTTTGGATCTAATGCTACGCCAAACCCTTCAGCAGACGAGGAAACAGCCCGAGTAGCTATTGGAATATCTGCTATGAAAGGTGGTGGAGGTGGAGCTGAAGTTCAAGGACTTGGAAACGTAGCTATAGGTGGTCACGCAGGGGAATATAACTCTACAAGTGTTGCTGGTGGTGCTGTTTATGTAGGGCATTATGCAGGCCAAAATGAAAATGTTACCAATACTACTTTTACGGGTATGGTAGCTATTGGTAAAGATGCTATGAGATATAACACTCCAAACTCAGGTATAGCCATAGGTCTTCAAGCCATGCAAGACAAAGTAGGAGCAACAAGTATTGGAGGAAACAGTAATATTGCTATTGGTGTACAGGCTATGTTCCAAGCAACAGTAACGGGAGATGACAATATAGGTATTGGAAGATTAGCTAATAATACTACTGATATTGTAACAGACACTATTGCTATAGGTAATAGCTCAAAAGCAAAAGGAACTTGCACAATAGCAATAGGTTGTAATGCGCAGGGAGGAGCCTCTGCAACCTCTATAAACTCTGTAGCTATTGGAGCATCTTCTGATGCAGATGGAGACCAGGCTGTAGCATTAGGTTTTAACGCTTCTGCTGATGGAGAAGATTCTATTGCAATAGGAAACGCAAGCGCTATTAGTGATAATAGTGTTGCCATTGGTGAGGGGGCGCAAACAAATAACGCAAATGAATTTGCTATAGGATCAGCGGTGCAAAATGTAGGTTTAACAGAAGCATCAACCACGTTTAATCAGTCTGCAAGATGGACGGTAAAAATAAACGGAGTTAATTATTACATACCACTTGATGCGGTATAAATTAAATTAAATTGAATGAAAGTAGAATTAAATGAAGATTCTATTAAACATATCAATCGCTTATTACAATCACTACCTATTAGCACATTAGCTATAGTAGAAGAAATTACAGCGGAGATAAACAAAGGTTTAGTAGAAGAAAAAAAATAAAATAAAATGGATATTAGAAAGATTTCCATTGGATCAGACTATAAGTCTGGATCAATGCACTATATTGTAAATCAACCTGTATTGGGTGGAGACTATAAAATACACTTAATACAAGCTAACGAACAATCACAATCATACAAATTATGGGTAGAAAAAAATCAAGAAATTTTTATATGGAAAGAATTTTTATATACTCTACCAATAACTTTAGAATATAATATAAATTTTTAATGAAGTCATTAGATTCGTTTATAGTAAAGCCTTACAACGAAAGAAGATATGATAACATTCAAAAATTAAAAAACACAGATTTTATAACAAGTGTTTCTGAAGAAGATCATAAATCATCAAATCGTTTAGCTACAGTAGTATCTGTTCCAGTTAACTATAAGGGTGAAGTTTGTCCTGGAGACACTTTGATTGTTCATCATAATGTTTTTAAGTTTTACAATGATATGAAGGGAAGAAGAAAAAGTGGTAAAAGTTTTTTTAAGGAAAATTTATTTTTTGTAGAATATGATCAGTTTTTTTTATATAAGAAAAACAACAAATGGAAATCTCACAGTAAATATTGTTTTATAAAACCTATATTGGTAGAAAAATCTATGATTGTAAAAAACACAAAATATGAACCTTTAGTTGGAATTTTAAAATACGGTAATAAAGAATTAGAATATTTAGGCGTTGAAGAGGGGGATAAAGTTATTTTTACGCCTGAAAGCGAATATGAGTTTAATATAGATAACGAGCTGCTATACAGAATGTTTACTAATAATATAACAACTGTTTTATAAATGGAAAGTAAAGAATTAAAAATGCAAATTATAGAGGCGGGAAAGAAGGCTGTATCTCAACTGATAAAGGTAGCAAAAGAAGATATTATTAAATATGATGCAGATGATGAGTTAGCCGCTGATAGATTAAAAAATGCAGCAGCTACAAAAAAATTATGTATTATGGACGCTTTTGAAATATTAAAAAGAATAGAAGAGGAAAAAAATATGTTAGATGGCAATATAGTAAGCTCAAACAACAATACACCAAAAGGATTTGCTGAATCAAGATCAAAATAATTTATATACAATTTTACCAAGCTATATACCTAAGTCGGTTATATCTAATAAAAACAGAGGGCGTACGTGGAAATACGGATACAACGAAAAGTATGATGTAATTATTATTTCTCAAGATGGAACAATAGGAGAAATATATAATATTAATAACGTAATAATAGCTTTACCAAAGAATCCTTTAAAATACATTAATTCAAAAGAAAAAAAAGAAGATCAGTTTTGGGCCCCTACTTTATTACCCAAACAATTAAAAAGAATACAGTCTATATTTCACTGGCACGAAACAACTCCAAGCTTTAAATCAGAATGGGTTGATTATATAGAAAGAGAATTTGATAGAAGAGAGCAAGGGCATTGGTTTTTAAATAATGGCAATCCAGTATATATAACTGGAACGCATTACATGTATTTACAATGGACTAAAATTGATGTAGGTAACCCAGACTTTAGAGAAGCTAATAGAATTTTTTACATATTTTGGGAGGCTTGTAAGGCAGACAAAAGAAGTTTTGGAATGTGTTATTTAAAAATTAGAAGATCAGGATTTTCTTTTATGAGTTCCTGCGAAGGGGTAAATCAAGCCACTATAACAAGAGATGCTCGTATAGGTATACTTTCTAAAACAGGTGCTGATGCAAAAAAAATGTTTACAGATAAAGTTGTTCCCATATCTAATAATTATCCGTTCTTTTTTAAACCTATACAGGACGGTATGGATAAGCCAAAAACAGAATTAGCATATAGAGTTCCAGCATCTAAGATTACTAAAAAAAATATGTATGATACTGGAGATGAGGAGCTTGACGGATTAGACACTACTATTGACTGGAAAAATACATCTGATAACTCATACGATGGTGAGAAACTACAATACCTATTGCATGATGAAAGTGGTAAATGGGAAAGGCCAGAAAATATTTTAAATAACTGGCGAGTAACAAAGACGTGTTTAAGGCTTGGTAGTAAAATAATAGGTAAATGTATGATGGGATCAACATCAAACGCATTAGACAAGGGAGGGGCTAATTTTAAAAAACTATTTGAAGATTCAGACGCATCTAAAAGAAATCAAAACGGTCAAACTAAATCTGGCCTTTATAATTTATTTATTCCTATGGAATGGAATTTTGAAGGATATATAGATAAGTATGGTATGCCTATTTTAAAAACTCCAGATAAAACTATTATAGGTATTGATGGTGAAGATGTAAATATAGGAGCTATAGATTATTGGGAAAACGAAGTAAGCTCATTAAGTTCTGATCCAGATGCATTAAACGAGTTTTACAGACAGTTTCCTCGTACAGAATCTCATGCTTTTAGAGATGAAAGTAAACAATCATTATTCAACTTAACAAAAATATATCAACAAATAGATTATAATGATTCTTGTATTTTAGCTCATCACGTGACGCGAGGATCTTTTCATTGGAAAGACGGGGTTAAAGATACGGAGGTTATTTTTAGTCCAAATAAAAGTGGAAGATTTTTAGTAACTTGGACTCCAGAGAAAAACTTACAGAATAGACATATAAAAAAATTAGGTAAAAAATATCCTGGTAACGAACATATAGGATCTTTTGGTTGTGATAGTTATGATATTTCTGGGGTAGTTGTAGGGAAAGGCTCAAATGGAGCACTGCATGGGCTTACTAAATTTAATATGGACAACGCACCATCTAATGAATTTTTTTTAGAATATATTGCTCGTCCACAAACAGCAGAGATTTTTTTTGAGGAAGTTTTAATGGCTTGTGTATTTTATGGTATGCCAATATTATGCGAAAATAATAAACCAAGATTATTGTATCATTTTAAAAACAGAGGTTACAGAGGTTACTGCATGAACAGGCCTGACAAAAGATTTAACAAATTATCTAAAACAGAAAAGGAGTTAGGTGGTATACCAAACTCTTCTGAAGATGTAAAACAATCTCATGCAGCAGCAATAGAATCATATATTGAAAAGCATATTGGATTTGATTTTGAAGGCGCATATAGAGATGCTGACGAGATTGGAACGATGTATTTTCAACGCACATTAGAGGACTGGGCAAAGTTTGATATTAGCAATAGAACTCGATTTGATGCAAGTATAAGTACGGGTTTAGCTATAATGGCTAATCAAAAGCACTTGTATACACCTACCCAAGAAAAATCAAAAATAAGTGTTAACTTTGCAAGATATAATAATAAGAGTTCCATAAGTCAAATTATAAGATAAATGAAAGGAGTAACTATAGATATAAAATCTACTGCTTTTCCTGATCAGTTTGTATCTGATTCTAAAAAGAAAACAAAAGAGTACGGATTACAAATAGGGCAAGCTATACAATATGAGTGGTTTAGAAAAGGAGCAAGTTATAATAGCTGTAGATTTTATGATCAATGGTCAGAATTTAATAGGTTAAGATTATATGCAAGAGGAGAACAGTCAATAGCAAAATACAAAAATGAATTAGCTGTAGACGGAGATTTAAGTTATTTAAATTTAGACTGGACACCAGTTCCTGTTATACCAAAGTTTGTTGATATTGTAGTAAACGGTATGTCAGACAGATTATTTCATGTTAAGACATATGCACAAGATGCAATGTCATCAGAAAAAAGAGGTGAGTTCCAACAAATGGTTGAGACAAATGTTATAGCTAAACCTTTATTTACGCAAATAGAGCAAGACTTTGGTGTAGATGTTTTTCAGGTAGACCCTGAAGAATTACCAGAATCAGATTTAGAGATGGAGCTGTATATGCAAATGAACTACAAGCCTGCGGTAGAAATAGCAAACGAATGTGCTATTAATACTATATTAGATGAAAATCATTATCAACAAACACGTAAGCGATGCGACTTAGATTTAATGACTTTAGGTGTAGGTGTATGCAAACATAATTTTGAAAGAGGAGATGGTGTAAAGGTAGATTATGTAGACCCAGCAAATGTTGTTTATAGCTATACAGAAGATCCCCATTTTAAAGATTGTTTCTATTGGGGAGAAATTAAAACAATTCCTATTGGAGAGTTGCTTAAAATAAAACCTGATTTAACAAACGAAGATTTAGAAGAAATATCTAAATATAGTCAAGCTTGGTATCAGTATTATAACGTAGCGGCTATGTATGAAAACTCTTTGTTTTATAGAGATACAGTTACATTAATGTATTTTAATTATAAATCTACTAATAGTTTTGTGTTTAAGAAAAAAGAAACATCTTCAGGAAATTTTAAAACTGTAGAAAAAGATGATGAATTTAATCCGCCACCAGAAATGATGGAGGAAGGTAAGTTTGAAAGAGTAGAGAAAAGAATAGACGTGTGGTATGATGGGGTAATGGTAATGGGTACTAATATACTATTAAAATGGGAGTTAGCTAAAAACATGGTAAGGCCACAGTCTGCAAGTCAATATGCTATGCCTAATTATGTAGCTGTTGCGCCCAGAATGTATAAGGGTAATATAGAGTCCTTAGTTCGTAGAATGATACCTTTTACAGATTTAATACAAATGACTCATTTAAAGTTACAACAAGTAATTACAAAAGTTGTTCCTGATGGGGTATTTATTGACGCGGACGGTTTAAGCGAAGTAGATCTTGGAACTGGTAATGCATACGATCCTGCTGATGCCTTAAGATTATACTTTCAAACAGGTAGTGTTGTCGGGAGAAGCTACACTCAAGATGGTGAGTTTAATAACGCAAGAGTACCAATACAGCAATTAACATCTAATAGTGGTGCTAATAAAATGCAAATGCTTATAGGTAATTATAATCATTATATGAATATGATACGCCAAGTTACAGGATTAAATGAAGCAAGAGACGGTAGCACACCTGATCCAAATTCTTTAGTAGGTGTTCAAAAGTTAGCAGCTTTAAATTCAAACACAGCAACACGACACATATTAGACGGAAGTTTGTATTTAACACAAACATTAGCAGAGGCATTATCTATAAGAACAGCTGATGTATTAGAATATTCTGATTTTGCAGATGAGTTTGCTATGCAAATAGGAAAATATAACGTGGGTATATTAGAAGATATAAAGAATTTATATTTATATGATTTTGGAATATTTGTTGAGGTAACGCCAGATGAAGAAGAAAAAGCATTATTAGAGGCTAATATACAAATGGCTTTGTCAAAAGGAGGTATTGATCTTGAAGACGCTATAGATATTAGAGAAATAAAAAATATTAAAATGGCTAATCAATTACTTAAAGTAAAAAGAAAGGCTAAGGCAAGACAAGACCAGGAAAAGAAAGCTCAAGAAATGCAGATGCAACAACAAAACAATATGCAGGCCCAACAAGCTGCTGCACAGATTTCTATGCAAAAAATACAAATGGAAACACAATCTAAAATGCAAGTAAAACAAGCAGAGATTGGTTTTGAAATAGAAAAATTAAAAAATGAAGCTGCATTAAAAGAACAATTAATGCAAACAGAATTTGAATTTGCTATGCAGTTAAAAGGTATAGAGCAATCACAGATAGATGCAAGAGAGCAGAATCGTGAAAAAATGAAAAATAAAAGAATAAGCCAGCAATCAACAGAACAGTCAAAGCTTATTGATCAAAGAAAAAACAATTTACCTCCAATAAATTTTGAGTCAAACGAAGACAGTTTAGATGGATTTGATATGGCTGAGTTCAACCCAAGATAAGCTTAAAAATCTTATTGGATTATTATTAACTTTGTATAAATTAAATTAAATAAAAT
>TARA_R110002020_G_scaffold70506_11_pt1 | contig 14439 bp, 14 predicted proteins | sample TARA_R110002020 | Tara Oceans TARA_R110002020 (sample SAMEA4396489) | marine metagenome | biome: Westerlies Biome; feature: [MES] marine water layer (ENVO:01000295) within the mesopelagic zone...; material: water (ENVO:00002006), including particulate matter (ENVO:01000060) such... | reverse complement strand
CCTGCCGCCTTTTTCCCCAGACGATCGGGACGCCCCAGACCATGTCCACCCCATCGCTTGTCACCCAGGACCTGACGATCCGTTTCGGCGGTCACGTCGCGGTCAACCAGGTGTCCTGCGCCTTCCACCCCGGAGAGCTGACGGTCATCGTCGGCCCCAACGGCGCCGGGAAGACGACCTATTTCAACCTGATCTCGGGGCAGCTGACGGCGACGTCCGGCAGCGTCACGAAGGACGGGACCGATATCACCCGGATGTCGCCCTCGGCCCGTGCGCGCCACGGGATCGGCCGTGCGTTCCAGCTGACGAACCTGTTTCCGCAGCTGACGGTTCTGGAAAACATCCGCCTTGCCGTGCAGGCGCGGGCGGGCGACGGCTGGCGCATGCTGCGCCCCGTGTCCAGCTTCCGCGGGCTGACGGCCAAGGCCGAACATTACCTTGAGGCCACCCGCCTGACGCCGCTCGCGCATCAGAAAGCCGCGAACCTGCCCCATGGCGACCAGCGCAAGCTGGAGGTCGCCCTGCTGATGGCGATGGAGCCCGACATCTACATGTTCGACGAACCCACCGCCGGCATGTCGCTGGACCACGCGCCAGACGTGCTGGACCTGATCCACCAGATCAAGGCCGACCCGACCAAGACGGTGCTGCTGGTCGAACACAAGATGGATGTCGTGCGCGCGCTGGCCGACCGGATCATCGTGCTGCACAACGGCGAACTGCTGGCCGACGGCCCGCCCGCGGAAGTGATGGGAAGCCAGATCGTCCGCGACGTGTACCTTGGCACATCGGAGGGCGCGGCATGAGCCTTCTGTCCCTGAACAACGTGAAAACCAATATCGATCAGTACGCCGTGCTGCATGACGTGAGCTTCGAGGTCGCCGAAGGCGGTGTCTTCGTCCTGCTGGGCCGGAACGGCGCGGGCAAGACGACGACGCTGCGGTCGATCATGGGGCTGTGGAAGCCCTCGCCCGGGTCGATCGCCTTTCGCGGGCAGGACATCACCGGCCTGCACACCGCCGATATCGCGCGGCTGGGCATTGCGTATGTGCCCGAGAACATGGGCATCTTCGGCACGCTGACGGTGGACGAGAACCTGGTCCTGGCCACGGCCAAGGGCAAGATCGACTCCACGCGGCTGAAATGGGTGCATGGCCTGTTCCCCGCGCTGGAGAAATTCCGCGACAAGCAGGCCTGGTCGCTTTCGGGCGGGCAGAAGCAGATGCTGTCGGTCGCCCGCGCGATCATCGAACCGCGCGAACTGATCCTGATCGACGAGCCCACGAAGGGGCTGGCCCCTTCGATCGTCGAGGCGATGGGCGAGGCGTTCCGCGAGATCGCGGAAAACAGCACCATCCTGCTGGTCGAGCAGAACTTCAACTTTGCCCGCAAACTGGGCCGCGACATGGCCGTGATCGACGACGGCAAGGTCGTCCATGCCGGAACAATGGCAGAATTCGCGGCAAATCAGGAGCTTCAGGACAAGCTCCTGGGCCTGTCGATGTAGGGAACGGGACATGGAACAGGTAAGCAAGACATTCGAAAAACTGGGCGGGGTGAACCTTCTTCCCATCATTCTGGGCGCGGTGGCCTTCGTGCTGATTGGCGCGCCGTCGTCATGGGTCACGCTGACGGTCGCGGGGCTGGCCATGGGGATGATGGTGTTCCTGATGGCCTCGGGCCTGTCGCTCGTGTTCGGGCTGATGGACGTGCTGAACTTCGGCCATTCCGCCTTTGTCAGCTTTGGCGCCTTCATCGCGGCGACGGTGCTGGGCGGGCTGTCGGGCTGGCTGGCATCGGACAGTATCGCGCTGAACGCGGCAGCACTGGTCGCGGCCTATTCGGCGGCGATCCTTTTCGGGCTGGTGGCGGGGTGGTTCTTTGAAACCGTCATTATCCGCCCCGTCTACCGCGATCACCTGCGCCAGATCCTGATCACCATGGGCGCCATGATCGTGGCCGAACAGACCATCCTCGCCTTCTGGGGCGGCACGCCCTATTCCGTCCCGCGCCCGCATTTCCTGGAAGGGTCGTGGATCATCGGAGACGTGAGTATCGAGATCTACCGCGGCTTTGCCTTCCTGCTGGGGCTGGCGGCGTTCATCGGGCTCTACGTCCTGCTGAACCGCACCCGGATCGGCCTGCTGATCCGCGCGGGCGTCGAAGATCGCGAAATGGTGGAATCGCTGGGCTTCCGGGTCGACCGGATGTTCATCGGGGTGTTCATGCTGGGCTCGGCGCTCGCCGCTTTGGGCGGGGCCATGTGGGCTGGGTATGAAACGCTGATCACCCCCGCGCTGGGGGCCGAGATGATGATCATCGTCTTCATCGTCGTGATCATCGGGGGGCTGGGATCCATCGAGGGCACGCTTCTGGGCGCGCTGCTGGTGGGGTTGATGTCGAATTACCTGGGCTTTCTGGCGCCCAAGATGGCGCTGGCGTCGAACATGATCCTGATGGTGGCCATCCTGCTGTGGCGTCCGAACGGGCTGCGCCCGGCCGTGAAATAGGGGAACGGGACCATGAAACAGACCACCGGAACCCTTGTCGTGAAGCTCGTCGTGCTGGCCATCGCCGCGCTGCTTCTCTTCGCGCCGTTCCTGTTCCAGAACGTCCGGTCGCTGGAAGTGGCCGCGCGGATCTGCATCTTCATCGTGCTGGTGGCCAGCTACGATCTGCTGATCGGCTATACCGGCATCGTGAGCTTTGCCCACACCATGTTCTTCGGCTTCGGCGCCTACGGGGCCGCGATTTTGCTGAAGACGATGGGCCCGGGCTGGGACGCCGTGATCCTTGGCGCCATCGCGGGCGTTGCCGTGTCGCTGGTTCTGGCCGTGGCCATCGGGCTTCTCAGCTTGCGGGTAAAGGCTATCTTCTTCGCGATGATCACGCTCGCCGCCGCGTCGGTGGTGCTGGTGCTCGTCTCGCAACTGTCGCAATTGACGGGGGGCGAGGACGGGATCACCTACCGCGCGCCGGACCTCTTCAAACCGGCCACGAAGCTCCTGACCGATGCCGACGGAAAGGTGCTGCGGATCTTCGACGTGCGGTTGAACGGGAAGCTGGCGGCGTATTACTTTGTCTTCTTCTCGTCGCTCATCCTCTTCGTCCTGATGCTGCGCTTCGTGCGGTCGCCCCTTGGCACCGTCCTTGAAGCCATCCGCGAGAACGAGGCAAGGGCCGAGGCCATCGGCTATCGCGTCGTGGCCTACCGGACCTTCATCTTCTGCCTGTCGGCCACGGTCGCGTCGCTGGCGGGGACGGTCTATGCCGTCTGGCTGAAATACACCGGGCCCGACACGTCGCTGTCCTTCGCGATCATGATCGACATCCTGCTGATGGTCGTGATCGGCGGCATGGGCACGATGTGGGGCGCGGTGATCGGGGCGGTCCTGATGGTGATGGCGCAATATTACCTGCGCGACCTGATGGGCGCCGCGTCCGAGGCGCTGGCCGGTATCCCCGTCCTGCCCGAACTGCTGGCACCCGACCGTTGGCTGTTCTGGCTGGGGATCATCTTCATCCTGCTGGTCTACTTCTTCCCGAAAGGCATCGCCGGCACCGCGATGGCCCGCGGGGCGCGGAGTTGAGCGCGCCGTGCTTCTCCTTCGTGCCGGTAATGGATCACGAGGTCCACGTCACCGAATGGGGCACGCCCGGCAACACGCCGCTGGTGATGTGGCACGGGCTGGCGCGCACGGGGCGGGATTTCGACGAGCTCGCCAGCGCGCTGTCGGACCAGTACCACGTGATCTGCCCCGACACGATCGGGCGGGGCCTGTCCAGCTGGTCGCATGATCCCGAGGCCGAGTACTCCATCGACTACTACGCCGGGATCGCCGCCGATCTGCTGGATCATTTCGGCTTCGACAAGGTGGCATGGCTCGGCACGTCGCTGGGCGGCATGATCGGGATGCGGCTGGCCTCCGGGCCCCATGCAGACCGGCTGTCCTGCCTGCTGATCAACGATATCGGCCCCGACGTGCCCGTCGCCGCGATCCAGCGGATCGTGAGTTACGTGGGCGAACCGCCGGTCTTCGCCACATTGACCGAGGCGGAAGCGTGGCTCCGCGCTGTCTACCGTCCCTTCGGTCCGGCGGGGGATGCGTTCTGGCGGCGGATGGCGCGGACGTCGGTTCGGCGCAACCCGGATGGATCGCTGACCCTGCACTACGATCCGAAGATCACGATCCAGTTCGTGGCCTCGCGCGAGGAGCTGACAAGCTGGGACCGATACGCCCGCATCTCCACGCCCTGCCACGTGTTGCGGGGGCGGCAGTCCGACCTGCTGACGGCCGAGATCCTGCAGATGATGCAAAGCCGCGGCCCGAAACCCGGCGTGACGGAGTTCGACTGCGGCCATGCGCCCAGCCTGTCCCGTGACGAGGACATCCGGCTGGTGCGGGACCTGCTGGCGGAGCTGGTCCGCGCGGATTGAAATCCGGCGGTAAAGGATATACATTGCGAATTGTATATCCAGACCGGAGGACACCAACATGCAGATCGCGAAATGGGGCAACTCGCTGGCTGTGCGCCTGCCGGCGGATCTTGTGCGCCGGTTGGACCTGAAGGAAGGCGACAGCATCGATCTTGTGCCCGGAGACGACGGTCTGAGCGTCACCCGCCAGCCCCGCGCGGACGAGGTTCTGGCGGGGCTCCGCCGTTTTCGCGGCCGCCTGCCTGCGGGCGAACGGCTAAGCCGTGACGCCGCGCATGAGCGGTGAGTTCCTCGACACGAACGTCATTCTCTATCTTCTCGACGACGGCCCGAAGGCCGACCGGGCCGAGACGCTGCTGGCGGAGCACCCCTGCATCAGCGTGCAGGTCCTGAACGAAGCGCTGGTCAACTGCCGCCGCAAGGCCGGCCTGAGCTGGGAGGAGGCGGGCGCGTTCCTGACCGGCATCGAAACCCTGTGCCGGGTGACGGACCTCACACCCCGGACACATCGCATCGGCCGCGCGTTGGCCGAGCGATACGGCTTTTCCGTCTACGACGCGATGATCGTGGCGGCCGCCTTGCTGGCGGGCTGCGACACGCTGCTGACCGAGGACATGCACACCGGCCTTCTGGTCGAAGGCCAGTTGCGGCTGGTCAATCCCTTCGCCTGAACGCCCGTCCGGCGCCCAGCCGGTCCTGCAACGCGCCGCGGCTTTCGGCCCATAGCGGGGGCCAGCGCCTTCAGGTCGGCAGGGGACAGGTCGTCGCGTTTCGCGCGGGTTTCGATGCCGCTCAGCGCCCGGTGCATCGCCGCTTCACATCGAGACGCTCTACCGCAAGATCGGCGTGACCAACCGGACACAGGCGACGACGATCGCGCGGGATCAGCGGATTTTGTGACCCCTTCGCCCGGCGGTAGGGGCGAAGGGGCTATCGTCAGGAAAATCCGAAGAACATTTCCGGATTGTCCAGCACGGTTTTCTTCATGGTCTCGGCATCCAGCCAGCCCAGCACGGTGTCGAGAAGCACCGCATCGTCGGGATAATCCTCGGTTGTCTTGATCAGGTTGTGCGGCCAGTTTGTGCCCCACAACAAACGGTCGGGCGCGTGGGCCGCGATCTCGCGCGTGTTGGCAGCGATGTCGGCGAATTCGGGCGCGCCGGCTTGCGAGCTTTCGTAGCATCCGGCCAGCTTGAACCAGCACTTGCCGGTGTCGATCAGACGTTTCACGGCGGCGATTTCCGGGCCGTCCGGCGCGGCGCCGACGAAGAACTTGCCGTGGTGGTCGAAGATCCAGTCGGATTGCAGGGCCTTCAGCCGATCTTCGTGGTCGAGGATGGTGTTGCCGTCGAACTGCACGGCCATCTTCCAGCCATGGGCCTTGGCCTTGGCATCGACCGCCTCCAGCTGGGACAGGCCCACGGCACCGCCCGGCAGATCCATGATCCGCGCGCCGACGATACCGCCATCGGTCAGGCGCTGCATCTCGGCGTCCGACGTTTCGCTGTCGATGGAGCCGACGCCGCGGGCCATGTCCCCCAGTTCCGCCAAGCAGGCCAGAAGGTTGGAATTGTCGCCCTGCTGCGCGTTGCCCTGCGTGACGACGACCCGGTCGATGCCCAGCCACGCCGCCATCTGCAGGTACATCGACGGCGTCGGCAGCGGATCGGGCGGGTTCGGCGGACCTCCGGGCAGGGCAGGGTAGCCCGGCAGGTACATGTGGCACTGGCTGTCGATGGCGCCTTCCGGCATGCGGATCGCCGGACGGTCTCCGGTCAGTTTGCGGTCGATCATGAAGGCTCCTTCGGCGCGAACTCTTTCAGCGCGTCGCGGCTGATCTCGATCCCCAGGCCGGGGCTGTCGGGGATGGTGACGACGCCGTTCTCGTGCTCGATAGGCTTGGTGATGACGGCCTGGCGGAAGGGATTGTCGGTCCGGTCGAATTCCAGGATCGGCTCCACCGGGTTCACGCGGACGGGGTTCGGGACCATCGCCGCCATGAACTGGAGCGAGGCCGCGATCTGCACCGCCGTGCCCCAGACATGGGGGACCACGCGGATATTGTGCAAAGCGGCCAGATCGGCGATGCGCTTCATCTCGGTAAACCCGCCGCAGCCACACAGATCGGGCTGCAGGATATCGACGGCCCGCGTCTCCACCGGGTCGCGCATGCCCCAGCGGGTGTGCCATGTCTCGCCGCCCGCAACCGGGATCGGTAGCTTGGTGCGGATCTCGCGATAGGCGGACAGGTGTTCTGGCGTCACCGGTTCTTCGAACCAGTCGACATCGTATTGGGCCGCGGCGCGGCCGACGCGGATCGCCTCGACCGTGTCATAGCCGTGGTTGCCGTCGATCATCAGGCGCATGTCATCGCCCATCGCGTCGCGCACGGCGCGGATGACGGCAAGGTCTTCGTGGTAGTCGAACCCGATCTTGATCTTCATCGCGTGGAAACCGGCGGCGCGGTGGCGCGCGGCTTCTTCCGCGTTGTCGGTCACCCGGTCGACGCCATCGCGCTTGAACGCGCCGGTGGCATAGGCGCGGACCGTTTCACGGAAGCGCCCGCCCAGAAGGGTGGAGACGGGGACGCCGAAGTGCTTGCCCTTGATGTCCCACAGCGCGACGTCGATGCCCGAAAGCGCGGTGACGGTCAGCCCCCGCTGCCCCTGATCGCGTAGCGCGTTGTAGAGGACCGCCCAGATCTTTTCCGTCTCCAGCGGGTCCATGCCGACCAGCCAGCCCGCATAGGCCTGCACCACCGCGCGATTGGGCCCGGCGGGGCCAAGGCATTCGCCCCAGCCCACCGTGCCGTCATCGCAGATCACCTCGACCAGCAGATGCTGGCGCCGGTCGAAGCGCATCGACGCGCTCTGGAACGGGGTGTCCAGCACGTGTTCCAGAAGGTGGGTATGGACGGCCGCTATCTTCATCGTTTGTAGGGGGCGATCAGGTCGGCCATCATGCCCATCTCGGCCTCGTCCAGATCGGTCAGCGGGGACCGTACCGGCCCGACGGCGAAGCCCTGTGCGCGCACGCCCGCCTTGATGGCAGAGACGGCATAGCCCTTGGAGCGGTTCCGGATTTCCATGAACGGGTAGAAGAATTCGTTCAGGATCTTTTCGCAATGGGCCCGGTCACCGGCGCGCAGACGGTCGTAGAATTCGATGGCGAGACCGGGGACGAAGTTGAACACGGCCGAGGAATAGGTGGTGAAGCCCGCGCCCAGGTAAGCTTCGGCGAACAGTTCTGCCGTGGGCATGCCGCCCAGGTACATCAGCCGGTCGCCCATCTTCGCGGTGACCTGGCGCACCAATCCGATATCGCCCGATCCGTCCTTGAACGCGATCAGGTTCGGGCAGTCGTCGCACAGCCGCGCCAGGGTGTCGGGCTGCAGGATTGAGTTATCGCGGTTGTAGACCATCACGCCGATGCCGATGGACTGGCAGACCTTCTTGACGTGGGCGTAGAGGCCTTCCTGCGGGGCATCGATCAGGTAATGCGGGATCAGCAGGATACCGTCGGCGCCGGCCTTTTCGGCGGCCTGCGCGATGTCCACCGCGATCTCCGTGCCATAGCCGCAGCCCGAAACGATGGGGATGTCGCCTGCCGACGCCTTCGCGGCCGTCACGATTTCCGGGATCTCGGACGGTTTCAGCGAGAAGAATTCGCCCGTGCCACCGGCGGCGAACAACGTTGCGGCCGGGTAGCCCGCCAGCCATCCCACATGGTCTTCGTAGACCGGGCGGTTGAACGCGCCGTCTTCACCGAACGGGGTCACAGGGAAGGACAAAAGCCCAGAGCCAAGGGCTGTTTTCAGATCGTTCGGGTCCATGTCGCGCTCCGGTGTTTCGGGATTGGCCCAGAGCTAGCCGACATCCCTGATAGGTGTCAACAAGTTGTATGACCTATTTGGAGGAGTCGCGCAGAAGATTGCGATACCGCTGCTGGCTGCCCTTCAGGTGGTGGCGCATCGCGTCGCGGGCGGTGTCCGGGTCCCCGGCGGCGATGGCATCGGCGATGGCACGGTGTTCGCCGGATATCAGCGCGATGTAGCTGTCGGAACTGCGCTGGCGCCCGACGCTTTGCAGGGCCGAGCGCGGGATGACGGTGGCGCCCAGAACGCTCAGGAACTCTGCGAAGCGCGGGTTGTTGGCGGCGCGGGCAATGGCAAGGTGGAAGCGGAAATCGGCCTCGGTCGTGGCGTGGCCGGCCTCGGCCAGTGCGCGGATTTCCGATTCGGCCTCGTAGATCTCTTCTTCCTGGGCGGGGGAGCGGCGGGCCGCGGCCAGTGCGGCGGCCTCCATTTCGACGGCCGTTCGCAGCTCAAGCATCTCGATTATAGAGGAAATCTTGTCCAGGTCGACGATCTGGAACGGTTTCTGCGCGGCGGCCACGGGTTCCAGAACGAAGACGCCGGCACCTTGCCGCGGTTCCACCAGCCCGTCGGCGCGCAGGGCCGCGATGGCCTCGCGCACGACGGTGCGGGAGACGGAAAACGCGTCTGTCAGCTGGGCTTCGGACGGGAGCCTGTCGCCGACGGCGAACCTGCCTTCGGTGATCTGGGCCCGCAGGCCGTCCGCGACCTCTGCCACAAGGTTGCGCCGCGGCCGCGGTGCTGGCTTGCCGGTTGAGATCTGCGCCATGTCCCTATCCTTTTCGGGGAAGGTTAACCGGATATACGACCACTTTGTCAAATGCCAGTCGCAATGCATCATATGTATTGACAACTTATCAGATGATTTCGCATACCTCGCCATACCGGCGGTGCCTGCCGCTGACAAAAACAGGGAGGACTCCTGATGACTTTCAATCGAATCGCGCTTTCGTGCGCCTTCGCGGCCTTCGTTGCAGCCCCGGCCTTTGCGGACGACTGGCGCGGCTGGAACATTCACCCCGAAGATTACCCGAACTCGATCGCGCTCGAGACGTTCGCCGCCGAGGTTGCTGAAAAGACAGACGGCCGGATCGAACCGCAGGTCTACCACAACGCGGTTCTGGGCGCGCAGCCCGATGCCATCGAACAGGTGCGCAACGGCGGGCTGGATTTCGCGAACTTCAACATGGGCCCGATGGGCCAGATCGTGCCCGCCACCAACGTGCTGTCGCTGCCGTTCATCTTCCAGGACGTCGACCAGATGCACAAGGTGATGGACGGCGAGATCGGCGAACGCTTCTCGGACGCGCTGGCGGAAGAGGGGCTTGTGGCGCTCAGCTGGTTCGACAGCGGTTCGCGGTCGTTCTACACCACCTCGAAGGCGATCCAGACGCCGGATGACGTAAAGGGCATGAAGTTCCGCGTCATGAACAACGACCTGTATGTCGACATGGTCGACCAGCTGGGCGGCAACGCCACGCCGATGGCCTATGGCGAAGTCTACCAGTCGCTGAAAACCGGCGTGATCGACGGTGCGGAAAACAACTACCCGTCCTACGACAGTTCGAACCACTTCGAAGTGGCGCCCTACTATTCGATCACCAACCACCTGATCATTCCGGAATGCCTGTGCGTGTCGGTCGACACGTGGGAAAGCCTGTCGGAAGAAGACCAGGCGATCGTGAAGGAAGCGGCCGTCGCCGCGGCCAAGGAACAGCGCGCGCTGTGGGCCGAACGCGAAAAGGCCAGCCGCGCCAAGGTGGAAGCCGCCGGTTCGCAGATCAACGAAGTGCAGGACCCGAAAGCCTTCCAGGACAAGATGGGCCCTGTCTACGAGAAGTTCATCGAGGCGAACCCGGATCTGGAAAAGCTGATCAAGGATATCCAGTCCACCAGCTGAATCCTGGTCCAATGATGCCCCGGTCCGATCACGGGCCGGGGTCTTTCTGTCCCTGCCGGAGAAGGTCATGACCCTTCCAAGACCCCTCGCAGAGCGCGGCCCCGTCGAACGCGCCTGTGACATGGCCGCCATGGCCTGCATGACCGTCGCCGGAGTTCAGCTGGTGGCGTTGATCGCGATCTTCGGCTGGCTGGTCTTCGGCCGCTACGTTCTGAACGACACGCCCACATGGGTCGAGCAGGCGGCCCTGCTGCTGGTCTGCTGGATCACCTTCCTGGGGGCTGCCGCCGGGATCTGGACGAAATCCCACCTGTCCATCGAATTCATCCGCGAGATGTTCCCCGACCGGATCCGCATCCCACTGCGCTGGATCGCCGTGATCGGCGTGATCATCTTCGGCTGCTATCTTGCCTGGTACGGCTATGAGCTCGCCGACAAGACATGGCGCCGCCGCATCCCGATGCTGGGCATCGCCGAAGGCTGGCGCGCCGTGCCGATGGCGATCTGCGGCGTGCTGAGTGTTCTGTTCTCATTATATCACCTTGTCGCGCTGTGGCGTGGCGACGACCTGACGGAGCACTGAATGGGCCTTGCACTTCTTTTCGGCATCTTCGGCCTTGGCCTGATCGCAGGCATGCCGGTTGCCCTGGCCCTTGGCCTCGCCACTGTCGGAGGCTTCCTGTACGAGGGCCTGCCGATGTTCATCGGGTTCCAGCGCATCCTGTCGGGCATTTCCGTCTTTTCGCTGCTGGCCATCCCCTTCTTCATCTTCGCGGGCGAACTGATGATGCAGGGCGGCATTGCCGGCCGCCTTGTCCGCCTTGCCGCCAGCGCCGTGGGCAAATCCCGCGGGGGGCTTGGCGTCGTGAATGTGGTGTCGTCGATGCTGTTCGGCGGGATCTCGGGCTCCGCCGTGGCGGATACGTCGGCGCTGGGGTCGATCCTGATGCCGGTGATGAAGGAAAAGGGCTACGACGCGGATTATGCCGTGAACGTGACCGTGACATCGTCGGTCGCGGGCGTCGTCATCCCGCCGTCGCACAACATGATCCTGTTTGCCGTGGCGGCCGGGGGCGTTTCCGTTTCCCAGCTGTTCATCGCGGGCATCGTGCCGGGCATGCTGATGTGCCTGTGCCTTGGCATCGTCGCCTGGTACGTCGCGGTGAAACGCGGCTATCCGTCGGAAGAGTTCCCGGGCTGGAACGCGCTGCTGGTCAGCTTCATCGTTGCGATCCCCGGTCTGATGACGGCGATCATCATCGTCGGCGGCGTGCTGTCGGGCGTGATGACCGTGACGGAATCCGGTGCCTTCGGCGCCATCTGGGCGCTGGTCGTGACCGTCTTCGTCTACCGCGAGCTGACATGGTCAGGCTTCAAGGCCGCCGTGCTGGCCGCGGTGCGGACCACCGCGCTGGTCATGCTGCTGGTGGCCACGGCATCCGCCTTTGCCTACCTGCTCGCGCTTTACCGTGTGCCGGACAACCTGGCGACCTTCGTCACCTCGATCTCGTCCAACCCGATCGTGATCCTGCTGCTTCTGAACCTCACGCTGCTGGTTCTTGGCATGATCATGGACATGGCTGCCCTTATTCTGATCTGTACCCCCATCTTCCTGCCCGTCGTCATCGGGCTGGGCATGGACCCGGTGCAGTTCGGTGTGATCATGATGATGAACTTGGGCCTTGGTCTGTGCACCCCGCCTGTGGGCGCGTGTCTGTTCGTGGGCTGCGTCGTGGGGGGGATACGGATTGAAGAGGCCGTCAAGACGATCTGGCCGTTTTATGCCGCCATCCTGGTTGCGCTGCTGCTTGTGACCTATGTACCCGCAATCTCGATGACGCTGCCGAACCTGCTGAAATAGGCCTGCTGAAATAGGAAAGTTGACCCGATGAAACGACTGCTCATCACCGGTGCCGCCGGCAATCTTGGCAAACTGGCGCGCGAACGGCTGGGCCACATGGCCGACGTGCTGCGCCTGTCCGACATTGCGGAAATGGAGCCCGCCGCCGGCCCCCATGAAGAAATCGTGCCCTGCGATCTGGGGGACGAGGCCGCGGTGTTCGACCTTGTGAAGGATTGCGACGCGATCCTGCATCTGGGCGGCGTATCGGTGGAACGTCCGTGGGACATGATCCAGCGCGGCAACATCACCGGCGTCTACAACCTGTACGAAGCCGCGCGCGCCAACGGGATGCCGCGGATCTTCTTCGCCACGTCGAACCACACCATCGGCTACTACCGCCAGGATCAGGTGATCGACACCAGGGATCCGATGAAGCCCGACGGGCTTTATGGCGTGTCCAAGTGCTTTGGCGAGGCGATGGCCTCGCTCTATCATTCCAAGTTCGGGCAGGAGACGGCGCTGATCCGCATCGGTTCGTGCTTCGAAAAACCCCGCGACCGGCGGATGCTGGCCACGTGGATGGCGCCGGACGATTTCGTTTCACTTGTGGAATGCGTGTTCCGCGTCCCGATGTTGGGTTGCCCCGTCATCTGGGGCGTGTCAGACAACGACGAAGGCTGGTGGGACAAATCGACGGCCAAGCTGATCGGCTGGCGCCCCAAGCACAATTCCGAGGACTTCCGCGCCGAGATCGAAGCTGCCGCGCCATGCCCGCCGGCTGACGCACCTGAATCCGTCTACCAGGGCGGCAAGTTCACGTCCGAGCCCATATATCGAGACTAAGTTTCAGTAGGAGCCCCTTCATGGCTGACACGACCTTTACCCCGACCGGCAAGCATCTCATCGCAGGCGAATGGGTCGGGGGATCCGACACGTTCCGTTCCGCGCCCCTGACCGGCGAAGGCTTCGACGTTGCGCGCGGCACCGCCGCCGATGTCGACCGCGCCGTACAGGCTGCGGAAGATGCGTTCTGGACCTATGGCTACACGTCCCGCGAAACCCGCGCGAAGTTCCTCGAGGCCATCGCAGACGAGATCGAGGCCCGCGGCGAGGCGATCACCGCCATCGGCACCGCGGAAAGCGGCCTGCCCGAGGCCCGTCTGCAAGGCGAACGCGGCCGCACCACCGGCCAGCTGCGCATGTTCGCGAACCATATCCGGAGCGAGGATTACCTCGACATCCGCCACGACGAAGCGCTGCCCGACCGCGCGCCGCTGCCGCGCCCGGATCTGAAGATGGTCCAGCGCCCGATCGGCCCCGTGGCCGTCTTTGGCGCGTCGAACTTCCCGCTGGCGTTTTCGACAGCAGGTGGCGACACCGCCGCCGCACTGGCCGCCGGCTGCCCCGTCGTCGTGAAGGGCCACCCGGCCCATCCCGGCACCGGAGAGATCGTGGCCGATGCCATCCTTGCCGCGATCAAGAGCTGCGACATGCCCGCCGGCACGTTCTCCCTGATCCAGGGCGATCAGCGTGAATATGCGCAGGCGCTGGTTCAGCATCCGCTGATCAACGCCGTGGGCTTCACCGGGTCGCTGGGTGCGGGCCGCGCCCTGTTCGACCTGTGTGCACAGCGCCCGGTTCCGATCCCGTTCTTCGGGGAGCTTGGTTCCGTCAACCCGATGTTCATCCTGCCCGCCGCCGCCAAGGCACGCGGGGCCGCCATCGGTGAAGGCTGGGCCGGGTCGCTGACCATGGGCGCGGGCCAGTTCTGCACCAATCCCGGCATCGCCGTGGTCGAAAAGGGGGCCGAGGGCGACGCTTTCGTCGCTGCCGCCAAGACCGCGCTGGAAGCCGCAGGCCCCCAGCCCATGCTGACCGACGGCATCGCCGATGCCTACCGTTCGGGCCGGGACAAGTTCGCCGCGCGCAATGCCGTGTCGACGCTGGTCAAGACCGACGCGGAAGGCCGTCAGGCCACGCCGAACCTGTTCGAGACTGACGCTTCCAACTACCTGCAGGACCACGCCCTGGGCGAAGAGGTCTTCGGACCGCTGGGCCTTGTGGTGCGTGTGTCTGGCGTGGACGAAATGGCCGAGCTTGCGAAGGGCTTCGAAGGCCAGCTGACCACGACGCTGCAGATGGATGACGGTGACGCGGACGTGGCGTCGAAGCTTCTCCCGATCCTGGAACGCAAGGCGGGCCGGATCCTGGCCAACGGCTTCCCCACGGGCGTGGAAGTGGCCGACAGCATGGTCCATGGCGGGCCTTACCCGGCCTCCACCAATTTCGGCGCGACGTCGGTCGGCTCCCTGTCGATCCGCCGCTTCCTGCGGCCGGTCTGCTACCAGAACCTGCCCGATGCGGTTCTGCCGCAGGATCTGGCC
>TARA_R110002020_G_scaffold267101_3_pt1 | contig 14443 bp, 18 predicted proteins | sample TARA_R110002020 | Tara Oceans TARA_R110002020 (sample SAMEA4396489) | marine metagenome | biome: Westerlies Biome; feature: [MES] marine water layer (ENVO:01000295) within the mesopelagic zone...; material: water (ENVO:00002006), including particulate matter (ENVO:01000060) such... | reverse complement strand
AAATAAAATGGATTAATAAAGTCCATGAAGTACTTGATGGTTATAGAACTATGTCATATCTTCCAACTGAAGAGCCTTGGTGTTTACAACATCCAAAAACTATAGAAAAACAAGAAAAACAAAATAGTTTTTATGAAACCCTGTAAAAACATACTAGCAATAGGAGCACACCCAGATGATGTTGAATTTGGATGTAGTGGAACCTTAAAAAAACATATAGACAATGGAGATAATGTAATTGTATTAGTGATGTCGTGTAGTGAGGTAATAGATGCTACAACTAAAAAAGCTACACGAACAAAAGATATATCTTTAAAGGAAGCCAAGAAAGCAATAGAGAAAGAGTTAGGAGCAAAGCTACTTATAGCCCCATTCGATGATACAGCAATCCCTTTCGATGCAAAATCTGTATCATACATTGAAAAGATTATTAATAAAAATAATATAGATACTGTATATACTCATTGGGCTGGTGATACTCATCAAGATCATATTAATACTTTACATAGTACACTTGCAGCTTCAAGATTAGTGTCTAATGTGTATTGTTATGAGCAAGTACCATTACCTCGTGTATGCATCAACTATCCCGTTGCAAATTATTATGTAGATATTTCAGAGACAATACAAACTAAAATCCATTGCTCAATATCTCATACTAGTCAGATACAAAAGTATGGAGCTGTTGGTATTAATTTGATACATAATATAAAGGTGTTAGCAATGTATAGAGGATTACAATGTAATAAACAGTATGCAGAAGCATTTGTTGTCTTAAAAAGTTTACAAAGTTGATAGTAACCATACACCAACCCGAACACTTCCCATACATGGGGTTCTTCCAAAAAATGGAACAAGCCGATCTATTCGTATTACTGGATGATGTACAATACACAAAGAACAATTTTCAGAATCGAAATAAGTTTATCAATAACAATGGTGTAGAGGAATGGTTCACTATCGGTTTAGAGTCAAGCCCCAGTAAGAAGTTGATAAAGGATGTTCTTGTTAGTGATCATCCTAAGTGGAAAAAGACAATCTTAACTAAATTGCAAAACACATTCAAGATAGACTTCTCAGAGATATATAACCACGATAAGTTGGTAGATATCAACATAGCCAGTATTGAATATATTAGAGAGTGTTTAGGAATAAAGGTTCCGATGGTGCTGAGCTCAACACTAAACATACAATCACAAAGCTCTCAAAGATTAGCAGACATATGTAAACATTACAAAGCTACAAAATATATTAGCGGTGCAGGTGGAACAGCTTATCTCGATACTTCGGTATTTGATTGTAACGTAACTTACTTCCACCCAGATGTACCGAACTATTACACAACACTACAACACCTCCCTAAAAATAATTAAAATATGATATTATATATCCAAACCCCTTCAATCCCCAGAAGTGAATTACATAATGTTTTAATTAAAACAATGGTAGAACATTTAGATAAATGTAATCAGTTTTCTGAGATCCGGTGGTTTGTTAATATAGATGCTATTAAAACATCAAAAACAAAAAATGGAATATATCAATGGGAAGATCCTAAAATCACAAAACAAAATTTTATAAATATATCTAGTAAACTAAAAACAACAACATTAAATATTAATATATCTAATGATCCTTGTTTTTATTTAGCATTTCGCTATTTAACTTTATCGGTTTTAGAAGATATTTCTAAATCCAAATTAGCTAATTCTGAATATTGTGTAATGTGGTTAGAAGATGATTGGTCATTTATAGATAAAGAAAAATTTAATATAAACTTAGATAAATTTTTAAATAGTAAACAATATAAGTGTTATATTTTATATCGAAATAAAATAAATATGGGTGGAAATCCTGATATAATAAAGGGAGATATATTTAAACTTTTTACAGATATAAATTTAGATAAAACTAATAAAAGAGACCCAGAAAATATTCGTAAACATGATGTATGGTATCCAAATATATTTATTGATCCTTTTGAAGGTGGAGAAAAGTTAGAAAAACCCCCTTATCATTTATTATTAAAGAAATTAATATCAATTAATGGAAATATTAACCATGAAGGACGAAAAACTCAAATAAAAATATTATCATCAAATGTTGTTGAAGGAGAACAAGGAGATAAATGGCGTGCAAATCTTAACATAAATAAAGAATGGGATACAAACGATAAACATGGGATTACCCCAAATAGAAGTTATTCATATAAATAATAAAAAACATGAAACAGTTAATTAAAGAATTAAAAAATTTAATTCCCTTAGGTGTAGTAGGAATAAAACAATCATTTGAAGATGAAGGAGCGTTCCCTCAAGATGTGTTAACTATGAGAAGAATTACTGAACAAATAGGTTTAGATTTAAGTGTTAAAATAGGGGGGTGTGAGGCAAAGACGGATATTAAATTTTGTGAAAATATTGGAGTTGATAAGATAGTAGCTCCAATGATTGAAAGTAGATTTGCTTTATCAAAATTTATTGAATCTGTAACAGATGTTAGTAATATAAAATTTTATATTAATATAGAATCCCATCAAGCCCAATCAAATATTGAAGAAATACTTGACTCTCCTTCAAGTAAATTACTATCAGGAATTGTTTTAGGAAGATCAGATATGATTAAGTCTTATGGTTTAAGTAAAAGCAATGTTGAAGGATATATGATGGATAACACAGTAGAAAAAGTTTTTAAAGAAGCTAAAAAATATAGTTTTAATACTATAATGGGAGGTAACTTATCTCCTAAAAGTAATAATATAATTCAAAGATTATATAAAGAAAATCTTTTAAATTTTATTGAAACTAGAAATGTTATTATAAAACTAAATAATAAAAACATTAAAAGTGTTACTTCTGTAATAAAATCTTCATTATTATTTGAATCTAAATGGTTGCAATATAAAGCAAACCAATATAATAAAATAGGAAAAGAATACACAGATAGATCTAGTTTAATATTAGATAGACTATAATGACAGAACGCTTTGAAATATTAAAAAGTCTTTTAGAAGAAGAGAAATGTTTTAAAATGATATGTGGGGCAGGAAATGAAGATGCTTCTTATGTTAAAAAACTAGCATTAATATATACATTAGCAGGAGCTAAAATATTAGATGTTTCTGCGAATGTTAATGTTGTAAAGCATGCTATGGAAGGAATAGATAAGGCTTTTGAATTGCAAAATCATCTAAACATAAAAATTGGTATAAGACCATATATTATGGTTAGTATAGGAATGCCGGGAGACCATCATGTTAGAAAATCATACATAGATCCTTTTACTTGTGTTGGGTGTGATATGTGTATACCTGTTTGCCCAACAGAAGCAATCCCTGATTCATTTACAGAAGATTTAGATATATTCCAGGAATTGAATGGCAGTTTTAAAAATGAAGATCAATCAAAAGAAATAGTAATAAAAGATTTATGTATTGGTTGTGGAAAATGTAGTGATATATGTCCTAAAGATAGTATTATTTCATATAGACATAACTCAAGAGAATTAAAAGAATTATTACCTAAATGCATAGAAGCTGGAGCTGAAACTTTTGAATTACACGCTGCAGTAGGAGAAGATAAAATTACAATCCAAGAATGGGAATTAATTAATGAAATTAATCCTAATAATTATAATTCTATGTGTTTAGATAGGTTGAATTTAGGTAATTCTAAATTAGAACGTAGGATTGAAGAAGCAAAAAAAATATCAAATAATAAATTAATAATACAAGCAGATGGCTATCCTATGAGTGGAGGAGAAAATAATTATAATTCTACTTTACAAGCTGTAGCTTGTGCCGATGTTATTAATAAGAAATTTAATATGAGAGTTAATAAAAAAGAAAGAAAAGAAGGCCCTGGTAAAGCAAAAATAATTTCTAAGAGAATATATAAACCTATATCCCATAGAAACAACATCCCCATTCTACTTTCAGGAGGTACTAATGCTTTATCAAAAAAATTAGCTAACCAAGCAGGGGTAAGATGTAATGGGATTGCTATTGGAACATATGCTAGAGATATTATAGAAGATTTTATTTCTAATGATAATTTTTATACAGATATAGACATAATAAAAAAAGCTTATAATAAAGCAAGTAAATTAGTAAATAATAATATAAAATAAAAAAATGAAAAAATTAAGGATAGCGGTTGATTTTGATGGAACATTATGTGAGTTTGCATTTCCCAAAATAGGAAAACAAACTGAATCTCAAAAAGAATTAATGGAAACTTTAATTAAAATGAGAAAAGAAGGACATAAATTAATTTTATGGACTAACAGAGGAGACAATAAACAATACCCAGTGTTAACAGAAGCAATAGAATGGTGTAAAGAAAAAGGGTTAGAATTTGATGCAATTAATGAAAATTTACCAAATCAAAAGAAAATTTCTGGTCCAAGCCCAAAAATAATGGCAGATATATACATTGATGATTTAGCTATAAATGTTAAAGATTGGAAACAAATATTATGAAAAGAAAAACTATTACAGCAATAGTTCCTGTACGTAAAGGATCTCAAAGAGTAAAAAATAAAAACTTTAAAGATTTTGCAGGAACTAATTTACTAAAAATAAAATTAGAAACTCTTAAACAAGTAAAAACAATTGATAAAATAGTAGTAAGCACAGATTCAGATAAAGCAATTCAAATTGCAAAAGAATTTAATGTTGATTATCATAAAAGAGATACTTACCATGCAAGCTCAGAGTGTAATAATAGTGAATTTTACCAAAATTTAGCTGAAAATATTGAAGGTGATTATTTAATGTATACACCTGTAACGGCCCCATTAATAGAAGTAAAGACATATTATGATTTTATTAATCGATTTAGTAATTCAACTATTCATGATAGTATGGTAACAGTGTCATATATTAAAGACCATTTATGGTTAGATAATAAACCTATAAATTATGACCCATCAAATACTCCTAATACTCAGGACTTACCCGATATTGTAAAATTAACTTATGGTATTAATATTATTAGTCGAGAAAACATGATTAAATTTCGTAATGTAGTAGGTAATAAACCTGTGTTTTATGTTCTTGAAGGTGAAGAAACTATTGATATTGATACACCCATGGATTTTGAATTTGCACAATATTTATATAAAAATAAGTTATCTTAATGAAAAAGTTATTATATGTAATTGATAGAAGTTGTAACCAAAAAGCTTTATCTTTAGTTTTAGATCGAATAAATGAACTATATAATATTCAATGTGATTCAATTAAATTAGATCAATATAAAATTCAAGGATGTGACTTACAAAATAGGTATGATGTATTAATTTATCAAACATTTCCTCATCAGAACCATAAACAAAAATGGGATGCAAAAACAATAAAAATAACAGACAATTTATTTAACCAATTTAAGGGATTAAAAATCCTACATGATTCCCATGATAGTGGTAGGGTAGATGCTTTTTCAAGATTTAATGACGACTCTATACCTAGAATTAAAGCATGGCCATCGTATGATTATATTAATAAATTTAAACCTATACTTACAACTATGGGAGGTGTTGGACAATTAAAAAAACAACTTAACCCATATTTAAATTTAGTTAAAATAGATAAATTTTTAGAATGGGAAAAGACTTGGCCAAATGATAAAACAAATATAGGAGCTTCTTATATAGTATCATATGGTTATCATGAGACATGGGCAGCAGATTACCCTACATATATTTCTCAATCCCCAAAAAATAAATTTGTAAGAGAAGATACAAAAGATATATTAAAATCCTACTCAAAGGCACCAGTTGATATGGAGTGGAAGTCACAATTTGATTTCCATAACCACTTAAAAGATACATTAGTTTCAATTACTGTTCCGGGTTGGGGTGAAGGTTGTTTAAGACAATATGAAGGACCTTTATATGGATGCCTAAACTTAATGCATGAATCAATTGCCGACATAAAATTATTACCACATTCAGATTTAATTGATGGAGAAGATTTTATATCATTTACTTTAGATAACCTAAAGGATAAATTAGATTATATTTTTAATAATAAAGAAAAAGCAGATAAAATTAGATTTAATGGAAAATTAAAATTACATCAAGGTTTTAATATTAATAAATCTGCCGAACAATTATATAATTTTATAAAATAAAAATATGAAAGAATTAAAAAATATACATAAGGGAAAAGACATATGGTTGTTATTAGCTGGGTCCTCTATGGATTATATTAATAAATCTTTTTTTAAAGGGAAAATTACAATAGGACAAAATCATATGTTTAAATTATTCCCCTGCAGTTATATAGTAATGAAAGATTGTATGGAAGAACCTAGATTTCCCAGAAGTATTAAAAAATTAAACAAATTAAATGTCCCTCTAATATACTCTGAATATTATAAAGGACATGCTAGTTTAGAAAAAAACACAGTCCAACATGATAATTCATATTGTTTTTCCCATAATCCTAGAACTAATGGTGTTTGGCTAAAAGACGAAATACCTAATCTATTAGAAAATGATATTATTGTAAGTAGATCCACAGTTACTACTCTAATGCATATAGCAGCATATATGGGAGCAAAAAATATTGTTTTATGTGGTCATGATTGTGGTAAATTAGATGATAATTTATATACAAAAGGTTATATAGAAAAAGATTGGATGTTATCTAAATGGTCTGGTATAGATTCATTTTTAGGTAAATTAGAAGATGAATCGACGTTAGTACGAAAATATTTACAAGACAGATATGATGTTAATATTTATTCAATTAACCCTTTTTTAAACTTAGGATTAGAAGGGCATAAATTTAAGACATTATAATTAGGAATTACATAAAAAGGTTTATATATTAAATAAATAATTATGAAAAAAACAATTTTAATAACAGGAGTAGCAGGTCTTTTAGGAAGTAGACTTTCAGATTGGATTTTAGAAAATACTGACTATCAAGTAGTTGGTATTGATGATCTTTCTGGGGGGTTTGCAAATAATATTAATAAAGATGTTATTTTTTTTAAACGAAATATAGTAGAAGGATTAGAAGATATTTTTGAAAATTACAAACCAGAATATGTATACCATTTTGCAGCATATGCAGCTGAAGGTTTAAGCCCATTTATTAGAAAATTTAACTACAAAAACAATTTATTAGCTACAGCTGATGTGGTTAATAATTGTATTAAACATGATATAAAACGTTTAATATTTACATCTACGCTAGCAATATATGGACATGGTTATGGTGGAATATTTGATGAAGATCAAACCCCAAAACCAATAGACCCTTATGGTGTAGCTAAGTATGGTTGTGAAATGGATATCCAAATAGCAGGTGAACAACATGGATTAGATTGGTGCATAATTAGACCTCATAATGTATTTGGTCTTAAACAAAATATTTGGGATAAATATAGAAATGTACTAGGTATATGGATGTACCAACACCTGAATGGAGAATCTATGACAATTTTTGGAGATGGTTCCCAAACTAGAGCTTTTAGCTATATTGATGATTGCCTAAATCCCTTATGGAACTCAGCTATTAAAAAAGAAGCTTCTAAACAAATTATAAATCTTGGGGGTATTCATGAATATTCAATCAATCAAGCAAATGAAATATTAAAAGAAGTTATAGGTGGAGGGAAAACTTCTTATCATGAACAAAGATATGAAGTTAAACATAGTATTCCTACATATCAAAAATCTATTGATTTATTAGGTTTTAAACATGAAACAGATTTAAAAGAGGGACTGGATAAAATGTGGAAATGGGCAAAACAACAACCTATGAGAAAAAGATTCTTTTGGGGTAAATATGAAATATCAAAAGGAATATATAAATACTGGAAAGCAGAGTAATGAAAGAAAATTTTTTAACTATATTATTGCGTGTAAGAAATGAAAATTTGTTTCTTGAATCTTTTGTTAAACATTACTTTGCTGAGGGTGTAGATGAAATTTATATATTAGATGATAATTCTACAGAACCATTCCCAAAATATGTAGTAAATCACCCAAAAGTTTACATATATGAAGCTACTCATTTTAAATCCCATCATGAAAAACTTATAGATGCTCAATTGTTATATAATCATTTATTAAGAGATAAAACAAAATGGATTATGTTCATAGATGCAGATGAATTTATTACTACTAGAAGAAATCCCGAAAAAACCATAAAAGAAGAATTAGAAACAACTTTTAAAGATGCTGATTTAATTAAGATACCTTGGATAATGTTTGGTTCAAATGGGAAAGATAAAAATCCAAAAGAAGTACTAACTGAAACAGTTTGGAGATGGGATCATGATAAAAAACACCCACACCCGGAGGAAGCACTAAAAATTTGGAAGCATCGGTGTTGTAAATATGATAAAATAGAAGTCAAATCTATATTTAAAACGGATTCATTTGTAAAATTGACAACACATTGCCCATCAGATCCAGTTGGTGATATAATGATTGTAGATGGTGTAGATAATAATCCTAATTACAATGGAGACCCAGAAACAGAAATATGGTATCATAATTTAAGGGAAGATAGTATTGATAGAGCATATTTAGCATGTAATCATTATAGAAATATTTCATTAGAACAAATGAAACAAAAAGCTGATGATTCACATTTACCATTATATAGAGTTGCAAATTGTGTTGAGTTACAAGTTGCATCTGATTTCTCTGAAAAACAAGATAATATTATAAAAGAAAAAGCAATTAAACGAAATTATTATGAAAACACTAGCAGTAATATATAACCACAATATGCCTGAAATGACTGACTCATTATGGGAAAGTCTTAAGCCATATGAACGTAATGATTATGATTTAATATTAATAGATAATGGATCAAAACAAGAAGGTAAAAGTAAAAACACTACTCATGAAACAGGACAAAATACCTATTTTGGGGGTGCATTAAATATTGCTCTACAGTTTTTTCTAGAATCTGATAAATATGATAGTTTATTATCGTTAAATAATGATTTAATTTTACAAGGTTCTAATTTTGTAAGAACATTGAGAAAGGAAATGTTTAATGGGGATTATAAGATTATATCTCCTAGTATTTTACAAGTAAAAAATCAATGTAAATGGAAATATATGCATTGTTGGAATAGTAGCACTACAAGAGATGTAAAATGGGTTGACTTTCAGGCACCTTTATTACATAAAGATTTTATTAACAAAATACAACAATACCCTGATGAATTAATTTATGGTTGGGGGCAAGATATGCTATCTGGTATTATATGTGATCAAGAAGGGTGGAAAGTAGGGGTTGTTGACAAATGTCCCTTAATCCACCATTCAGCCCAGACATATAAAGAAGGAAAAAGTGATTTAGATTTAACTACATACTGTAGAAATGCTGAAGGAGGTATGTTTAACTATTTTCAAAATAAAAATTTAATGGATAAATTTAATGAATTTAGACATTTATCAGCAAATTATAAATATTAAAAAGTAATATTATGGAAGAATTAAAAGAAAAATTTGAAAAAGCATATAATGAATATATTACTTCAGTATCAAATGAGGGTATGGCTATTTCTCAAGAAGCCTGTTTATATATACTAAAATTTTGTTTAGAAAATAAACCATTAAAGATTACTGATTTAGGTAGTGGGATAACTTCATATGTTTTAAGATTATACCAACAATATTCTAATGATGATGTTATAGTATTTAGTGTAGATGATGATGGGAGGTGGTTGACAAAATCAAAAGAATTTTGCAATAAACATAATCTAAATAATGATAATTTTTTAGGTAATATTGAATTACTCCGGGAACATGAAAATGAATTTGATTTAGTCATCCATGATTATGGTCATATGTCTACAAGAACAGCTAATGTAGTTAATGCTTTTAATTTAGCTAAAATTGGTGGAACTATAGTTTTTGATGACTGCCATAAAGAATCATATTATACACACCTTAAAAATACATTAAGGACCCTATCGCAAGAAATAATAGAATTACCTGAAACAGAAGACAAATTATTTACCCACGCATCTCGACAAAGGTTTTGTGTAAAAGTAATTAAAAAATAATGAATAAAAATGCTGTAATAATAACTTCTATGAAAGGGTTAGTAGACAACTCTTGTGAAGAATATTGTATTAACACCTGGAAACCTTGGTGTGATAAAAACAATATAGATCTAATAGTTCTAAATGAACCAGTAGCGGATACTAGTTATACTAAACCTACATGGCAACGTTGGTATGTTTGGGATATATTAGAAAATAGTGGATTAGATTATGAAAAGGTAGCCTTAATAGACGTAGACACTATGATTCATTGGGATAGTCCAAATATTTTTGATGAAATAAAAGATGAAATAGGTGTATGTGTTGATAATGACAATATAGGGTGGGTAAACCAAAGTATTAAGGGTTATAAACATATGTTTAACACCAGTGTTGATTGGACTGAGTATTTTAATTGTGGTATGATTGTTTTACATAAATCATCAAAAAAGTTTTGTAGTGAAATCATCAAATTTTGGGAGAATAACCACCAAAGTTTAGTTAATTTACAAGATACTTTACGTAAAGGAACAGATCAAACTCCTGTAAATTATATAGCTAAAGATTATAAAGTTAAATATCTTAATAAAAAATTCAATTTAACTCACCTTAATAGAAAAGAAATTTTAAATAATTTGGAATTTATAGATTGTGGTCATATATTCCATTTTAATGGTTTTGATAAATCTCATAGAACTCCCTTAATGAAACAAACTTGGGATAAAATTAAACAAAATTATGAAAACTAAATTTGCAATAGGATGTTTAGTACAATGGTATGAATGTGATATCATTGAAGAATATGTTGATTCATTAAAAGATGCATTAGATCAATATGAAGGACAAGTTATAGTTGATTTTACAATACTAGGAAATCAAGATTTAGAAAAATGTATATCAGAAGAACAACTTAATAAATGCATTAAACAAATCAAATTAATATGTAATTTTGGGAATGTTCGTTATATAGATAAGCTTCACACAATAGCAGATTATAGAAGGGGATTTTTAGAAGAATACCACTCCCAAGCTGATGTATTAATACAAGGTGAATCTGATGCTTTAATGCCAAAACAAACATTTACTGTATTAGATATGTTACATGAACAAGTAAAAGATTCAACCCCTAAATATATAGCTACATTTGGTATTAATAAAATGTGGGATAATAGTTGGAAACCTTTAGAACATGTTGAATTTACAGATAAACCTTTTATTCATGATGATGAAGAAAATTGGTGGAGTATAAGGTATACAATGACCAAGAAAGAAATGGATAAATTTAATGATAAGGTTGAAGAATTAAATATAATAAATATAAAACCACATAAGTTTAATGGTTGTGGATTTATAATAAGTTCAGATGCAGTAAAATCAGGAGTGAATGTGCCACGAGGAGCATTTTTTATTGATGATACAGCATTACAAAATATAGCACAACGAATACTCCCAGATATGCCACAATACCATTTTAAAAATGTATTAATTGTGCATAATAGGAAACATCCGAAAAAACGTAGTTATATTTTAAATGAAACAGATATTGATTATATAGATGATAAACGTAATTCAACAAATTGGTATAAAATAGCAAATGAATACTGTAAAATAAATGATGCTAACCTTTTTAATCCAGGTCATAAATTTTATACATGGGATGATGTTTGGAAAAAAATAAATAATAAATAAATAAATAAAAATGAAAATAGCACTAATAACAGGTATTAATGGAATGGATGGAAGTCATTTAGCTGACTTTTTATTAAAAAAAGATTATAAAATTTATGGGGTTGAAAGAAGAAGTTCATCTAAAAATAGAACTAATACCTCTCATTTAGAAGGTAAGATTGTTTTTTTACAAGGTGATCTAACAGACCAAAACTCACTTTTAAGATGTTTAAAAGAATCAAACCCAGATGAAGTATATAATTTAGCAGCACAATCATTTGTAGGAGAAAGTTGGAATACTCCTGAACATACAAGTGAAGTTACAGGATTAGGAGTGTTAAGAATACTTGAAGCTATTAGAGAATTTAATCCCAAAATTAAATTTTACCAAGCAAGTAGTTCAGAAATGTTTGGAAGAATGATAGAAAACCCAGCTAAAGAAACAACCCCATTTTATCCTAGAAGTCCCTATGGTGTAGCCAAATTATATGGACATTGGATAACAAAAAATTATAGGGAATCTTATAACATGTTTGCTTGTAGTGGGATATTATTTAATCATGAATCTGAAAAAAGAGGAATTGAATTTGTAACAAGAAAAATATCTGATGGTGTAGCTCGAATTAAATTAGGTTTAGCTGATCATATTTCATTAGGTAATTTAGACGCTAAAAGAGATTGGGGGTATGCTCCTGATTATGTAGAGGCAATGTGGTTAATGTTACAACAAGATACACCTGATGATTATGTAATATCTACTGGAAATACATATTCAATTAATGAATTTTTAAATATTGCGTTTAACCATGTTGGAATTTCTGATTGGGCTAACTATATTAAACAAGACCCAAAATTCATGCGTCCTGCAGAAGTAGACGTATTGCGTGGTGATTGTACAAAAGCAAAACAAAATTTAGGATGGGTTCCGCGAACTTCTTTTGTAGATTTAGTAAAAAAGATGGTTGATAATGACTTAAAATTATTAAAAAAATAATATGGATAAAATCACATCTTGTATATCATCTTATAATAATTTAAACTATTTAAAGTTAGCTGTTAAATCAATAAGACAAAATTCTTATTATAAGAACATGCCTATTATTATACACGCAGAAAACTGTACAGATGGAACAAATGAGTGGCTTGAAAAAAATAAAGATAAATTAAATTTAACTCCAATAGTTGAATCAAATGATTTACCAAGAGGAATTGGGGGAGGAATGGATATATGTGTAAAAAATTCAAAAACTGAATTTATTAATATTATTCATGCCGATATGTGGGTAGCTCCAAATCAAGATATTGAATTATTAAAACTGTATGATGGTATAGATTCTAATACTAGACTTATAGCTTCTTCATTTAGAATACAACCTAAAATATTCCCAAATGATCCTTGGTACCGCCCAGGAACAGTATTTGTTCCAGTAGAGGAGTTTGGTGAGTTTCACCATAATTTTGATTGTGAATATTTTGATGAATGGAGTAAAGAATTTTCTAAAGATAATAATTTAACAGTTAGAAAAGCTGGAGGAGCAGGGTTTTTTTGTAGGAAAAAAGATTATGAATGGATAGGAGGGAATGATCCACTTTTCGCCCCAGCATATTGGGAAGATAAAGATTTATTTATTCGTATGCAATTAGAAGGATATGAATTTAAAATGACTAGTAAATCTGTTCAATGGCATTTTTCATCTAGAGCCTCTAGATTTCCTGATGATAATATAAAATGTAGACCTGATAGATTAGCAAAGATAGAACAAAGAAGTACTCAAAGATTTATAAATAAATGGGGGAAACTTCCTGAGGATGATGAACAAACTTTCGTAAAACCAATTTATGGTACAAACGTAAAAACAAGAATATGAAAATATTAGTAACAGGGGGAGCTGGTTTTGTAGGAACTAACTTAATTAAAAGACTTCTAAAAGAAGGACATGAAGTAGTGTCGTGGGATAATTATTCTACAGGTTTACGTACTAACCATATTGATGGAGCTACATATACAACATTGGATATTACTAAACTACCTATTAAATCAAAAACTTTTTTAAGTAAATTTGATGTTGTATATCATTTAGCAGCTATAGCTAGGATACAACCATCCTATGATAACCCCATAAATTATTTTAAAACAAACTCAACTGCTACAATGAATATAGCTAGGATGTGTGCAGAACAAAATATACCATTAATTTACGCAGGCTCATCTTCACACCACTCAGGGGAATATAGTAATCCTTATACATTTAGCAAATCAACAGGAGAAGAAATACTGCATATGTTTAAATATAATTACAACCTTAAGTTTGCAATAGCTAGATTTTATAATGTTTATGGACCAAACCAATTAACAGAAGGTGGTTATACAACTTTAATTGGTAGGTGGATTAATAACATTGAAAAAGATTTACCTTGTGAAATATATGGGGATGGAGAACAACGTAGAGATTTTACACACGTAGATGATATTGTTGATGGTTTAATACGAATTAATACTGAAGTAGCTTTTGGGAAAACTTATGAACTAGGAAGAGGTAAAAATTATTCTGTAAACGAAGTAGCCAATATGTTTGGTATTAAACCAAAATATAAACCACCTAAACCAGGAGAAGCTCGTAATACTTTATGTGAAAATAAATTGGCAACAGAAATGTTAGGTTGGATTCCACAGAAAGATTTAGTATCTTATATAAAAAGTTATAAAAATGAAAATAAGCTTAATACAACCAAGTAGAAACAACTTAAAATAC
>TARA_R110002020_G_scaffold305780_1_pt1 | contig 14444 bp, 13 predicted proteins | sample TARA_R110002020 | Tara Oceans TARA_R110002020 (sample SAMEA4396489) | marine metagenome | biome: Westerlies Biome; feature: [MES] marine water layer (ENVO:01000295) within the mesopelagic zone...; material: water (ENVO:00002006), including particulate matter (ENVO:01000060) such... | reverse complement strand
TCAAGACATGGAAGATTATGACAATGATACGTCTCAGTACACGCAATCTCTAGGTGCATGGCACGGTTTTGTTGCTCAGCAAACTATGTACGCTAAGAAAAAATACTTTGGCACTACCGCTAAAACGTACATCTACCTATCAGGTTGGATGGTTGCTGCTCTGCGTTCTGAGTTTGGTCCTCTACCTGACCAATCTATGCACGAAAAAACGTCTGTGCCTAAACTAATCGAAGAAATCTACACCTTCTTACGTCAAGCTGATGCTAAAGTACTAAACGACTACTTCCGTGAGCTAAACGCTGCAGAAGAAGCGGGTCAAGACACTTCAGCTATCCTAGAAAAAATCGAAAACTTCGATTCGCATGTTGTGCCAATCATTGCTGATATCGATGCAGGTTTCGGTAACGAAGAAGCGACTTACTTGCTAACTAAGCAAATGATCGAAGCGGGTGCTTGTGCTATCCAAGTTGAAAACCAAGTATCTGACGCAAAACAGTGTGGTCACCAAGCGGGTAAAGTAACCGTACCGCATGAAGACTACATCGCAAAAATCAATGCGATTCGTTATGCATTCCTAGAATTGGGCGTTGAAGACGGTGTTATCGTTGCTCGTACTGATAGTGAGGGCGCATCACTCACGCAAAAAATCCCAGTATCAAATGAGCCAGGCGACCTTGCTTCTCAATATATCGACTTCCTAGAAATGGAAGAAGTAACCATCGAAGAAGCAAAAGAAAATGACAGCCTTCTTAAGCACAACGGCAAATTGGTTCGTCCTAAGCGTCTAGCTAACGGTCTATATCAGTTCCGCGAAGAAACCAACATCGACCGCGTCGTACTTGACTGTGTAACCGCTCTAGAAAACGGTGCTGATCTACTATGGATCGAAACACCTACTCCAGACGTAGAACACATCAAAATGATGGTTGACCGTATTAAAGAAGAGCAGCCAAAAGCGAAGCTTGTATACAACAACAGCCCATCGTTCAACTGGACGCTAAACTTCCGTAAGCAAGTTATCGCTCAGTGGGAAGAAGAAGGCAAAGACGTATCAAGCTACAACAAAGACAACTTGATGAGTGCTGATTACGACGGTACTGAGCTTGATGAAGCTGCTGACATCGCTGCGAAGAACTTCCAACGTGACGCATCACGCGAAGCGGGTGTCTTCCATCACCTAATCACGCTACCTACTTACCACACCACTGCACTTAGCGTTCATGAACTTGCTAAAGGCTACTTCGGTGAAGAAGGTATGCTTGCTTATGCAGCTGGCGTCCAACGTAAAGAAATCCGTGAAGGCATCGCTTGTGTTAAACACCAAGCAATGGCGGGTTCTGACCTTGGCGATGATCACAAAGAAATCTTCTCTGGTGAAAACGCCCTTAAAGCTGGTGGTGGCAAAAACACCATGAACCAGTTCTAATAATCGCTCACTTATAGTTATATTTTATAAGTACCCGTTATAAAAAAGCCGTCCTACTTAGTAGGGCGGTTTTTTTTGGCTTTAAATAATTTCCCTGTATAAAACGATAGCGTTATTAAATAGCCATTTTTAGCACATTTAGATGTCTATCGATTGAACTGGGAACACGCCCTAGTATCCGCTAATCAGCCAAAGTAAAACTTTTACTTGTCATTGTTCGATAGCTTTCATACGATGGTAATTATTTAACAGGTATTACTAACCATTCATAACTATAATCGGGAGCCATCATGCAAGAGATAGAGCTGAAGTTTCTAGTACCAGAATCGCGCCTAAAAGGTTTGATGCGCCAAGCGAATATTAAATCCTCACAGCTTACGCAGCTGGCCGCGCATTATTATGACACTCCCGATCAGCAGCTCGCTAAGGCGGGTATTGGCTTACGTATTCGTCAGGAAGGCGATGCGTGGGTGCAGACCATCAAAGCGGGTGGCGACGGTATTGCAGCGCGTTTAGAGCACAATGCGGTACTAGATACCCAACAAGTCCAAGCCATGTTGGACACCAATACGCTCATGCCTGATTTGAGCATTTATCAAGACACTTCCATCGCCCCTGCTCTAGAACCATTTAAATTAACGAAACTGGCTAAAACGCTCACCCGCTTATATGTCACCGATGTCGAGCGTATAACGCGATTGCTCACAGATAATAGCGACAAGGACAGCAGCAATCAGATTGAAATGGCATACGACTGCGGAGCGATTATCCACGGTAGAGATGATACTCAGCGCGATAGTATTCAAGAAATCGAGTTTGAGCTGATATCAGGCGATGTAGATTTTTTATTTACGACTGCCAAAACCTGGTGTCAGCGCCATAAACTCTGCTTGTCTACAGTGACCAAAGCCGAGCGCGGTGGCTTATTAATTACGGGGCAACAACATAGCCGAGCGGTTAGCGCCAATCTTAGCGATCTAACTGTTGATAAAGACAGCAGCAGGCCGGCATTTATACGGGCAGTCGTACATAATTGCCTATTGCAAATACTACCCAATAGTAGCGCCATCGTCGCAGGCAGTACGGACAATGAGCATATTTTACAATTGTATAACGGCATTCAGCGCTTACGTACCGCGCTTAAGCTATTTAAAGGCTTCTCCGATGAGCTCAATCCTGACTGGGTGATTATTCTTAAACAAACAGCGACTTTACTGGCTGATTATCGCAAGCTTGCTTATCTTGCCAGTCATATCGAGCCCTACTTACAAGCGCATGAGGCACCAAGCGTTGATTGGTCGGCAGAAATTGAAGCGGCGAAAATCACTCCTATCGATGCGGTACGTGCCAATAATTTACAACTGACGTTGCTTGAGCTAATAGCCTTTACCATGAGTGACCCCAACCTTGAACCACAGGCGAATAAACGCGCCGCTCATAAGCTTAGAAAAACATTGGACAAACGTTATAAAAAATTGTTGAAAGCTGAGAGTAAGCTCCATGAAGCTAGGAATGCTAACGCGGATAGCAAAGATTTAACTGGTGTCAATTTGGAGAGCGTGAGTTCAGAAAGTATTAACTTAGAAGGCGTTAAATCAAAAGGCATTAATTTAGAAAGTAGAGAGCCGCAAAGTCTGCAGACGAAGGATATAGATTTGCCAGTCAAAAATAAAGACGAAAAACAAGCTCACCTTAAATTATACCGTCAGCTTGAAAAATTGCGCTACGTTAGTGAATTTGCAGCACCCTTAATCAACAATGAAAATCTCAAAAATAAAAAGCTTAGCACTAAAAAGTCTGAAAAGAAAAGTAAGCGCTTCCTAAAGCGTCTCGTAAAAGCACAGCAAGCGCTTAGGCAACAACTTGATACCAATTATTATCAGCAGTGCTATCAATATAAAGCGAGCACAGACTCGAATGCCTTGTACGGCGCAGGCTGGTTGAATGCTTCTTTAATAGATACACAGAAAAAGTCTAAAAAACGCTTAGCTAAGCTTAAATCTTCGGATAAGTTCTGGTAATAAAAACTAAAACTGGCTTTTTGACCCTGTATCTTACTTATAATTAACTTAACCTTTACATAATTCAAAAAAAGACAGCGACCATCAGGTACGTTGTCTTTTTTTATGCGTAATGTTTTTAAGCATGATGTTTTTTAAGCGTAGTGTTTTCTAAGCATAGTGTTTTCGAGTAAATATCAACGAGCAATAATGGTCACAGTTGTGCCCTCGGTCACTTGTTCAAATAACTCCAAAATATCCTCATTGCGCATCCGTATACAGCCGTGAGAGAGCGGCTCGCCCATTGGTTCGCTGTCTGGTGTGCCATGAATATAAATATAACGCTGATAAGTATCGCAGCCGCCGTGAACATTACTGCCTTTATTCAACCCCTCTTCAAGACCGCGTAACCATAAAATACGGCTTAATATCCAATCGCGCTCTGGATACAGTTTACCAAGCTCTGCACTATAGACCTTGCCTGTCGGTTTGCGTCCCACAAATACCGCGTTCATGGGTTCATTGCCGCCGATTTTTGCCGCGATAATGTGCTTACCAAGGGGTGTGCAGCCGCTATCTTGCTGGCTGCCAATACCGTTTTTAGCGGTCGATACCGTATATTGAGTCATTCTTTTATCGTATTTATATAGCGTTAACGTTTGCTGAGCAATGTTAATAACCAGTCGCACATCAGAATTTTCGTTAAACTCTTCGGTAAAGCTTTCGTTATTTGTCATAAGATTTTCCAGCGCTCATAAATCTACAGCGGTTATTATCAACTGCGTTGAGAGTAAATAGTGAGCGAAATGTTTGCGTTTTTCTATTATTAAGGGATTGTATCAAGGCTTTTGGCACCGTAATATAGGGGCACACTTTTTGATGCTAGCAGATTATGACGACTATTTCACCGACACGTGTGTCGATGTATGATTTTCTCTATCAAGATACCAAGCCGATGGTGTCATTATTGGCAGACGTGGCTAAGCTGTCATTACCGCAAGCGCGTTTGGCGATGGATGCCAGTTTGCAAGCGATTATCAGCGCCTTACTTGCTTATCAGCAGCATAATGATGGCCAAGCAGTGAGTAAAAAACTGTTTACTCGTACCGCCGTCAAAGAACTAAGACGATATAATTCAATGAATTTTTCGACCATCAATGCGACTTTATATTATCGCCAAGAGGTGGCCGATGCGATTTTTCATGAGAATGCGCGCGTGATCAAAGCCAGTGATTACATTGCAGAGCGCATTGAGGCGACGTCACCGCAAGTGCAAATACTACTCACCTCTTTATGCGTGATTGTCTTACGTGAACTGGCGATTTTAGCAGAATATAGCCAGCTTGATAATGAGGAGCTGGACAAATGGTTCGCCTTGCAGCCGCAGTTTTTATCCGTCGAGCGCTTTGTGGCCAATAAACCAGCGTTAGAATCTACCAAGCGGGCTGAACCTAATGAGAATGAAAAAACAACCACTTCTACAGAAACTGCTTTACAGTCAGACTTAAAAGTAGATGTAGAGACAGAAGTAAGAAACACCACAGAACGTACTTTATTGAGCACAGCGCAGCTCGCTGATACTCCGCCCGCTTTTGACCTTTATTGGCACGAGTTGACGACGTTTAAAACTGAAAACCATGAGCTTGTCCAAGACATGCAACTAGCGACGGGCAATTATTTAAAGGTCATTGGGCGCTCACCTGCCAATGCTCAACAAGGTAAATACAATGACTTATTGGTGTTTGCCGAAATGTCAGCCATAAGCTTGCCGCACCAGCGTTGGCTGTTGCAACTGGCGAAAATTTCAGAAATATATTTGCAGCGCAACCGCCTAAGAATTACCTCCGAGCCTGCCAGCGCACCAAAACCACCTTTGGTAAGCTTAGGTCTAATTGGCGGCAATAACGACAATACGCCGACCACCACCAGTGAAAAGCCGATTGAATACGACGCGCCTATACCGCTCTGGAAAAATCCCGTTATCCTAATCATTATTGCGGTTATTGGCGTACTTGGCGGGCTAGCAGCGCTCAAATATCAAAGCCAAAAATCTGACGGTATCAAATTGGCCACAGAAGAAGTCATCGAGCAAGATCTTATCAAGGAGCGCCAACAGCAAGATGTGGCGATTGTTATGGTAGACGATGATGAAGATGGCGCTGAAGAACCAAAAGCGTCTCAATAAGAATAATTCATAGATAAATTTTGAAGTAGACGAAAATAGTTGAACAACCCTTAAAAAACCAAAAAAAAGGCGCTAACTTATTAGCGCCTTTTTTTATTCATACTTTATTTAGAACAATCTAAAAAAATATGCTTACTTCGATAAATCACGACCACGGCTGGCTTCAATCGCCAAACGTAGACCATTTAAACGGATGAAACCTTCGGCATCTTTTTGATCATAAGCACCGGCATCATCTTCAAAAGTGGCGATTTTTTCATCAAATAATGAATCGTCTGACTTACGGCCGACAACGCTTACCGCACCTTTGTATAATTTGACGCGTACGGTACCGTTGACATATTCTTGTGATTTGTCAATCAAGGCTTGTAGCATCATGCGCTCAGGGCTAAACCAATAGCCGTTATAGATAATTTTAGCGTAACGCGGCATCAGCTCATCTTTTAGATGCGCTGCTTCACGGTCAAGGGTTAATGATTCAATCCCGCGGTGTGCTTTTAGCATAATAGTACCGGCTGGGGTTTCATAGCAGCCGCGTGATTTCATACCGACATAACGGTTTTCGACGATATCCAAACGGCCGATGCCATGCTTGCCGCCAATCTCATTGAGCTTAATCATTACTTCATAAGGCTTAAGCGCTTCGCCATCAATCGCAACGATATCACCTTGTTTGTATTCTAATTCTAAATATTGCGCTTCGTCAGGCGCTTCTTCTGGGCTAACTGACCAGCGCCACATATCCTCTTCAGCTTCGGCGTATGGGTCTTCTAAGATGCCGCCTTCATAAGAGATATGCAGTAAGTTGGCATCCATTGAGTACGGAGATTTCTTCTTATTGCCGGCATAATCGATAGCGATATTATGTTCTTCGGCATATTTCATCAAGCTTTCACGGCTTGATAAATCCCACTCACGCCACGGCGCAATGGTGACCACGTCAGGTGATAAAGCAACGGCACCAAGCTCAAAACGTACTTGGTCATTGCCTTTACCAGTCGCACCATGACTGATAGCATCAGCGTTATGCTCTTTAGCAATTTCAACCAAACGCTTGGCAATCAAAGGACGTGCGATAGAAGTCCCGAGCAGATACTCGCCTTCGTAAATGGCATTGGCGCGGAACATCGGGAACACATAATCGCGGGCAAACTCTTCACGTAAGTCTTCGATATGGATATGTTTGATACCCATGGCTTCAGCTTTGGCACGCGCCGGCTCAACTTCTTCACCTTGACCGATGTCAGCGGTGAACGTAATCACTTCTGCATCATAGGTTTCTTGTAGCCATCTGGCGATGATTGAAGTGTCAAGACCGCCGGAATAGGCCAAGACGATTTTATTAATATTTTTTGGATCAAGCTGAGCCATAAATAACTCCTAATATAAGAATTTATTATCGAATACATTTAATGAGAAATAAAAATGCGCAGGATAGGATGAAATAAATAAAAAATAGATTGCCTGCTCAGTGTACATCATATTTACGTGCGGCAAAAGTATCAGCGCCATTCGGTGCTAGGTTTTCACCGAAAATTAGCATGAATGCATATATAGGCGCTGGTTACTTATCAACGAAATCATAACGCTTTTATGTACAGATAGTTCGCCGCATATTTAGTCAAGTAGGCAAATCTGTTATGATAGCAGCTCAGCTAGACTCCCTTTTACTGCCGTATAAAGATATAGAGCGCGATGATACTATGACCGATTCGATTAGAGAATTAACCCTGCTGCAGCCAGATGATTGGCATATTCATTTGCGCGATGATAAAGCGTTGGCGACTACCGTTCCGCACGCCGCCCAGAGTTTTAACCGCGTCATCTGTATGCCAAACTTGGTACCACCTGTTAAAAATATCGATGCGGCGCAAGCCTACCGTGAGCGCATCCTGCAGCATTTAGCAGCAAGCGATTTGAGTGCGGAGCGTAAAGCAGCTTTTGACCCACGCATGACCTTGTATCTCACCGATCAAACCACCGCTCAGGATATCGAAATGGCAGCAAAATCTGGTATCGTGCAAGCGGTCAAGCTCTACCCAGCTGGCGCAACGACCAACTCTGCCGACGGTGTCACCGATATTAATGCCTGCGTCGATGTCTTTGAAGCGCTGGAAAAATACAATCTACCACTACTGCTCCATGGCGAAGTCACGCATGACCATGTCGATATTTTTGACCGTGAAAAGCGCTTTTTAGACGAAGTGTTGGCACAAATCATCGTCAAATTTCCGACGATGAAAATTGTGCTAGAGCATATAACGACCAGTGATGCCGCCGACTTTGTCTTAGAACAAGGCAATCAAATTGCTGCGACCATTACGCCGCAGCACTTAATGTTTAATCGCAATCATTTATTGGTTGGCGGTATCAAGCCGCACTTTTACTGCCTGCCTATTTTAAAACGTGAAAGCCATCAAAAAGTATTGTTGGATGTCGCTACCAGTGGCAATCCAAAATTCTTTTTAGGCACAGATTCGGCGCCGCATGCAACAAACGCAAAAGAATCGGCTTGCGGCTGTGCTGGCTGCTATAGTGCTGCTAATGCCTTACCGCTATACGCCACTGCTTTTGATAGTGTGGGTAAAATCGACAAACTTGAAGGATTTGCCAGCCGCTTTGGCGCCCAGTTCTATGGTTTGCCAGTAAATGAGAGTACCATCACGTTGATAAACACGCCGATGCAAGTACCGACCCATTACCCTTATTTTGATGGCGCGTCATTAAAGCCGCTGTTGGCGGGCGAGACGTTACCTTGGTCTATTAAAGCTTAACAGCGACGATGTAAAATTGTCTGCCTGCCTTTATGCCATATCCTATGCGAGATCTCGCACTTTTGCTAGTACACTTAGCAAAAGTAAACCTCCTATCATAGGATAGGTATTTTTTATTTTATTCAATACCACAGCACGACTGATAAAAGCGATTTAACCTGATATGACCACTCAAAATGATGCCGACTTACCTAAACAAGATTTGGCTAATACATACAATACCTGTCTTAATACTGCCCCAAGCGCCACTGCCAACAGCGCCAGCGCGACAGAAGAGCAAACACCCATGCGCTTAAAAGAGCGTTTTCGTAAGTTTTTGCCTGTTGTCGTCGATGTCGAAACCGCAGGCTTTAATGCGCAAACCGACGCCTTATTAGAGATTGCTTGTATTCCTGTACTACTTGATGAGCAAGGTGTATTTTATCCAGGAGAGGCATTTAACGCCCATATCGAGCCTTTTGAGGGCGCAAATCTTGAGCCAAGCGCGCTTGCCTTTACCGGTATCGATCCTAATAATCCACTGCGTAAAGCCATTGCCGAAGATGAAAAAACGGCGCTGCGCCGTATTTTTAAAGGCTTAAAAGAAGTACGCCGCGCTGAAGACTGCCGTCAATGCGTTTTGATTGGCCATAATGCCCATTTTGACTTAGCGTTTTTAAATGCGGCAGTGTTGCGTACCAACAGTAAAAACCATAATCCGTTTCACAACTTCTCAGTTTTCGATACCGTGACGCTGTCTGCGCTTGCATTCGGACAAACGGTACTCGCGCGTGCTTGTAAGGCTGCTGGGCTTGATTTTGATGGTAATGACGCGCATTCAGCGCTCTATGATACCCAAAAGACGGCTGAACTGTTTTGTCATATTTTAAATAGCTACCCGATGCTCGCGAACGCTATCCATAACGAGCAGGAAAATACCGAGACAGCCGCTAAAGGTACTGATCATAGCAACGCTGACGACGCCAAGTAAAATAAAGCCTACGCCCCCTATATTGTTAAACTTAATGAATAGTGTTATCTTTGACATACTCCCGCCACTTTCGACAAGCTCAAGTGGGGGATTCTAAAAGCAAAAGCTCTTAGGCGACTTTCTCACGACCGTCGCAAGTTTTCTGCTTCAACGGGCGACCTTTACTGCATCTTCCCTCGACAGACAAAACGGCATGTCCTGCCGCAAGAATATTACGAGCTGCATTAACATCTGCATTCGCAATATAACCACATTCAACGCACTCAAATTTAGCCTGAGTTTGTCTATTTTCTTTTGCAACATGCTTGCATTCAAAGCAGGTTTGGCTTGTATAACGCGGGTTTACTTTAATCAGTAACCCGCCTTGCCATTGCTGTTTATACTCAAGCATAGTCAGCGCCATCGACCAACCCTGATCAAGAATTGATTTGTTCAATCCTGACTTGGCTTTGACATTGCGACCTTTATTTTCAAGAGTCCCGCTTGCAGATCCCGACATATTAACTACTTTTAAATCCTCACAGACAATCATGGCGTGGTTTTTGCTGATGTCAGTGCTGATTTTATGCAAGTAGTCATGGCGAATATTGGCAATGTGATGGTGAAGCTTTTGGATTTTACGGTTTTGCTTTTTCCAATTTTGGCTAAATAAGACCTTACGACTTAATTGGCGCTGTAGCTTTGCTAGTTTGCCTTGATTGGCTTTAAAGCTGCTCTTAGGTTTAAAGCACTGACCGTTTGAGCCGGTAACTAATTTACTGACACCTAAATCAATACCAATGGCGGTTTTAGAAGGGTGAATTGGGTTCTGTTCCAACTCTCGCTCAGTGCCAAACGACACGTACCAATGACCGGATTTCTTGCTGATGGTGACGTTTTTAATTATCCCAAGAATGTCTTGAGATTTTCTAAACTTTACAAAACCTACACCATTCGGTAGTTTGACACGATTGCCTTCAACACGGCAATATTTATCAAACTGTACCAAGCGTATTGAATCACACCCATCTGATTTGCGCTTGAAGCGCGGCATAAGCGGGCGTAATTGGATTTCTGTGCCATCAGCAAGCTTGAAGAACTTAGGCTTTTTAGGTTTTTTCTTATTCTCTTTCAATCGTGCATGAACTTTAGAGTCAAAAAAGCGTGACCAAGCAGAAGCGAGATCACGAATTTTTTGTTGTAAAGACACCGCGTTAGAGCTTGTTTTTAAGAAGGCAAACTCAGGATTTGCTTTAATATCCATGATTTTATTAACCAAATTGGTTGCATTAATAAACTCATTTTTAGCAAACATCTCAAACGATACCGCAAGCACTTGATTCCAAACAAAACGTGCAGAACCAACAAGGTTATTTAAGATAACCTCTTGTTCTGCGTTAGGCTCAAGCCTAAATTTGTACGCTTTATTAATTTTCATAATGAATGCTTTATTAGTCAGTGTGTTCGTTATTTATACCATGTTATACTATATAAATATAACACTAAAGGGTATTTATTACAATGAGTGAGATATATAAAAACCGTCATTCTGCTTATAATCTGCATGTGCATTTGGTATTCATCACTAAGTATCGCAAAAAGGTTTTAGCTGATAATCATTGTCAATACTTTAAAGAAGTTGTTGCTGAGATATGCAAGGATTTTGGTGCGGAACTCAAGGAATGTAACGGTGAAGGCGATCATGTTCACATGCTAATTCAATACCCACCAACGGTACAACTAAGTAAGATGGTTAATAATCTAAAGTCGGTCACAAGCCGGCGAATGAGAGCCAACTTCATTGACTTAAGGGCGGCTTATAATAAGCCTGTTTTGTGGTCACGCTCTTACTTTGCCGGCTCATGTGGCGGAGCGCCGTTGGAGATTATTAAGCAATACATTCAAAATCAGCAGAGTTAGGCTATACGAAATTCACCTCCACCCTAGCGTCGGGTGGAGTCCTCTTTCGTTAGATTGATAGCTAATCATCTATTATGGATTAGATGAGCTTAACAAAAAGGGACTTTGTTATGGAACCACAGGTTAAATTATGGGCCACCATTATCGGTTACATGCTACTGGCGTTAACTATTAGCGCTTGTACGTCGTTGTGGATTCGCCATCATTTAAAGCGAAAAGACCTACATCCACGGCGCGCGCTTAAAAAAAGATACTTAATTTCAAAAAGACGTCGAAAAAGGCTTGACAGCAAGCGCGGTCGCCATTAAAATACGCACCACTTCGGCATAAATGGTGAAAGCAGCTGAAGCGTTGTTACTAGTCCCCATCGTCTAGAGGCCTAGGACACCGCCCTTTCACGGCGGTAACGGGGGTTCGAATCCCCCTGGGGACGCCACTATTTGGCGTCACTTATTAGCAAATTTGCTATCAAGCATAAATAAGACTGATAAGCACACCAGCAAAACCCTACTCATAGAAATATGAGTGGGGTTTTTTTATGCTTATTTTTTCACGAATACCTATAGTGAGCGAAAATTGATATCAGCAATACCGTAGCGTTTTTAGAATATTTTGACTATATCTGTTTTCCATCAATATCTATAAATACTCATAAATAAATCGAACGTGATTTATATTATTTTCTCGCAGCAAAAAGCCAGCACTGAATGCTGGCTTTTTAAATATCTACGCGTTCATTATTTAGAACAATTTACCAAATCTTATCGGCTAACATTAACCAAAGCAGCGCCAACACGATTAAGCCCGCTAAGACACTTTGAATTAAGAAAAACGCTTGATGCTGACCGACGACTTTACCTAAGGTCACCCCTAGCGTACTGTATTTTATCGGCTGGGTATCAAGCTCACCAGTCTTTTCTTGGTCTTCATAATAACCTTGCAGAATATCTAAAAATTGCTGCCAGCCATTAACTTCCCAAGTATGGGGCTTAAATGGCATAAAAGATTTTAGCTTTGGCTCATTCATCATCCAGCGCTCAAGAGTGATCGAGCGTAGCGACCAACCCACAAAACGGCGCTCAGCAATCGCCGAAAAATCCAATATTTTTAAATCTTTATGTCGATCATCGACCAACAAGCGATTTTTCAGATTGGTCAACGCTTGTTCTGACCCTTCTACACATTGGAAAAAGTAGCCATTGCCGTAGCAAAGGATACCGGTAATGTTATCGGCTTGATTACGCTCAATCGCGACCTCTGCGATGTCATTAAGCGTACTCGCACTTGCAAGACCAGTCGACGTAATGTGGCTCAGATATACAAGCTGGCAGAGATCTGGCGTTACTGGATTTGTCGAATCATTCACTGTTGACAATCAGCTTCTCCCTATTATCAGGTAAATGTAGCTAAGACAACCATACTCATTTTAGAAAAAATAGAGCAACAAGGCATTTAGAAGTAACAAATTGGCTTGTTATATTATTGATTTATAAATGTTTATATTAATTGTATTAAGTTGGTTACATCATAGGCTAATTTCGTCATCAAAGCAATATATGTTTATTTTAAATGACTACTTATTAATACTAAACGTTGCTTTAATAAGATTTATATTCAACATATAGCATAAATAAATGCTTTTTTATTCAACAGTCGGTCTAAAATCTTAGAAAAATAAAGATGAAAAATGGATGCTATGAGAAGAGTCATCTCAATTTAGAACTTGAGAATAGAAAATTTATAGTGAAATACTTAGCAGGGGAAAGAATGAGAAATGCAAATAGTGACGGTGGTGAAAATCTTTTAAGACAATTGGGACTGGGCGTTAAGAATCGCGGTAAGCAGGATGGCGTCGTCAGGATAGGTAAGTTTAATGTTCTGCCGATTGCCAACGACCAAACGAATTGGCAGCGCTAAGTACTCAAACGCGCTTGCTTCATCGGTGATAGCAAGGTCATGCTCTTCAACATACGCCAACACTTCCCGCAGCTTAGCTAAGCGAAAGACTTGCGGCGTTTGCGCTTGCCACATATTACTACGCTCAAGCGTACGTTCAACATAAGAATGCTGTTTACCTTTAGCGCTATTAATAGCTTCGGAGACAGCGCTAGCGTGCTTATAGGACGCTGTATAGGATTGTTTTAGGGTATCGGCAACTGGGGTCGCTAAGATAGCGCCATACGGCTCTTGCAGCGCGGCTTTAATCACTTTATCAATATCTTGTTGAGGCACCGCTGGACGCGCGGCATCATGGATAAGCACCAAGTCTGAGTCATGCGCACCTGCCCTAATAAGCGCCTCTACCCCTGCTTGCACGGATTGCCAACGCTCTGCTCCACCGCTCGTATATTCAATAGGCAATGCAAAATTAAGCGTCTGCGCCGTATGATCATCTTTTGCAATCACCAATAAACACTGATCAATATAACGACTGCTCGCAAGCCGTGCCACGCTATGTTGTAACAAGGTCTGCCCTTGTAGCTTGGTATATTGTTTGGCGATTGATGCACCAAAACGACTACCGCGACCCGCAGCGACAATCATGGCATGTATATGTGGTGTGGTATTCATAAGGTGGTTTTGATTGATACTCATGGTCAGATTCCATGATGATATGACTGGATTGGATAAAAAGGAAGTTAAAAAAAATCGTACTTTAAATATAAGCAGAAAAAATTATAGGTAATCGTTTATTTTGGAGTAGATAGAATCAATAACGGCTATGGGTTGTCGGCGCTGTTGATACTTGTACAAAGGTTTCATTTGGCTTAATCAAGCCTAAATCTAAACGCGCGTGTTCCTCTACCGCTTCAAGGCCGGTTTTTAGATCATGAACGTCCGTACGCAGCAAGTTATTTGCCGCTACTTGATTGTCATTTAAACGCTGTTGTTCTTCAATCTGGGTCAATAATTTATGATGCTCAAATTGACCGTTTTCACCCAGCCAATACTGGTATTGCAGCCCTAACAGTACAGCGACCGCTAAAGCAAGTAAGATAAATTGGCTAAAGTATTTCATAAAGTATTAACGCCAAGTGATAATAATTAAAATCGAAAATTAGATTAACTTATTAGGCGCTATATCATCTTGCGAATGACAATATAGCGCTTAGCTTTAAGCCTAACTTTTCAACTACTTAGCTGATTAGCCACGTAGACCGATAAACTCTTCACGGCCACGATAGCTTGC
>TARA_R110002020_G_scaffold260035_2_pt1 | contig 14452 bp, 10 predicted proteins | sample TARA_R110002020 | Tara Oceans TARA_R110002020 (sample SAMEA4396489) | marine metagenome | biome: Westerlies Biome; feature: [MES] marine water layer (ENVO:01000295) within the mesopelagic zone...; material: water (ENVO:00002006), including particulate matter (ENVO:01000060) such... | reverse complement strand
GCGGAAATTTTTTGTATAAGCAGTTTCCTGATATTGGATTTCCCGCTTGCGTATGGCTTTGGTATTATTTGTGTCCCAATATTCTGTCCAAAGCCCTACTTTTTCACCGTATTGATATTCTCCTGTTACAGCTACTTGTTTGTCCTCATAGAAGTAAAAGTAATTCCCTTCTTCCAGACCATATTGCACCGGGATGATTTCCTGGATCGTTTTGGTGGACTGATTGAAATATCTGGTTCGTGATTCTCTTGGCCAACCTGCTTCAAAGTGGTTTTTATCCTGAAGTACATTGTTTGAATCAAAGAGCATCCAGGTTTTGTGTTTTGTGCCGTAGTAAAACATACCACTTTCTACCACTTCTTCATTGATCACCCGCTCGTAAGGGCCATGAAGTAGATAACCTTTCCCTGCTTCATATTCCTTGATTTTGATGGATCGATCTTGGGGGTCAAACCAGTAAACATCCCGAATGTACGGATCTGGTTTTCGGGTAGCATCAGTATAATTGAAGTGCTCGAAAATCTGCTGCCCACGAATTTCCTGACGGGTATATCCTTTTTTGGTTTTGATTCCAAACCACTCGTTTTTGCGCGCCTTCTTCTTTTTCTCCTTTTTTTCTTCCTTTTCTTTTGAGTCATCGAAAAGTAGCAGAGGCATCGTAGTAGGTAGCAATCTGGAATTTACCACACCACTGGAATCAGGATCGGACGTCGGCTTGGCTTCTTCTTTTTGTGCAAAAGAAACTCTACTCAGAAGCAGCAAGAAAATAAAACTGATATAATATCTACTCATGTATTAGAAAAACGCAATATCCTTTGGTGTATTTTATCCAAAAATAACATTTCGAGATCAAAAGCCACCGATTGTTTAGATTTTATAATCTTCTCTCTACTTTTGTGGAATTTGTAAAAAAAATCTCTCAAACAATGAACTCTATTTTATCAGACCGGATAATCAATATGGAAGAATCAGCCACTCTTGCGATGGCAAAAAAAGCAAGAGAGCTGAAATCACAAGGAGTTGACATCATCAGCCTTTCTTTGGGTGAGCCTGACTTCAAAACACCTAAGCATATCCAAGAGGCTGCAAAAGATGCAATCGACGAAGGAAAGTACTTTTCATATCCACCTGTAGCAGGTTATCAGGATTTGAGAGAAGCTATCGCAAAGAAGCTTCGTGAAGAAAATGAAATCACTGAAGCTAAAGCGGAGAATGTCGTTGTATCCACCGGAGCAAAGCATTCCATTGCCAATGTTTTCATGTGCATGATCAACGAAGGTGACGAGGTTGTTATTTTCTCTCCATACTGGGTTAGTTATGCCGAAATCATCAAGTTGGCGGGTGGAGTTCCAGTATTGATCGAAGGTACTTTGGAAAACAACTTCAAGGCTACTGCCGCTCAATTGGAGGCTGCAATCACTCCAAAGACTAAAGGTGTTATCTATTCTTCTCCTTGTAATCCTACTGGATCAGTATTCAGCAAGCAGGAACTGGAAGCAATTGCTGAAGTGGTGAAAAAGCATGAAAATATCATGGTGATCGCTGATGAGATCTATGAGAAAATCAACTTTGCTGGAAGAAATTACAGCATAGCCTCTTTCCCAGGTATGTTCGATAGAACAATCACCGTAAATGGTTTTTCCAAAGGCTACGCAATGACTGGATGGAGAGTTGGTTATATCTGCGCACCAGTTTGGATGGCTAAATCTGTAGAAAAAATCCAAGGACAGTTTACATCCGGTGGAACTGGTATTGCTCAAAGAGCAGCCTTGGCTGGAATTGCAGGAGACCAGACTCCTACCACAGAGATGGCAGATGCATATCTTAGAAGGAGAGGTTTGGTATTGGATTTACTTCGTGATATTCCTGGTATCAAAACTCACGTTCCTGAAGGAGCATTCTATTTCTTCCCTGATGTGACTGCTTTCTTTGGCAAGTCTGCTAAGGGGCATGATGTGAAAGATGCGGATGATCTTTGCTTATATCTTTTGGCAGAAGCGCACGTGTCCCTAGTGACTGGAGCGGCTTTTGGAGCACCAGATTGTATTAGACTTTCCTATGCTGCATCTGATGAGGAATTAGTAGATGCACTTGGCAGAATGAAAAAAGCACTAGCCGAGCTGGCTTAATAAATAAAAGAACACTTAACCCCGGCATTTGTCGGGGTTATTTTTTGCCTAGCCAGAAAGGCTTATTTTTGAAAAAAAAAATCCCCTATGGCTGAAGTTATCGTAATTACCCCCGTTAAGAATTCTCTAGAAACTACCTTGGATACAGCAAGAGCAATTGCGGGATCTACAGTCGAAGTGAGGCATATTATTTTTAACGATTTCAGTACGGAAGAGACCAAAGCGGGATTGGAGCAGAATAGAGCTGCGATAGGCTATGAACTTGTCCATTTGGAAGATCATACTGACCATCCTTCTCCTAACTATAAACTAGTGCTCCAGATGGCACAGAAAATGGCTAATGAAGCTCAGTTGCCATTATTGGTTATAGAATCAGACGTGGTGGTGAAAGTGAATACGATCAGTGATTTGTTAGCTTTTCAAAAGATTAATGCCAAATCCGGTCTTGTAGGTTCGGTGACAGTTGATGAAAAGGGAGTGGTGAATTTTCCTTACCTAAAATTCAAAGGAGTTAAAGAATCGGTGATTGATACTTCCAGAAGTTTAAGTTTTTGCTGCACACTTTTCTCAACAGACTTTTTGAAAGAATATGATTTCATTGGCTTGGATGAAGCAAAAGATTGGTACGACACCTTTATGTCGAAGAAATCTATTGAACTAGGATTTAAAAACCATGTTCTAATGAATGCTCCAGTTTGGCACAGGCCGCATGCGAGTAGACCATGGAAGCAATTGAAGTACAGTAATCCGCTGAAATACTATTTCCTGAAGTTCTGGAAAGGAATGGACAAGATTTAATTAGAGTTTACCCAGAAATTTCATCAGGTTATTGTAAGGCTTGGACCAAGTGCGCTGAAATCGAAGTGGACCATTCAGTTCTCGCTCGAAAAAATCCATGTGTTTTGTATTTAGATAGGCGATTCTTTCTCTTTTTTTCTGGGATGTGCCAGTTTTCTTTCGCTTACTCCCTGAATGAATTCGATAGAAAAAACCAATGAAAGGGAGTTTGATAACGTCACCTCCATTTTTTAGCATTTTAATCCAGAACTCCCAGTCCTCCCGTCCCATTTTCATATCGTCACTAAATCCACCGACAGCTAGACAATCAACTTTCCTGAAAATACCACTCACAAAAATCATATTGTCTCTTGCTAGTAAGTTCAAGTTGAAGTCTTTGAGCTTCCAAGGCTTTTGTCCAAACTCATCAAATTTTACAGCTTCACAATAGACGACTTTTACCTCAGGTTTTTTCTCCAAGACCTGAATTGCCTCCGAAATGTAATTTGAGGATATTAGATCATCCCCGTCCAAGGGAAGGATGTATTTACCTTTAGAAAATTCAATTCCGGAATTTCTGGCTGAGGTAACGCCAGCATTTTTCTGATTGAGTAAGTAGACATTCGTATACTTTTCGGTTAATTCTTCTGCTACTTCTTTACTATTATCAGTCGAACCATCATTAATAATAATTATTTCAAGTTCTGGGTAGGTTGATTTTAGTGCAGATTCTATGGTTTGAGCAAGATAGCTTGCTTGATTATAGCAAGGGATAATGATGGAAACTGTAGGCTTCAAGGTTTTTTTGGCTTGTTTTGGATGGCAATTTAATCCATAAAAGGTGAAGAAATAGATTTAGCTGAAAAAAGGAAGCGGACAGTACTCTGCTGATTTTTTATTTGGCAGATAGTAAATTTATTGCTTAATAATTTGCCTAATTAACTGAATTTTATAACTTTATGATGGTGATTAAACAACTTTTCATAAATATTTCACTTTTTTAACCAAGGATTTAAATGATCCATTTTTCCAACTCAACCTGTTTCAGAAGAAATCCGGATTACGATCCGGATTTTTTTTTGAGTAATTTTTAGTGAACTTTCGGCTTGTGAATCATCTAACTGTCAATGTCCCGAATTAAGGTTTTTTGTATCCTTTTTATTTTACTGTTCAGCCACAATTCATTCGGGCAGAACCCCAATTTCCAATACGATTCCAGCTACGTGCAAACTACCCATGAGTTGTTCGTATCCCGGCTTTTTTTCTCCCAGAAATATACCCGCATGGTAGCGAAACTGCCGGAGAATAATGAGAGGTACACGTTGGTTCCAAATACTGGTTTGAAAATGGGGCTTGGGTTTAATTATCAAAGATTAACAATAAATGTGTCCTTTCCTGTGGGGTTTTTATATCCAGATAAGCAGGATAATTGGCCTTTCAATTTGGATTTGCAGTCACATATCTATGCCCCAAAGGTGATGGTAGATTTCTTTGGGCAGTTTTACAATGGTTATAAAATAAAGGCAGAAGATCGGCCGGATTCTAATGAAGATTATCTCAGGAAGGATATGAAGCAAATTTCTTTGGGGCTCAATATGAACTATCTGTTTTTTGGAGACAAGCTTTCATTAGCCGCTGCATGGAATCAGTCCTCTATTCAAAAGAAATCAGCCTATTCGCCTTTTATCGGATTTGAGGGGTATGGAGGGAATATGAGTGGGGATTCACTTTTGTTGCCTTCAAGTCCTGTGACTGATCTTATCAATTTTGACAAAGCGAGTTATTTCATGGCCGGACCTAATGCAGGTCTGGCCGGGACTTTAGTGTTTTGGAAAGGGTTTTTTCTGACAGGCGCTGCTTCAGCTAATTTGAGTTTTGGTTATACTAAGTGGAGGAATGGTGTGGAATTAAAAAAGTGGGGGGTGGCACCGACGTATTATGTTAGAGGGTTCTTCGGGTACAACGGACCGAGATTTTCTATCAATACTAGCTACACCTACAAAAACCTTAATTTGATCGAAGGGGGACCATATGATCAGTCTGTGAATACTGGTAACTATAGGATCAACTTTATTTATAAAATATTCCCTGGTAAAAAGTTTAAAAACGGCTTCAATAAGGTAAACCCAGTTAGAATAGTGATGAAAGATTAAGTCACTTGATTAGGTGTCAGGAAGTAAGAATTTTAGATTTAAAAGAATAAAACCCAATTACGATGGAAGATCAATTCGGAATCGAACAAGCATTAATACGACTAGGGATTCAGCCCGAGAATCTTGGAGTTTCTACTGGAAGTAAGTGGATAGATATAGAGGAGGGACTACTTAGTTCTATTTCTCCAGTTAACGGTAAGGAAATAGCGAAAGTAAAATTGGCGAATATTGAAGCTTTTGAGCAGGTCATGAGTCAGGCTCAAAAAGCATTTTTACAATGGAGATCTGTACCAGCTCCTCAGCGTGGAGAGGTGGTTCGTGAAATTGGAAATGCGCTAAGAGAATCAAAAGAAGACTTAGGGAAATTAGTGTCCTTTGAAATGGGCAAATCCTATCAGGAAGGTCTAGGGGAAGTGCAGGAGATGATCGATATCTGTGATTTTGCGGTAGGACTTTCTAGGCAGCTTTATGGCTTGACCATGCATTCAGAGCGGCCAGGGCATAGAATGTACGAGCAATGGCATTCCATTGGAATTGTAGGGATTATTTCAGCCTTCAATTTCCCTGTGGCTGTTTGGTCTTGGAATGCGGCTTTGGCTTGGGTTTGTGGGGATGTATGCGTGTGGAAACCTTCGGAAAAAGCTCCGCTTTCTGGAATTGCTTGCCAGCTAATAGCGGCTAAAGTTTTCGAAAAACATGGTTTGCCAGAAGGAATTTCATCGCTTTTAATAGGAGATTATAAAATAGGTGAGTTGATGTCCAGCGATCCCAGAATTCCATTAATTTCCGCTACAGGCTCTACGCGTATGGGTAAGCTTGTGGCCGAAGCGGTTGGAAGAAGGCTGGGGAGATCTTTATTGGAGTTGGGAGGGAATAATGCAATAATTATTACCGAGAATGCCGATATGGATATGGCTATCCGAGGAGCGCTATTTGGTGCTGTAGGTACAGCTGGGCAGCGATGCACGAGTACTCGAAGATTGATTATTCATGAGAAAGTCTATGATGAGGTGAGAATGAGGTTGGCATCTGCGTATAACAAACTAGTAATCGGTAATCCGTTGGATGAGAAGAACCACGTTGGCCCTGTTATCGATTTGGATGCGGTGAAAATGTATGAGGCGGCAATTGAAAGAGTTTTGGAAGAAGGCGGAACTCCTGTGGTAAGAGGTGGGGTGCTTTCAGGTAAAGGCTATGAGTCCGGTTGTTATGTAAAACCTGCTATCTATGAGGCGAAGAATAGCTTTGCTATTGTGCAGCATGAAACCTTCGCTCCGATTTTGTATCTGATGAAATATAGCACGATAGAAGAAGCGATTGCCATGCAAAATGGCGTGCCTCAGGGGCTTTCATCAGCCATCATGACTACTAATATGCTGGAAGCGGAAGCGTTCCTTTCGGTGGCCGGATCTGACTGTGGAATCGCCAATGTAAACATTGGAACTTCAGGAGCAGAGATAGGAGGGGCTTTCGGAGGAGAAAAAGAAACCGGCGGAGGTCGTGAGTCAGGTTCTGATGCATGGAAGGCTTATATGCGTCGTCAGACCAATACAATTAATTACTCATCCACTTTGCCCTTGGCGCAAGGGATTAAGTTCGATATTTAAAACCATTATTTTTGTTTCTGAAAATATTTTGTAAATATTCTTTCTCATTTTCAATAGATTAGGGATGTTGTTTCAAAATGTATTTGCTTATGAGGAAATAGAAATTACCTTTGCATTCCCTTACGAACGGAAAGGGATACAAAGTTGGGAGTTTAGCTCAGTTGGTTCAGAGCATCTGCCTTACAAGCAGAGGGTCGGGGGTTCGAATCCCTCAACTCCCACATTCAATCCCGGATAGTTCATTCGGGATTTTTTTGTTTAAAAAAATAGGCTGTCCCAAATTTTGAAACAGCCTAGCGTTTTTTCGAATTGTACTTGTTGATTATTCAAAATTCAACATGAATCCAGCACGAAACCAGCGTCCAGGCATCTGAACAGTTCCGGCTTCCATATAGTCTGTATCTGTGATGTTTGAAGCTTCTGCAAAGAATCCAATTCTTCCTGTACGATTATAATCTGCACGCATGTCCAATAAAAAATATGGGTCCTGATTCATGCGTTCCACATATCTCATCTTCGTGTTCAATTCGAATTTTTGACCTATCCCTACTAGTACTCCTCCTATGACCTGATTTTTCAAAGCAGTCAATGCGTAGCGAGTTTCGATTCCAGGTTGATTGATCAAGTCAGCATTGATGTAGTTATAGGACAGATTAAATTCCTTGACCCGGACAGTACTGCCATTTGGACTTACTCTATAATTCAGCGAAGCTTCAATTCCGTTGAATTTGACTTCGCTGAAATTCTGTGGTTGCCATGGCGTGTCCTCATCAGGTCTTGTCCATTCAATAAGGTTGTCTGTGCTTCTATAGAAGTAAACCAACTCTGCAAAAATCCCGGATTTCGACCATTTTGCGCCGATTTCGAAGTTTTGAGCCTGCTCTGGCTGAAGTTGATCATTACCAATATTTGTTGGACCTACGTAGTACAAATCGTTGTAAGTAGGGATACGGTAACTTATCGCATACCCTGAATAAAGCCTAAGGTCAGTTGTCGCTTGAACACCAAGTTCAGCTCCTGGGAAATGTTTCCAGCCATATTCAGAGTAGTAGTTCGAATAAACTCCGGCGCGCAAATCTACTTTTGAACCAAAATTGACTAGTTGTTCTAAGAAGATTCCAGTCAAGACGCGGTCACGGTTTCCAAGGTTAGTGCTTTCTATTGCCTCTTTTCTAGTTTCTACTCCAAAGCCTGTTGTGCCAAGTTTTGTTTCAAAATTCCCGTTTGCTTCCAAAGCGTATACATCTGTTGTGTGGAAGTTTTGATAGAAGGAAGGTTCATTTCTCTTCAAAACATACTGATCTTTGTTTCTTCTGAAATATCCTCTTGTGTTCAGGTAGAAGTTGTCCAAGGTAAAAGTATGACTCAAGGAAGAAAGAGTAGTCTGTACGCTTTCCCACTGATCTGGGAATGCGCTGCTATAAAAACCGTTGGCACCAAAACTTCTATCTGTGTAAGCAATCATGCCCTTGAGCTCATTTTTTTCATTGAGATTGTAACCGCCCTCGTAAAAGATATTGCTCACTTGATAGTCAGAGTTGTACCAATGTCCATTCGAATCATCGTAAGAGATAGCTAGATTTTGTCTGTAATTCCCTACTGGAAGGGAGCCTGCAAAGTTGATTCCTTTCATTCCAAAGTCGCCAGCATATCCTTGTACTCTGGCGTATTTTTTATCACTCAATTCAGTAATTACATTGATAGCGCCTGCGTAAGCATTTTGACCAAAAACTCTGGACGCAGGGCCTTTCAGTACTTCAACTCTATCGATATTCACCAGCGGGACAGGTATGTTCATCATGTGATGGCCTGTTTGCGGATCGCTGAGTTTGATGCCGTTTAGCAGCATCAGCGTTTGCTCAAAAGATCCTCCACGGATACTCACATCAGATTGCACGCCAGTAACGCCTCTTTGCCGAATGTCCACACCTGGCACATATGATAATACTTCGGCTAAACTTCTCGCAGGAGTGGTTTCGAGCTGGAGCTTACTCACCAGAGAGATATTTTTGCTTTGCTTGGAAAAAGGGATCTGTATCCTGTTTTCATGAATCAAAACTTCTCCTAAATCTTGGGTAGTCGTGTCTGTCTGGGCATTTACGCTAAAACAAAATGCCATTGAAGACAAAAGTAGTACTAGTTTTTGCATGGGTTACTTGTAAATAGTAGCCCAAAAATGGACTGAAAATATGCTTTTTCCAATAAGGATATATTTCTAAAAATTCGTTAAAGAGCAGACTGTCGTGTAAAATATACTGGAGCTTCAAGACGCAATTCTTACTTTTGAAACTAAATCAACAAAATAACATGAGTAGGAAAATTATAGTTAAGCTGCTTTTCGCTGGAGCGATGCTCTCAGGAATCAGTAGTTCTTTTGCTCAGGAAGTAAAAGAAAACAACCAAGAACAGTTTGGTGAATTCATTAACCGAAAGGGCACATACACTCGCTCTGCCTCAGGAAAACCTAATGTGGGTTATTGGCAAAATAAAGCAGATTATCAAATAGCGGTCACTCTGGATGATTCGTTACACACCCTTTCTGGTAACATTACACTTACTTATACCAATAACAGCCCTGAGGCTCTAGATTTCATCTGGATGCAAATGGAGCAGAATAGGTTTACCGAAGATTCCAGAGGTACGCTGACTACTCCGATCCAAGGAAATCGCTACAATGGAGATACTGATGGTGGGTTTGATGTGACTAATCTTCAGGCGAAAGTGGGATCCAAGGGATCAGTTTCTACCAAGCACATTGATTCTGACACCAGAATGCAGGTTTGGTTCAATGAGCCAATCCCAGCCAAAGGTGGTATCGCGACTGTTTCTATGGATTTTTCATTCAAAGTTCCGGTAGAAGGAATGGACAGAATGGGAAGGCTAGAAGTGGAAGATGGTTGGATTTATGCTTTTGCTCAGTGGTATCCTAAAGTAGCCGTATTCGATGACGTGGAAGGTTGGAATGTTGAACCGTACTTAGGAGCTGGAGAGTTTTATCTCGAGTATGGAGATTTTGATTACAAAGTTACTGTGCCTTATGATCACATTGTGGTAGGTTCTGGTGAGCTTTTGAATCCAAAAGAAGTATTGAGTAAAGAACTTCAGAATCGCTACGCTAAAGCAAAAGATAGCGATACTACTGTAATGATGATCACTGCAGAAGAGCTGGGCAATACTGAATTGACCAGACCAAAGCAAGACGGAACTGTCACTTGGCACTTTGCAATCCAAAATAGCCGTGATGTGGCTTTTGCTACTTCCAAGGCATTTATCTGGGATGCGTCAAAAATCAACTTGCCTAGCGGAAAGAAAATTTTGGCTCAGTCTGTTTATCCTAAAGAATCAAATGGACAGGAAGCTTGGTCAAGATCAACAGAATATAGCAAAGCTTCCATTGAGCATTATTCTGAGAAGTGGTTTGAATTTCCTTATGCTACCGCAACCAACGTGGCAGCAGACATAGGTGGTATGGAATATCCAGGCTTGAACTTCTGTAGCTATAATTCCAAAGGCGAAGGACTTTGGGGAGTAACGGATCACGAGTTTGGTCACAACTGGTTCCCAATGATCGTAGGTACCAACGAGCGTCGTTACGCATGGATGGACGAAGGTTTCAATACCTTCATCAACCACTACAGCACGCTGGCTTTCAATGAAGGAGAATATCCTTCCAATTTGAACCAAACTCGTAGATATATGAATTTCTTTACAAGCGAGACAAGAGAAGGAATCGATACTTATCCAGACGTAGTAAATATCAGCAACCTAGGTATGTTGGCTTATAACAAGCCAGCAATGGGCTTGTTGATGCTTCGTGAATACATCCTTGGTCACGAGCGCTTTGACAATGCATTTAAGTCTTACATCAAAACCTGGGCATACAAGCATCCACAGCCTACAGATTTCTTCAATCACATGGAAAATGTTGCAGGCGAGAACCTTTCATGGTTCTGGCAAGGATGGTTCTACGGCACCGGTAATATTGATCTTGGTGTAAGTGCTGTCATTCCTTATGCTGGGAATTATGTAGTCGTATTGGCAAATAAAGGCGATATCCCAATGCCTGTTTTGATGGAGATTACATTTGATGACGGTACCACCGAGCGGAAAATGCTTCCTGTAGAAATATGGGAAAGAGGTGATACCTGGAATTATTTACTGAAGACGGAGAAAAAAGTAACTGCAGTAGTTGTGGATCCTGATAAGCTTCTTCCGGATGTGAATCTTGGAAATGATAGCTGGCCTCAGAAAATATACGAGGACTAAAGAAGCAAAAACCCGGATGAGAGTCCGGGTTTTTTTATCAATTTTTTTAACCGAAAAGTTACTTCTGTCTTAATTGGTTCAAGTCTGAGACATGCGCCAAATCGCAAGCTACACAGCAAATAAGACTCAAAATTCGTAGGAAATTATCGGATAAGCATACGCCTTAATAGTCATCATTGATCTCGAGCCAAAGTCCATCGGGGTCTTGAATGTATATTTGACGGATTCCATCTACACGAATTGTTACTTTCCCCTTTTCTCCAAGCCAGCTTTCAAAAGGATAATCTGTAGTTTCTAAAGTTTTGATGAACGCATCCATGTCTTCCATGCTGAAGCACAGGTGATTCACTTTGGAGATCTGAGTGGGAACATTTGCTGCCTCAATTATATGTAAGGCTGCACCGCCACCGATATCATACCAAGCATGTACGCCATCTTTGAAAGGCTCTTCAATTTCTTCCAATCCCACGATTTTCTGATAAAATTCCTTACTGGATTTTAGATCACTTACATGAACAGCAATGTGATTGACTTTGATCTGGGCAAAAGTGCTCATAGTTATTCCTACTAATAAAAAGGTGAATATGGCTTTCATAGTTTCTTGAATCAGTTAATGTTTTTATATCCTAATGTTAATGCATTTGCAGATAGATTGAAAACATTAACTGATTTAAAAAAAGAAAGCATCTACCGAGGCAGATGCTTTCTTTTTTTGATTTATTAGTTTCTCTTATTCTTCATTGTGTAGGTCTGTAGCCATTGCTATTTTCTCTGCCTCATCAAACAACTTGATGGCTTGGAGATAAACCTCGTTGATATCATTGACTACTTTGTAGAAAGCGCTATCATCGTAAAGCTGTCTTCCCAAGTGTGCTTTTACGAGGATTTTAAGATATTCTTTGGACTTGTTAAAGTCCTTCGCATCAAAATCAACCTTGTTTTTCTTGCCATATTCTACCAATTCATTTAGCATCGCATCACTCACTGTATAGTCAGTGTAGTATTGATCTAAACTCATGTCTTCAAATTTGGATTTGTTTTCATTTACGAAATCTAGAATAAACTCTCTAGACGAATCCGAATTGAAGAGTCTACTAACATAAGCGGAAGACATGGTAGTATCCAAGGGCACAAAGTAATCCGGCATAATTCCACCACCACCGTATACAGTTCGGCCTTTCACGGTTTCATATTTCAAGCTATCATTGAATGTGATGCTGTCTGCCGAGAAAAACTCTCCATGCTTATATCGATTCACGAAATCACTTTCATATGCCTCGTAGTCTGCAGTATATGGTTTTTGAATAGATCTACCAGAAGGAGTGTAATACCTTGCTATTGTCAATCTCAATTCCGCACCATCAGAAAGATCAATTGGTAATTGTACCAAGCCTTTTCCGAAGGATCTTCTTCCTACGATGAGACCACGATCGTTATCTTGGATAGCTCCAGCAAGGATTTCCGAAGCAGATGCAGATCCTTCGTTTACCAGCACGATTACTGGACCTTCTTCAAACATACCTGGTTTGAATGCGTATGCTTTTTGGTTGTATTGGTCTACTTTTCCTTCTTGAGATACAATTAGTGCTTTCTGACCTAAGAGCTCATCAGCCATATTAATCGCAGCTCCCATGTATCCTCCAGGATTTCCTTGAAGGTCGATCACCAATTTTTTCATGCCTTTGCTCTGCAGGTCATAGATGGATTCTTTGAACTCATCGTAAGTAGTAGCCGCAAAACGGGTTACTTTAATGTATCCAATTTCATCATTAACCATATAGGATGCATTGATGCTGTATTGAGGAATTTTGTCACGTGTGATTTTATACTCGATCAGATCCTTTTGGTTTTTTCGTTTCATGTCCACTACCACTTCTGAGCCTTTCGGACCTCGAAGTTTTTCGAACACATCACGGTTAGTCACACCTACACCGGCCATATTTTCTCCATCAACTCGGATGATTTGATCACCTGACTGAATGCCAAGTGCTTCTGAAGGACCACCGGTAAGTGGAGCCACCACATAAATAGTATCTCGTATAATTCCGAATTCTACTCCGATACCATCGAATTCGCCATCAAGCTGTGATTGCACGATGGATGCATCTTTAGCGGGGATGTAGCTGGAGTGTGGATCAAGATGCTCAAGCATTTTATTAATGCCATATTCTACCAATTCATTGGTATTGACGCTATCGACATAATCTCTATTGACAAAAGTCATGATCTCCTGCATCTTATAAAGAGCAGCTCTCAGGTCATTTTGATTTCCTTTAGGTTCTGCAAAGGTTGCCCCAATCCAGATACCTGCTGATATGGCCAATGCCAGAATAATTGGAAGGCGTATTTGGGATTTTGTATTTTTTGTCTCGCTCACGGCTTTCTCTTTCAGTTGGTTATTGTCTTTATTGTTATTCTAAATTATCTAAAAATGACTGCTTTTAGAACAGTATTTTGATAAAGCTAACAAATGTTTATACGAGTGAATGGCATAATGGCTCAATTTATTCCCCTTTTTTCTGTTAAAAAAAATTATTTTTGCAACATGCGATCCGGTGATGATTTTGAAAAGGCTCTTGTAGGAGACTTAGTTTCTGAAAACTATGTCTTTGCTTCAGTGCTTCATTACTTCGGAATCAGCTTTTACCAATATCCTACGCAGTCCCTCGAGGTAGTTTGCAAAAAGCATAAAGTACATGCTAGTCAGCTGAGTTTGGAGTTGGAGTCTTGGGCTCAGCGTAAGGAACCAACAAACGAGGAGCTGTACCTGAATCCCATCGAAGTTTTAGTGGCTTATCTGAAGAAAAAGCACTACTATTTCGTACGACAAGAATTACCTTTTCTTTCCAATATTATTTCAGGAATAGCTCCAGAACCTCAGTATGCTGCCTTGATGGCAGACCTTAGGATTATGTTTCCACTTTTTGTGGAGGATTTTATCCATCATATTCATGAGGAAGAGAGCAGGCTATTCAAAAGAATCGAGTTGCTTCAGGATATTGAAGAAAACAGGTTTTCATTGATCGATGCCATTACTATTCTGGAAAGAGACCCAATTCATATGCTAGCTGATCAGCATGAAATTCACGACGATGAGATGGAAGGGATCAGGAAGCTGACAGCGGATTATTCCTTAGATCCGGAAGCACCACTTACTATGAAAGTGTTGTATCACGAATTGCAGAACTTCGAGCAAGAGCTTAGGATTCATGCAAAAATCGAAGACGAACTTCTTTTCCCTAAAGCTGTAGAGCTGGAAAGGGAAGCTTTGCGCCAAATCAAGAAAAAAACCAGAAAAAACTGATGCCCAGAATACTCGCAATTGATCTGGGAACCAAAAGAACCGGCCTGGCTGTTACCGATACCTTGAAAATGTTAGCTAATCCCTTGGAGACTATTGAGACTTCGGCTTTACTCGATTATCTAAAAAGGTACTGTGAAAAGGAAGAGGTGGATACATTGGTTTTGGGTTATCCAACCCGATTGAATGGGCAGGATAATGAGATGACTCCAAAAGTGA
>TARA_R110002020_G_scaffold20838_4_pt1 | contig 14474 bp, 19 predicted proteins | sample TARA_R110002020 | Tara Oceans TARA_R110002020 (sample SAMEA4396489) | marine metagenome | biome: Westerlies Biome; feature: [MES] marine water layer (ENVO:01000295) within the mesopelagic zone...; material: water (ENVO:00002006), including particulate matter (ENVO:01000060) such... | reverse complement strand
ATTAGCTCCAAAATTAATAAAATAGTCAGGCTGGATTTCTCTTACAGCCTTATCAATCGACACATCGTCGGTTAAGTCACCGTAAACCAAGTTAAAATTGGGATGGTTCTCAAAGGCTTTAATATTGCTTTTATTAACGTTGGAGGTTCGGCGCATCATTCCGTATATTTCCATGTTGCCTTCTAACGATAATAGGTATTCGGCCATATTGGCTCCGTCTTGACCCAGTATTCCTGTTATTAGTATCTTTTTCATGTTTTTAGCCTAAAGGTTGCTATTTGGTCGTTTACGTAAATTGGGAAATGTGTTTTAGAGATGAACTCAATCATTTCGTCAAGGCTATGAGTCTCTGTCCCATGAATTTCCATGGAAATAAATTTAAAAATCGAAATATCTTTGCCTAAAAGAAAGTCGTGTTCTGCTCCTTCGATATCGCACTTTAGTAATTGTATGGGGTCCTTACAATCTTCACAAAAATGTTCTTTTCTTATTTCTTCTATAGTAATGGTAGGAACATCGGCAATTTTGTTTTCTTTTAAGTGTCTTTCTGAGGTATATATTGAAGAGTCTCCACTCGAGTTCCAGTAATCAGTTTCGTCTTCTTCATTGATTCTACCGTAAATTGGGACGGTTGTATCAGGGGTTTTATAACACGCCCTATTTTCTACCGTAAAGTTTATGCCATAAGCTTGCGTGAGTTCGTTAGGCAAGAGGGAGATCATGTAGTCTATGTTTCTCGGGTCGGCTTCGTAACATACATATTTATCAAACCTTATATTATGTCTAAATGGGAACGCTCCTACGTTACTTCCGCAATCTATTACTACGCCCCCTCTGCAATCAGGGGGGAGAAAATACTGGGACGTCTCCTCGTAGATAAACTTACTCCACTTTTCGTTCATTTTACTAGTTAATCACTATTTCTCGTGAGCCGTTAAGATTGCGATAGTTGTGCATCATGTTTTTTACCGTAGGTATTATGTTGGTGGGGAGCTCGGTAATTCTAAAAAATTTAAGCTCAACGCTTTCGTCACTCTTTTTCATATCGGAGGTTAAAGCCGTTACTAAAAAGAAAATGTCGATTACTTGTTGAGAGTGAGGGTCTCCGGGATATTGTCGTATTGTTCCCTCCTCGGGGTGAGAGTATATGCCCAGCAATCTCTCCATTTTTCCATTTATATTGGTTTCTTCCTTTACTTCGCGCAAAACTGCTTCTGTGACGCTTTCTCCTATTTCTATTTTTCCTCCGGGGATTCCCCATATATCTCCATCCGCCCTAAGCTCCAAAAGCATCTCTTGTTTTGCAATAGGGGTTTCTTCAGGGTGTCGGAATATTATAGCACCCACTCCTAGGGTTAGTTTCGTTGTGTTGGGTTTTACCCCCTCTAAAAATGTTATTTTTTCAACCATGCACTAGTATTTCTCTGGGTTATTAAGGTAACGTTCCCCCGACCCCGTTAGAGGCGGCCTGATATAAGATGGAACTGGAAGAGGAGATTTTAGGCAGTGGAATATATTCTGTTTTTATCCCTTTTCCCCGACAAACTTCGGCTTCTTCCTGAGCTGCGTTCTTTTTGTCACCGCTATTATAAAAGGTGAGATCTTCCGTTGGATAACGATCCTTTAAAGACGCCAAAGTAGCGCGGACACTTTTGTCAGTGTCGATCGAAACTATCGCCTTGGTTACTCCTTTTATATTTTCAACAATGATTTTTCGGTGATCTTCCTCCATGAAAGGGGTGGAGTTTTTCAAGATCACCTGTTTGTCGTTGTTTATTATAACTATCAACTCGTCGCACTTGTCGCCTGCATAACGAATATATTCAATATGCCCTTTGTGCAATGGGTTAAAATACCCTGAAACTATCCCTATCTTTTTCATTTTTTGTATAGTTCTGTGACGCCTTTCTCTTCTAGGTTGAATTCCATTATCACTGGGGCATAGGCTTCTTTTATCTTTTTCTTAGAGGAAGGGTCGCAGATAGCTAAAACGAAACCACATCCGCCGCTGCCAAGAAGTTTTGCGCCGTATGCGCCTTTACCGATTACATCCTTTATAATTTCATCTATAGAAGAAGAGCTGATGAGTGGTGACAGGTTTCTTTTTTGGTACCAAGATTCTAGCATTAACTCTCCGAATTTTTTAATATCTTCGTCGATGAAATATTGGTAAGCTACGTGGGCCATTTCTAGAATAGATTTTTTGTCTTTGTTTTCGTGAGCTCGCGCTACTTCGTCCTCTTCTCTTTGGTGGTTGGTGTAAATTAAAACCAGCGAATCGTGAAAGAGCTTTTTGAAATCCTCCGTACTCGGTAGAGGTTTAACTCTAAAGTCCCCCGAGGGTTCAATTTTAATCGAACTGAGCCCTCCGTATGTAGCCCAGATTTGATCTTGTATTCCTCCCGCTTCGTTCATGAGGCCTCTTTCTATCAAAATGGCATTCTGAGCTATTTCCCTTCGTGTTAATCCTAAATTGTTAAGTTGATTAATAAGGTATCCCATTCCCACACAGTAGGAAGAAGAGCCCCCTAGTCCTGTTCTGTAGGGAATATCCGAAAAAGAAGTGAACTCAATAAAATTTTCTACGTTGTAGAACTCCAGCACATTTCTGATTAAGGGCTGTTTTATTTCATGTATGTCTGAAGCTTTTTCGAGTTGGGAGTATATCAGTAGGTTTTCTTGAGGTAAAATAGAAGTGCGCTTCTTCATACACAAGTAAGCGTATTTATCTATAGTGGTTCCTATCAGTAAAGACCCATGCTTTTCGTAAAAAGATTTATAATCTGTGGATCCTCCAAAAAACGAAACCCTAAATGGAGATTTAACTATAATCATGAATCCCGTAAAGAGGTGATGGGGTTTTTTGTTCCCCATTTTATTTGACAGAGGGGGTCGTTCCATTTGAGGGTTATTTGCTTATCTTGAGGTACGTATTTGTGGGTGAGCTTGTAACTAAAAATACACGATTCAGAAAGTACCAAGTGAGCGTTAACGCAACCTTTGGGTATCAGTATTTGTTGTCTGTTTTTATCATTGATGTAAAATACCTCTTGGTTTTGGAAGGTGGGGGAATCTTCTCGTAAATCAATAACAACAAGTTGGATTTCTCCTTGAAGACACTGCACTAACTTCCACGTGCAAAAATCACCATGGAACCCTCTCAATACATTTCTCCTTGAAAAGGAGAAAGAATCAACTATAAACTCTAAACCCTTCCTGAAATCTTCAAGTGAGGAAAAAAGAAGTTTGTAATCTTCGGTATCAAAAGTTTCGACATTTTCCCCTCTGGTATCGTAAAAGGTGGCGGGTTGAACCACTATTAAGTCTTTAATATTTCCAGTGGTTGCAAGTTGCTGCGCCTTCATGTTTCATTATTGAGGACATCAATAAGTTTTTCTATTTTATTTCGGTGAAGAGTGGGATAATTTCCGATGTACCAACTAAAGTTATGGAGATAGTTAATATTGTTAAAGTTGCTGGGATCGCTTGGAAAATTTGATTTCATGTAGGGCTGTAACATTTGGTTGCCTCCTCCAGAAAGGCCGCGACGAAATTCTATATTGTTGTCCTTGAGGGCTTTTTCTATGGCGTCTCTCCTCTCCATGGAGCCGGGTCGTGGGAAGTAGTCGAAGCTGGATATTCCTTTCATGATTACTATGAGGGCGTAGTTGCATTGCCCTTCTGTTTCTAGGTCCGTGACATAAAGATCCGGATCCAAAGAGTTGACAAAAAAGCTGAAGTTTTGTTTTCTTATTTCATTATTTTGGTCCAGTCTTTTTATTTGAGAGAGCGCCATGACTGCGTTTATTTCTGTGGATCTGAAGTTGTGAGATGGGCGCGCAAAAATAAAGTCTGGGTTTAAGTCGGGGTTTTCATCAATAAGTCTGTTTTTCAGATTTTCGTCGGTAGCTTCCCGACTCATGCCGTGAGACCTTAGCATTCTGCATACTTGATAGAATTCTTCGTCATTCGTACATACCATCCCTCCTTCTATGGTTGACATGTGGTGGGCGAAGTAGAAACTGAAATTGCTGGCGAACCCTATGGAACCGACCTTTCTGTTTTTGAAGGTGGCTCCGTGAGATTCGCAAACATCCTCGATTAACAGTATATTGTTTTGTTCACAGATTTCTATTAACTCATCGCTGAGAGCGTTGATTCCAAGTACATGAGTTACGAATATCGCCTTGGTTTGTTTGGTTATGCACTCCTTCAGCTTCTCCAAATCGAAGCTTAGATTCTTCATGTTGACATCGCAAAAAATTGGCGTGAATCCGCTAAACAAAACGGAAGCTACATCAGATATCCATGTAAGGGGAGGAATAATTATCTCCCCTGTTCCCCCCAACTTTTTCCTATCCTCTATGTACTTGAGGGCCAGCATTGTCAATTCGTTCGCCGCTGACCCTGAGTTAACCATCAAGCTATACTCAACACCTAACCACTTTGACCATTCTTCCTCGAACTCTTTTACTTTGGGTCCATTGGTCAATCTAGGAATGGGGTCTTGGCTTAAAAAATCAATGACCTCATTTACATCTTCACGAGTTATGTTGTCATCCATTAAAGGAAGTTCAAATAAGTTGTTATTTTTCATTATAGTAATCTCCCCATTCTACTAGAATGGTAGACTTTCCGTCTTGTCTTTCGTATGATTTTTTATAAGAGTCAAAAATTTGTTCGGGTTCGTCGAGCCTGACAACTTCTATGTTAGGAAGCATGGAGGAAAAAGCCTCTGTGTAGTCCCCTACATGTTGATGCTGGGGGTGCAGAGGTCTTTCGGAACCTATAGATGTTCTGATTATAACTTTTGGGTTATAATCTGACATTTTTGGGATTTTATCCAAGTGGTTTACGAGTTGATTTGTAGCCAAAAGTAAAAAATTCCAACGAGGATAAATGGAAATAGGAACATAGTCTCCTGACAAGGCTAAGCCGTTGGTGAAACCCATTTGCATATCTTCACACACAGGAAATTCATAAAGCTTTTGTTGAGGGATTTCTTTTAGCGTATTGCTCATACCTGTCCCAGAAACAGCAACGGCTTGACCAATAAATAGCGTGTCTGGTTTTTTGGAAAGCCATTCCATTGATCTTTTAAGCTCGTCAAAATATTTCATTAAAACTGAATCCTCTCTCCCGCTCCGGCATGAGGGTATTTAGTTTCGTATTTATAGTATATGACGTTGCCCCTTGAGTTCAACAAATCAAGCTCTTCGTATGACAAAGTGTCCATTTTCCAAGTGTCTCTGGTGTTTGTGCAAACGCTTTTCCCATTATCTTCGACTATCCAAGTGATTGGAAGATTGTGCGCCGTTGAATATTTGACGTTTTCATGAAACGATCCCGTTTCCGCGCTCATTTCCCCGACGAAACACCAAACGTGCGAGGTTGACCCTTTCATCTTTTCCGCCAAGGCTCGCCCATTTGCGATTGAAATAGTCCCCGTGACGATAGCGGAGGAAAATATTTTATATTCTGGATAGCATAAAGTTATCGATTTTCCTGCAATAATATCTGTTTTTAGTCTTTCTTCAGGTACCCCTTTCAAAAGGCATTGGTAGTGGCTCCGCCATGTGCAAAAAATATAATCTTCATCTTTTACATTTTCGAAAATGTTAATCATTTGACTTTCATTTCCATTGTAGAGATGAATGGGAGCCCGTATCGCAGCCTTATTGAAACAATCTGCTATTTCTTCTTCAAAGTTTATTAAATTTTGCGCGTTTTGTTTTTTCAATTACAGATTAGTGTGTTGGGTGTTGACATTGTTGAAGACGTCGTAGGCTCTCATTAGTTCTTGAATGCCGGTGTCTATGTTCACTCTTGCTTCCCATCCGGTTTTCTCCAGCTTTTCGTTGTTTACGATATAATTTCTTTTATCGGGATCGGAATTCATTTCGCTTTTTGTAATAACGAAACTTGGAACATGCTCTTTAATTTTTTCGCATAGTTCAAGCTTTGAGAGGTTAGCACTAGACAAGCCTACGTTGTAGGCTTCACCGTGGGGGTTGAAGGAATTGTTGTTGTCGTCTATAAAAATGGTCGCGCCTTTGTTGTCCGGGCTAGTTCTGAGCCCAAACATCTTAATGAAGGCGTGAGCCACGTCCCTTACATGTATAAAGTTTCTCTTAAATGAGCTTTCAAAAAGGGTAATACATCCATCCGTAACGGCCCGCAAAACAAAATCATTAACTAATAAATCTTTTCTGAACCTATAAGACGTTCCGAAAACAGTAGCAAGCCTTAGCGATGTGTGTCCGCTACCCAAAACGTAATCTTCCGCTTGGCATTTTGTCTTGCCGTAAACAGATATTGGAGCAAGAGGGGTTTCTTCTGTGCAATAATCTTGTCCGTCGCTAACTCCGTAGCCACTATTAGTGTTGGGATAAATGATTCTACATTTCGTGAAGTTGGTAATATATTTTACATGCTCGAAGTTCACTTTCGAAGCAAGGTCCGGGTCTTTCTCACACGCAGGAAAGCCTACGATAGCCGCCAGAGGAATAATATAATCGTTTTCGGGATCCAGTCTTTCAAGCTGATCGGTTAGAGCTTTCTTATCTCTAACGTCTCCATATACAAATTCAAATCTCTCTTTTGGGTATTTGAAAAAGCTAAATAAGCCATCCTGTTTATACATTAAGTTATCGTAAATGATAACTTTTGCGTGAGAGAATCTGTTAAGAATTTCTTCCGTAAGCACGGTACCTAAATACCCCGCTCCTCCTGTAATAAAAACTTTCATTTATAATTTTTTGTATACCAAGTGCAAGTTTTTTGGAGCCCTTCCTCTATATTTGTTCTTGGTTTCCAGCCGAGCTCCTTCTCTGCTTTTTTGCTATCCAAGATTACTACGGTTGGTATGTTAGGTTTGGATTCGTCAAGCTGAAGGGTTAAATTTTTGCCAGAAACCTTCATTATAGCGTTGGCTATTTCCTTAACAGAAAAAGCCTTCCCTCCTCCGCAGTTGAAGAGCTCGTACGAGGTTTTCTGATTCAGTATGCACGCCTCAATCATCTCTACTAGATCGTCGATGTAAAGAATGTCTCGTCTAGCGCTCCCGTCTCCCCAGATCTCTAAGGTGGAGGAAGCTTGGGACACTTTATTTACCAAAGCGGGAACCATGTGACATTTGTCTAGGTCATACTTGTCATGAGGCCCATAAACATTTGAGTGCCTAATAGCGGTAAATTTAGTGCCTCCTTGGTTGCCGTTACCGTCACACATCCGAGCGTCAGACCTGTGCCAAGTAAGACGAGAGTAAAAGTCGCACATGTTTTCTAGGTAAACTTTAGTGTTACCCACCCCAAAGTACGAGTGGTATATTTCGTCTGATGCCGACCAGTCCGTTTCTTTTTGAGGTTGTTCTTTTGGTTGGTACATTACGGTGCAGCTTGGAAAGATAACATGAGAAGCCTTGTTTAGAAAAGCTTCCCGGAAAATCCAAGAGTTCATAACGGCGTTGTCTGTAACGTGAAGGAAAGGTCGTTCCACTACGTCTTTTGATCCCGTAGTGGTGGCTGCGGCCTGTATTATTATATCTTTGCCTTTTAGCAGGTTTTTAACCTGTTCTTCTTCCCTCAAATCGACCTTTACATACTCAACATTGGGGAATGTATGATCGATATCCAACCCCGCCAGTTCTGCTTCGGCTTCGGAAAGGGAAGGCGGCTCTTTAAAGTAGGTAGCAGTAATGTTATACTGCTCACTTCTATGTTTAGCAAAAAACTCCAAACAGTTTCTCCCTATGAAGCCGTTTGCTCCGCATATTAATAATGATTTCATTGTTTTTTATAATAAGCTATCCCCACTTCTTTTGAGTGAGATATGTATCGCACGTCTTCCTCCAAACTTTTTAGAACTTCTGGCGTACCGTAGCGCTCTCCTGTGAGCAAAGCGTCGTGAAAAGCTATGATCCCTCCTTTTTTAACGAGGGGAGAATAGTTATCATGATCTTTTTTGACGTATTCAAAAGAGTGATTCCCATCTATTAAGAGGCAGTCGTAAGGTCCTTCTTTTCCGGCGTTGTCGATTACTTGTTGAGCTGCCGAGTCTCCATGAATGAAGAATTCTTTGTTTTGATTGTACAGCAACTCTCTTTGGGAATAAAAATTTATATTTTTTATATCAAGATCAACACTAACAATTTTTTTACAAAGGAAACTTAAACAAAATTGGGTAGAACCAAAATGACCCAAACCTATTTGTAAAATATTCTCGGCCTTATTCTCTAGAATTAAATTTAAAAAATCATAAAGCTCAAGTTTAACTTGTTGGATGATTTGAGGATTGCTATTTAAAATATCTTCGTTCGGATCTATGTAGAGGTCATGGTAGTTTTCGTAATAGTGGGCCAGATACTCGGAGCTTCTCTCCTCAAGCATCAAGAATATATCGTTTAATATTTCCTCATTAGAAGAGTTCGTGTGCTTTTTTGAGAAATAATTATGAAACCAATTGAAATAACTCATTATATTTTATTGGAATAGTCAGGGGTTAAAAAGGCGTCATATCTTCCGTTGGTTGGCTTGTGTTGTTTATACCATTTCAAAGTCTCCGCAAGGCCTTCTTCTAGGGAAACCGAGGGGGAAAACCCTGTGTTGGTTATTTTGTCAACGTTCGCCGTCCTTTTGGAGTCGCCTTTAGGCTTCGTTGGGTCATATTTTATGTTCAGGTTTTTGCCCGAAACTTTTATTAGGGTTTCTATTAGAGACTTAATACTGACCCCCGTTCCGCAGCCAACATTATAAGAAGAGTAAAGTTTGTTCTTTACCACGTGAATAGCCGCTCTCGCAACATCCCTAGCATGAATAATATCTCTTTCGGCTGAACCGTCTCCCCATACTTCAACCTCGGTATCCGCTTCTTCCACTTTTCTAGTCAAAGAGGGTACGAGGGTCGAGGTACGAAGGTCAAAGTTGTCATATTTTCCATAAATGTTGACCGGTTTAATTATGGAGATTTTTTGTTCGTTATATTGGCGAAGGTAAGCGTCTACTTGAACCTCTCCCATTCTTTTAGCCCATCCCGCAAACCAATCGTTGGGAGAGGGGTTTTGGTCCCATAGCTTGTCTTCATAAAAAATTTCAGATGGTCCGTAGGTCCCGACGGTGCTCGTGTAGACGCCGTTCTCCATCTCAGAATCATACATAGCGGCTATCATGTTGGTATTTAACTGAAGAAAATTGGTAAAAAACGTATACTGTTTGGACTGCGTCAAAACTGGGGAACCTTTTATCCCCGCGATATGAAAAATATATTGCTTGTTCTTGCAGGCCATTAAGCAATTTTCAAAATTTCTTAAGTCCAACTTGAGGTGTGTGGCCCCCCACTGCGGATTCAGATTGTTTTCATCCATTGACACAGACATTACCCGAGCTCCTTCTGCAGCCAATAATTCAACAAGCTCGCGTCCTACCAAGCCTGTTCCTCCTGTTACTAATACTTCTGTGCCTTTAAACATGTTTGTTTTTCCAAGTTATTAATGAGGGATCATTCGTTTTCATATAGTTAAAAAGTTTCTCCACTGAATAATTATAGTGTCTATTCCAAGCTTTTTTAATTATTTTTGTATATTTTTCGAAATTATTTTCAATATCATTAAGTATTTCCTCGAGTTCAGCGAAAGATTCGAAATAAATAAATTCCTCTCCTTCTTCATAAAAGTCCTCTATGAGGTTCCATGGGTCCTTAAAACATAAAATTAACGATTTACACGAAGCAATTTCATGGGTCCGAACTTTAAATTGAGGCAAGATTCCTTGGTCCATGAAATCAAAAGAATGGTTAATTAAGTTCTTGTGGCGGCGATTGTTCTTAGTGTTGCTGTTTATATAAAGCTTATTGAAGGTTAGAGAAGATCGACAACGACTCACCTCTTTTAGTTTGTCTTCGTTAGAAAGGTTTACGTGGGTGCATTTTTCATATTCGTAGGGATGGTGCATCCATGTGTTTTGTTGGGAGGTAATGAATTTATAGTCAAATTTTAGCAGGGTTTTTATTGCCGAAATATGATCTTGTCCGTGAATGGATCCGAACCAGCTACATAATGCGTCATATTCGTAGAACTCTTTAACGGAATAGTTGGTGTAGGGATAGGGAATGTATTTAAATTTTTCGCTCCCAAAATATTCGTTCATGAATTTGCACGTAAATGGGCACACACTATAGACGTCAGTAAAAAATTCATATGAATCAAAATAATGATAATCTTGTGTGGTCATGAACTCACATGGAGACCAGTGAGCTAATAGGCACCTTCTCGAATAATCTTGAAAGGGGTCTCTTAACGATTTGTCATCCATAAACTCGAAGCCATTGAAAAAAACAATGTCCGAATCTGGATTTGCCAAAGAGTCGAAAAGAGTCTGGATATAGGGTATTACCCCCCAAATCGCATCTCCTTGAAAGTTATTTACGACCTTCATAATTTAAATTTTAATCATATAGTCCATATAGGATGGAGCATTGGTTCCTCTCTCGCCTAGATTGGTTTCATATTCTGCCGCCAGTTTTGAAAGTTCTTCCTTATACTCTAAAACGTTCCATTTTCCTTTAGTAATGGCGGTGGCGGTTATGGGGTAAGCTTTGGAGTCCCAGTGGGAAAGCCCTCTTTTTCTTTCGTTCCCTTCGAAGTATTGTAGTCCTTTAATGTCAATTCTTCTACAGGTATCGGAACCTTGGGGCTCTAAGTCCATTCTTCCGTAAGAGGGTGGAGAAGCTTCAAAAACAGCTAAGAAATCCGCTGTTCTCCAAATAGATGCCTGCTGTGCAAAAAGGTTTGGATCTTGTGGGTCAATTACGTGAAGAAAAGGAGAGTCTTTGTAAGGGGAGGTGGCTTCTGGGCCCTTGATTAACTTCACAAAACTAAAGTCTGGATCTTTCTCTAAAACCCAAACTAAGCTTTTCATTAAGTCTAATCTAACGAAGTCGTACAAGATATAATCCTCGCTATTGTAGATTATGTAGTCAGCCTGAACTTTTTTTAAGCAACTCACTATTTGGTTCCTGTAGGATTGCCTGTTGTCATAGCAAATGATTTCTGGTTTTTCCGCGGGGAACGTAAAGGCGCGGGGAACCGTATCTGTAAAAAGGTATCCGCTAATTTCAACAGGAAAAAATTTTAACAATTGCCCGAAAAACATTGGCCACACATCCGAGTAACGACTTGTCGAATCTATCACCAACGAAATTTTAGAGTCTTTATTCATTTCGAAAACAGGTTAAGAGCACTTAAGTCTCGGTAAGGAGGATCTTCAATTTGGTCCTCTACGTGTTTGGGGTAATCCATTAAAAGAGTAAGCCCTCGTGCGGCCTGTTCAGGTGTCATATACATGTTCCATCCACCGTCCCCCAAGTCGTCATCTTGAAAAGGAACCCCTATCGTTCTTCCTTCGTAGCGTAATCTTTTGATTTCGGAAACCGCCTTCTTGTCATCGGTTAAAATCATCCCCCCTTTGCCTATTTTGAGGGGTTTTTTGTGATGAAACGAAAGGCACATATACGACCCCGGTATGTACATCCCGGACGTTAGCCTCTTGGCAGAATCGTAGATTGGATAAGGTTTGAGTTGGTAGATCCCGCTCCAATCAATGTCGTCAAATTCTACCTTAGCTCCCGCTTGCAAAATTGATTGAGGGGGAGAGATATAAGTGCGGGCAGGAATTGTTATTGTGGAACCTTGAACCCCAAGGTATTTACAGCAAAGAAAAATTGCATCCGTGCAACTGTCACAAGAAATGGCGTAATCAGCCCCTGAGTACTCAGCCACCGCTTCCTCAAACCATTGAACAATTTCAAAAGGGTTTCTCATTAATTTTCAAAAAACTGATTCGAATTGATAGCCTTATCACAAATAAATAAGTCGTACATTGGTTTGCCCATTTTTAACTCGTGCCTTTTCGCCCCCCAATCGTTTAATTGCTCGTTAGTGAGGTCGTGGTAGTTCTTTCCTGATTCACAACCTCGAGCCGTCCAGTAAATGATGGTGTGTCCCTCATTGTAGAGGGTGTTTATCTTGTTTATGTTTTCTTCTATGGGACGTGATCGTGTATAATCTCTGTTTGCAGGAGTAACGCAAATAGTTTCGTCTATGTCTACGTATATGATCATTTTTCTAATATGTGATACTTCTTTTTGAACCCGCAGCTTTCAAATAGTTTTAAGCTGCCTTTGTTATCTAATTTTACTTTAGCGAAAGCCTCCGGGTATTTTTCCATGAAGCTTTCCACCATAAATTTACCAATGCCTTTATTTTGGTGGACCTTCTTGGTAGCTAGTCTTATATCATTATTAACATGACCAATAAACCCTAAAACTTCGTCCCTTTCAACACAAAGCAAGTAGTTAGAAAAATTCTCAAACATATACTTGCAATGAGTTCCTGAGCGAATTGTGCTTGAATCACCAAACCCTCCACGATTTTCATTCCTTATTTCTAGTATGGCGTCCCAATGTGCCCCGGGAAGATTGTTACATTTGACTAATTCCATATGTCCTCCTCGTGTAAAACCGGATGGTCAACGTTACCCCAATAAGCAAGCAAATAGGTTCTGCTGGATTTCCACCCCTCCAGTTGGAGCAGTGGTCCCAGCGAAGACCCTATGTCCATGTACTGGTTGTTGTCGTGCTCTTTAAAGAGGTCGTAACATAAAAAATTGCTAAGTGTAGCGGCAGAAAAAAGGAATAAATTATTAGAGATATCATTTTTTTTTATCCACTGACTAATCTCTTTAGGTAAATCAAAATTGTTTACCATGCAGTTGCTGCCGATTGGAAAGAACTTCTTTACTTTAAAAGGTAATTTATCCAGTTTAGAGTTCTCATTGGCCACCAAAACTATATTTTTACCCTCGAACAAAGGAAGCATTTCTTTAATAAAACGAGAATAGTTTCCATTTATCATCACGTTTGAGAAAGAAAGATTTTCCCGGTCATTAGGACCGTATAATTCCGTACAAAATTTCCACGATTGTCCGCCATCAAGACTGTTCTGTCCGGGAATACCTTTTATATAGTTGTCTTTCTGGAACTTGAAAGCTTCTATGAGTTTTTCGTGCTCTCTTTTATTGTGAAAAGGAATAAAGCTTTTTTGCTCCTCCGGCATGTAGCTGTTGACATAAACTTTCTGGTCGCCATGTATGTCTCCTTGGATAAAGTAGTCTTCAGCGAGAACGACAGTTTTGTTTCGCAGTATTGTTACTTCTCCGTCAGAGAATCGAGAAAAAGCGAAAGGGGTTCTCTCCTTGACGAGGGCTAGAATTCTGTCAAATTCTTCTTTATAATTCTTCATCTACAAAGTCTAGGTTGAGTCCCCCCATGTGTCGAGGTATCCATCCAGTGGCTTGGGTTATCTTGGAGGTGTCAACAGAATAGCGAACGTCTTGACCCCACCTGTCCTCTACGTGCTGTATCTCCGCGTCAGTCTTATTAAACTTTTTTATTATAGCTTGTACTACTTCCCTGTTTGTGAAATGGTTATTAGCTGCGATATTAAAGCAGTCATTTGTTATCCCTTTTTCTATGATGCTCATTATACCGTCAACGTTATCCTTTACATAAGTCCAATCCCTTATGTAAGAGCCATCTCCGTGGAGGGGTACCTTGCTTCCTTCCCTTAGGCAGGAGATAGCTTTAGCCACAAGTTTTTCTTCGTACTGTCTGCTGCCGTAGTTGTTACCGCTTCGACTTACAACGTACTCAAGTCCGTAAGTTCGATGGTAAGAGTTTATTAGCATCTCCGAGCAGGCTTTGGTTGCTGAATAGGGGTTGCTGGGATTAAGCTTATCGTTTTCTTTAAAGGCTCCTTCGGTTATGTCTCCATAAACTTCGTCTGTGCTTATGTGAAAAAAGAGAGGACGTTTATATTTCGGTTTAGTTCTTATCAGCTCTAACAGGTTATGCACTCCTATAACGTTAGACTCTATGAAAGGAGCGCAGTTAGTTATGGAGTTGTCAACGTGGCTTTCTGCTGCAAAATTAACAACCAAATCACAAGTAGGAAGGTGCCTTATGTTGGCAATGTTGCCATGCGTTAACGTATAGTTTTTGTCTTTATCCCAAGGAAGCGCTCGGTGAGAAGCGTATCCCATCTTGTCTATATCGCAAACTCGCCACCCTTTTTCTAAGGCGCTCTCAACAAAATGGCTCCCGATAAAACCTCTACCGCCTGTTACTGTAACTTTCATAGTATTTGTAATATTTTCTCCGCCGCTTTGCCGTCTCCGAAGGGACAGTCTCCTTCTGGAATGAAGTCTTCTTTTACTTTGTTAAAGAGCTCGGGAAGCTCTCCCACTGACTTGCATAGGTAAGTGAAGGTTCCTAACGCTTCGGGCCTTTCCGTGGTTTCCCTGCAAACGATAGCTTTCTTTTTAAGAAACGAAGCTTCCTCTTGCAAGCCCCCACTATCCGTAATCAAAAAGCGGCAAGCCCCTATTCTTTTTACAAATTCCTTGTGCTCAACAGGGAGCACT
>TARA_R110002020_G_scaffold281225_1_pt1 | contig 14484 bp, 13 predicted proteins | sample TARA_R110002020 | Tara Oceans TARA_R110002020 (sample SAMEA4396489) | marine metagenome | biome: Westerlies Biome; feature: [MES] marine water layer (ENVO:01000295) within the mesopelagic zone...; material: water (ENVO:00002006), including particulate matter (ENVO:01000060) such... | reverse complement strand
TAACGACGCGGCAGGGGAAGCACTTCACAGGCGGCTCACCGGGCTCCTGCCCCGCGCCACGCGTCTTGCGCCGCCATCGCAGGTCGAGGGCGCAATGAACGTGAAGCCCTGCAAGGACTGGCTCGATGTGCTCAACGCCTCCAAGGTTGCCGCTTCGCAAACCATGTCACCAAGCAACCTTGCGGCTCACAGTGAAAGTGCGGGCCTTGCCGAGCAGTTGGTGCAGGCACCGCATTTGCGTGAACCCGAGATGCCGGAATTTGGCTGACCTAACAAGCGCTGCAGCGCGACAAACAGAGATGAGGTCGCGTCAGATCCCATCGTCGCCACAAAAGTGATCACAGCGCTTCTTAAAATGAAGAAAAGAAGAGGACGTCAGGGCCTTGTGATACAATCCGGCCCCCTACCGGAATTGATGCGGTGGATGCCCCCTCCTCGAACGGCATCGCGATGTGCCATGGTGGTTTTACGACCGCCACCAGAAGAGAAAGGGAGCACCCATGGACGAAGATATCATCATTGGCGTTGATCTGGCAAAGAACGTTTTCCAACTGCACGGCGCGCGCCGGGACGGACAGGTTGTGTTTCGGAAGAAATTGAGCCGACCACAATTTGCCAAGTTTTGCGCTGAACATCCACGCAGCCTTATCGCCATGGAAGCCTGCGCGACAGCCCATTATTGGGCACGCGAACTGATGTCGTTGGGTCATGAGGTGAGGCTCATTCCACCGATCTACGTCAAGCCATTCGTGAAGCGCCACAAGAATGATGCGGCAGATGCGGAGGCCATCACCGAAGCTGCGCTGCGGCCCAACATGTCCTTTGTTGTGCCAAAATCCGCTGAAACCCAGGCCCTGTCTATGATGATGCGCACACGGGACCAGTTGTTGGAGCAACGCACCGCAACCGTGAACGCCTTGCGCGGCCATCTTGCGGAATTCGGGCTGATTGCGCCTGTTGGGTTGAAGAATGTTGAGCGGCTCCGGGAGCTGATCGATGTCCATCCTGATCTTCCGGAACTGGTCGTGACGATGGCCAAGATGCATTTCAACCGCATCGACCAGCTCTCGGAAGAGGTCAATACGCTCACCGGGCGGATCAAGAGCCATTGCGCCGACAGTCCAGAGGCACGACGGTTGCAAACCATGCCCGGCATCGGGCCGATTGCCGCGATGGTGATCGAAGCGTTTGCGCCAGACATGAAGTGCTTTGAAAAAGGGCGGGACTTCGCGGCTTGGCTTGGTTTGGTCCCCAAACAGCATTCGACGGGAGGCAAAACCCGGCTTGGACAGACCAGTAAAATGGGTCAAAAGGACATTCGCCGCGCGCTGATTATCGGCGCGATGAGCTGCATTGCCGCCGCCGCGCGGCGCGGCAAACGCTGCCATCCTTGGCTACAAGACAAGCTGGACCGCAAACCAAAGATGGTTGCCGCTGTGGCACTCGCCAATAGAATGGCCCGCCAGATTTGGGCGATGATCACCAAAGAACAAGGCTACCAGTCAAGTCAGGAGGTGGCCGCATAAGGTTCTGCCCCGCTTGAACCAAGTGGGTAGATCGCAAGGAATGCTCTGAAATGATGGATGTCGATTGAACAGAACCTGATTGGAAAGCCAGATAGGGGTAGGGCGCTTCCAGCCCGTGGAATCGAATTGGACCCAATCAGCGAACTGACCATCATGGCCCGCGGCGCGTAAGAGCCGCAACCCGAGGCCGAATACACGACCGCAATCAGTCGCTGGAAATCAGATTAGGAAATCCTTGCAAAACCGGGGGCATCCATACACTACCCCCAAGTGCTCGTTCATGCCACCTTCCGTTCGAAGGCGACCGGACTTTTCCAGCCCATGCTGAGTGGCGTCGACGCGGATTGTAGAAGCCGTTGATGTATTCGAAGATTGCCATCTCGGCTTGCCGCCTGGTTGTCCATGACCGCCGCCAGATCAGCTCGGCCTTGATGGTTTTGAAGAACGTCTCGACGGCCGCATTGTCATAACAATTACCTTTGCCGCTCATGGAGACTCTGAAGCCATGCTGGCGCCGGATCTTCTGGTAGTCAAGCGAACAGTATTGCGATCCACGATCCGTGTGGTGAATGCAGCCTTTGGGCGGTGACCTGAAGGCAATGGCCATCTTCAAAGCCCGGATCGCCAGATCGCGCTTCATGCGGTTGCTGACAGCCCAGCCGATCACGCGGCGGGAATGCAGGTCCAGGATGACTGCAAGATATAACCACCCCTCGCGGGTCCAGATGTAGCTGATGTCGCCCGCCCATTTCTGGTTCGGCCCGGCCGCACTGAAGTCGCGATCCAGCAGGTTCGGGGCGATGTTGAACGTATGATCGCTGTCTGTAGTCGTCTTGAACTTGCGCGTTCTTTTAACGGTGATCGCGTTTTCGCGCATCCATTGCCCGGCAGGCGATTGCGAAGCAATCTGCCGAGAGGGGGACGACCGACGCGCCGGTGCCCGATATCGACACCGATCTCCTTCAGTTCTTCGGTCATTCGTGGCCTGCCGTAGCTGCCCAGGCTCAGACGCGACTGTTCCTTGATATGCGCCAGAACAACCATATCCGTGCGCTGCCTGCGGCTGGCCGGGCGGCTGCGGAAATGCGTGGCAGGCCTCGATGGGGGCGGAAATGAAAGCCCACGGCGCCACGTTCAAGCAGTTCCCGCCCAAGGATATCGGCCTGAACTGACGGCGCGGCGGGGCGGCATCGAAAGCGTCGCCCCGCAACGGCATGGAGCGATCCCGCATCGGGCGATGTCGCGCCGTGCCGCGCCGGGATCGGTCCCAATGTCCGGGACTGCGGCGCGTTACACCGATGAACGCGCGGAAATCGAACCATATCCTCTAGGCCCCAGGTGATCAGGAATCCGGATCACGATACACAGTTTGATGCTATTGCCGTTGCAGCGCCCCTGCTAGCCTGAGGCCAAAGGGGAGGTTGCATGACCGTCAAGAATATCCTGTTCATCATGTGCGACCAGCTTCGGTGGGACTACCTGAGCTGCTACGGGCACCCGCATCTCGAGACGCCCAATATCGATGCGCTGGCCGCGCGCGGCGTCCGGTTCGACCGCGCCTATGTGCAGTCGCCCGTCTGCGGACCCTCGCGCATGTCCACCTATACGGGCCGCTATGTGCACTCGCATGGCGCCAGCTGGAATTTCGTGCCGCTCAAGGCCGGCGAGATGACCATCGGCGACCACCTGCGCCCGTCGGGGGTGAAATCGGTGCTCATCGGCAAGACGCATATGCGCGCCGACACCGCCGGCATGACGCGCCTTGGCATCGACCCCGACAGCCAGATCGGCGTGCGCATCAGCGAATGCGGCTTTGACCCGTTCGAGCGTGACGACGGCATTCACCCCTATTCCGGGCATGATCCCGACCCGACCTACAACAACTATCTGCGCGCCCGAAACCTGGGCGGCGACAACCCCTGGGAGGAATGGGCCAACGCCGCCGAGGACGAGGATGGCGACCTCTTGTCGGGCTGGTTCCTCAAGAACGCGAACCGCCCCGCGCGGGTGCCGGACGAGCATTCCGAAACCCCCTATATCACCAGCCGGGCGATGGATTTCATCGACCAGGCGGGCGACCAGCCCTGGGTCGCGCATGTCAGCTATATCAAGCCGCACTGGCCCTATATCGTGCCCGAGCCCTATGCCAGCATGTACGGCCCCGAGCATATCCTGCCGGTCAGCCGCAGCGAGGCCGAGCGCAGCGACCCGCATCCGGTTTTCGGCGCCATGCAGGACCACCGCGTCAGCCGTAATTTTGCCCGCGACGAGGTGCGCGAGCGCGTGATTCCCGCCTATATGGGCCTGATCAAGCAGATCGACGACCAGATGGGGCGACTGTTCCAGCATCTCGAGGATCGCGGCATCGCCGACGAGACGATGATCGTCTTCACCTCGGATCACGGCGATTACCTGGGCGATCACTGGATGGGCGACAAGGACCTGTTCCACGAACAGGCGATCCGCGTGCCGCTGATCATCCACGACCCCGATCCGCGCGCCCATGCGACCCGCGGCACGGTCAATACCGACCTGATCGAGATGGTCGACCTCGCGCCGACCTTTCTGGATGTCTATGGCGGCGCGCCGGTGCCGCATGTCATGGACGGCCAGTCGCTGCGGCCCGCGCTTTTCGGTCAGGATGCCGCCAAGCGCGATCACGTGATCTGCGAATATGACTATTCGTTCCAGGATGCCCGTCTCACGCTGGGCACCAAGTCGCGCGATTCCTGGCTGCGGATGATCTTTGACGGGCGCTGGAAATACGTCATCGCCGAGGGCTATCGCCCGATGCTGTTCGATCTGGAAAACGACCCGGAGGAGTTCCACGACCTTGGCGGAGAGACCGGCCATGAGGACACCATCGCGCGGCTGCACGAGGCGCTCTTTCGATGGGCCCGCCAGCCGCGCCAGCGGGTGACGGTGGCCGACGGGGCGATCGAATCGACCTTCGTGCAGGAAAGAATCGCCGAAGGCGGTATCCTGATCGGATACTGGGACGAAGCGGAGCTGGAACATGCGGTGCGCGAGGAATGGCACCCGCGATTCGCTGCCGCCAACCCGATCATCGGGCCGACGCTGAAGAAACTGCTGCGCAAATCCGACGAAAGGAAAACATCATGAGTCTCACCCCCGGTATCGCCCGCAAGGGCGAAGGCATCGACGGCGCCCATTGGAACATCCTGGGCCAGGTCTATACGCCCAAGCAGATCACCGAGGAGTGTTTTTCCTGGCACGCGACCTTTCCCATCGAGACCTTCGTGCCGCCGCATATCCACCCGACGCAGGACGAATACATCCTGCTGCTGGACGGCACGCTTGACCTGGTGCTGGGCGGCAAGTCGCTGCAGGCGAGCACTGGCGATCTGGTGTCGATGCCGCGCGGCATTCCGCATGGCATCTTCAACAACTCCGGCCGGGATGTGCGCTGCTTTTTCTGGGTGACACCCACCGGCAAGCTGGTGGACCTGTTCCGCAAGATCCACAACATGGCCCGTCCCGACGAGGTCACGGCGCTGGCGCCCGACTACGAGGTGGAATTCCTGCCCCCGGTCAAGGCCGCCGCACAATTGTGACGGCAGCATAAATCATAACGCAGCAAGGCTGCATCACAGGGAGTAGAACGATGCGCAATTTCATGATTTCCGGTGCCCTGGCACTGACCGCCGGTCTCGCGATGCCCGGCAAGGCCGCCGCCGCCGAGAACATCCTTTTCAACTGTTTCTTTCCGCCGCGCCATTATGTCTGCACGGATTTCCTGCCGGAGCTGGGCCAGCGCATCGAGACCGCGACCGAGGGCCGGGTCAAGCTGCGCACCCCGCCCAAGACGCTGGCCGCACCCCCCGACCAGATGGACGCGGTGGCCAATGGCGTGATGGACGGCGCGGTGCAGTTCAACGGATTTCTGCGCGCGCAGGTGCCGGGCATCCAGTTCTCGATGCTGCCCTTTGTCGGCAACGCGGATGCCGAGGCCACCAGCGTGGCGCTGTGGGAGACCTATCAGAAGCACTTTGCCGACAAGGAGGAATACGGCGAGACCGTGTTGCTGGCGCTCTTCGCGCTCAATGGCGGGGACATCTTTTCCGTCACCGATGAACCCATCGTCGCGGTTGACGATCTGGCCAAGCGCAAGATCTGGTCCGTTCCCGGCGTGACCGCGAACGTGGTGGCCGAAACCGGGTCCTCGGTGGTGTCGGGCCCCGCGGTGCAGATGCTCGAGGTCGTGTCGAAAGGCGTGGTCGATGGCTATGTCGGGATGCCGCAGAGCGAGGTGACGCAATACAAGCTCACCGGCTATACCAAGTCCGCGACGATCTTTGACGAAAAGGTGTTCCAGGCGACGTTCTCCTTCTTCGTGTCGCGTGACAAGTGGGAGGCGATCTCGGAAGAGGACCGCACAGCAATCCATGCGGCGCTCGGGTCCGATTTCTCGCGGTGGATGGGCGCGTTCCAGGACGACATCTTTGAAAGGGCACATCAGGAAATGGGCGAGGAAGGCGTGACCTTCATCGAGGGCAGCGATGCGTTCCTGGCCGATCTCAAGACGCTTGGTGCCCCCCAGATCGAGGCATGGAAAGCTCAGGTCGGCGAGATGGGCGTGGATGGCCAGGCGGTGCTGGACGATTACCGCAAGGCGCATGACGCCGCGTTGACGGCAGGCCAGTGACCACCGCCCCGAAACAGGCCGCCGCCGTCGTCCGCCACGGCCTTGCCGTGGCGGCGGGGGGCGCGATGCTGGTGATGGTGATCCTGACCTGCGTCGACGTGATCGGGCGCTATGGCTTCAACAACTCGGTCTTCGGCGCGTCCGAGATGATCGAGCTGCTGATGGTCGCGGTGGTCTTTGCCGGGCTGGCCTTTGTCACCGCGTCGAATGAGCATATCTGCGTCACGCTGTTCGATCATCTGCTGGATGCACGGATGCCGCGCGCAATGCGCTGGCTGCGGTTCGGGTTCTCGCTGGCGATCTACGGGCTGCTTGTCTGGGTGCTGTGGCGCATGGCGCTCGGCGCCTGGGAGGACGGGCGCGGCACCATCGTCCTTGCCCTGCCGTTGTGGCTCTTCTCCGGGTCGGCGGCGGTGCTGTCGACCGCCGGTTTCCTGATCTACATCGCGACTGCGCGCCCGCAGGCCGACACCGCGAGGGCTGCGCCATGATCGCCGCACTCTGGGGATTCGCCGCAGTCCTGCTGTTCAGCTTCATCGGGTTGCCGCTGGCTTTCGTCACGCTGATCGTGGGGCTGGTGGGCTTTGCCTGGCTGAGGGGCTGGAACTGGTCCGGCGCGTTGGCCACCACCGGCCAGCAGGTGATGGAGGCGGCGGCCAATTACGGGCTGTCGGTCATTCCGCTGTTCCTGCTGATGGGCATTTTCATCCACCGCTCGCATGTGTCCGAAGACCTGTTCCGCGCCGCCTATGCCGCCGTCGGCGCGCGGCGCGGCGGGCTGGCGCAGGCGTCGGTGCTGGCCTGCGCGGGGTTCTCGGCGGTGTCGGGGTCGTCGCTGGCCACCGCGGCCACGATGACCCGCGTGGCCATGCCGCACATGCGCCGCTATGGCTATGACGACCGGCTCTCGTCGGGGGTGGTCGCGGCGGGCGGCACGCTGGGCATCATGATCCCGCCCTCGGTGCCGCTGATCCTCTACGGGCTGGTCGCGGAACAGGATATCGGCAAGCTGTTCGTGGCCGGCATGATCCCCGGCGTGCTGCTGATCGCCGTCTACATGGGCGCGGTCTGGCTCACGGTAATGCGCAACCCCGAGATCGGGCCTGCCGGCGAGCCGCTCTCGCGCGCCGAGAAGATCTCAGCCTTCCTGCGGGTATGGCCGATCCTGCTGCTGTTCGGCATCGTGCTGGGCGGCATCTATTTCGGCATCTTCACCCCCACCGAGGCCGCCGGGATCGGCGCGGGCGGGGCAGGCATCTTTGCGCTGCTGCGCGGCGGCATCCGCAGCTTTGGCGACCTGTCAGGCATGCTGATCGAGGCGACGCGCACCACCGCCATCCTCTTTGCGGTGATCTTCGGCACGCTGGTCTTTGCCAATTTCATCAACCTCAGCGGGTTGCCCTACGATTTGCTGGACCTGACCGAGACGCTGGGCCTCGGGTCGATGGGACTGGTGCTGGCGATTTGCGTGATCTGTGTGCTGCTGGGCATGATCTTTGAAACCATCGGCCTCTTGCTGCTGATCGTGCCGGTCTTCCTGCCCGCGCTCTACGGAATGGGCGTCGATCTGATCTGGTTCGGCATCGTCATGGTCGTTGTGATCGAGCTGGGCCTGATCACACCGCCCATCGGCATGAACGTGTTTACCGTCAAATCCGTCATGCCGGATATCGCGCTTGGCCGCATCTTTCGCGGCGTGATGCCCTTTGTCCTTGCCGACCTGGTGGCGCTGGCGCTGATCCTCATCTTTCCCGTCATCGCAGTGGGGCTGGTCGGCCTGATGTGAGGCGGAACTTGACGCAATGGGTGCGGGATGCATGGTGATTCCATGCAGATCACGCAGCTTCAGGCCATCGTGGAAATCGCGCGCGCGGGCAGCTTTCGCAAGGCCGCGCAGGCGCTCGGGCGCAGCCAGCCGTCGCTGACGCGGCTCGTGCTGCAGATCGAGGAAGAGATCGGGATCACGGTCTTTGACCGCGCCCCCACCGGCGTGCGCCTGACCGCCGCCGGAGAGCGTATCCACCAGCGCGCGAAGAGCGTGCTGGACGAGGTCGCACGCCTTGCCGACGAGGCCGCGCAACTGAAGGGCATCCAGCGCGGCACGCTGCGCGTCGCGGTCTCTCCGGCGATCGGGTCGGCCTTCCTGCCCGGCGCGCTCGGGCCCTTCCGGCGCAAATGGCCGGGGGTGCAGCTCGAGGTGCTGAACGTGCTCTACCCCGACTCGCTGCGCATGTTGCGCGACGGGCAGGTCGAACTGGTGATCGGACCGGTGCCCGAGCGGATCTCGGACCCCGCGATCCTGGTCGAGCCCCTGTCGGAGCTGCGCGTGGTGGTGGTGACGCACCATCGCAACCCGCGCCGCAAGACCGCCTGCCTGCGCGATCTGTCGGATGCGAACTGGCTGGTGCATGGTCCGGCGGACGGTCCCAGCTCTCTCTTTGCGCCGCATCTGCCGTCGCTGCCCGGCATCGGCTTTACCCGCTGTCATTCGCTGACGACGCTACTGGCCGTGATGGTGGAAAGCGACGGGTTCGCGCTGCTGTCGGACAGGCTGCTGACCCAGCTTGCCGCGCGCTATGACCTGGTCGAGGTCCCGGTGTCGGACCCTCTGCCGACCTTCACGCTGTCCATCATCACCCGCCGGCACACGCCGATCACCCCGGCGGCCGACACGCTGATCCGCAATCTCAAGGAACAGGCGGGTCGATTGATCACCAGGACGCAGTGAGTGCGGAGGCTGGATCGACACATATGTACCGGCTTGGTCGGAGTTGGTGCGGATGCTGCATCACGACGCGGACCCGGCGGGGTGTCAGGTTTCTTCATGAACTGGCAAGAACAGGTGTCGAGTTTTGACAGCAGGCGGATGCCCACTGCCAAAGAACCCGCGCGACCTCTATAGCCCGTCGAACCAGAGTTTCCATTGCGGAACGGCGGTGGCGTAGGTGCCGCGATGGCTGGTGTCGCCGGTCGAGATCGCTTCGACGAGGGTGTTTCCGCGCCCCATCGCGCCTTGATAGGTCATGGCAAGCCGTCCGATGCCGGGAGTTATCGCCTCGTCGGCTTCGCCGTAGTAGTTCCGGACGGGGCTTTGGATCACCCAGCGATATGCCTGCGTCTCCGCCAGAAGCCGGCCATAGGCCGAGCCTGCAAAGAATTTCGGATCGAAATACTCGGGACGGATCAGGTCGTGGAGATCCGTCGGAATATCGGCCGGGTCGAAGGGGCGGCGTTCATAGGCCGCTCGGGAGACCTCGTAATGGGCCTCGTTGAGCAATGCGCGTGCCAGCCCGGGCACCCGATAGTAGTTCTCGAACGAAAAGGAGGACAGGATGAACAGTGTTGAGATCCAGCTGGCGTCGTTCTCGCGCGGGAAATTCAGAAAGCCGCTCAACGCGGCCATGACATCGAGCGGCGCGCTCGCGGTCGCTGCGGCGGCCACCGGAATCCCTGCGCTTTCCAGCTTTTCCAGGAACGCCATGGTCACGAAACCGCCCTGTGACCACCCCGCGATGAACAGCTTGGGTGCCGACAGTTCCATCTGATCGAGCACGGCACGGCTGGCGACCAGCATGTCATAGGTTGCCTGCTGATGGCTGCGCTTGACCATGTAGCCTTCGGGCTCGCCGGACAGGCCCATCCCGAAGTAATCCGCGCCGATCACCAGATAGCCCTGGCCTGCGAATTGCGCGATCATCAGTGCCGTTTCCGGCGAGTGTTCCGGAAAGGACGGCACCTGTTCCTTTTCGTAGACGGTTCCGTGCTGATAGGAGACAAGCGGGAAGGATGTCCCGCCGGTGTCGGGTACGGCCAGCAATCCCGTTGCAACCGTCGGCTGGTTGTCCCGTTCCGGAATGACCGAGCTGTAGGTCACACGATAGAGCCGCGCGCCATTCTGTGCAGGCGTATAGGGCACCGTGATTTCAAAGAACTCGGGGGTCTCGACGGTGAGGATCCGGTTGAGCCTGTCGGCTTCCCAATGTCCGATGAGCTCGTAGCTCACGCCCGGGGCCACTGATACCGGCGGCTCGCTTTGCGCCGCTGCGATAGCCGGAGTCAGTGCGACGCCAATACCAATGATGAACAAGAACGAATGGATCTTTCGAAGCAGCTTCGTCATGGTTTGGTCCCTTGTACTGCGACAATTCTCAAATGCTGTGGGAATGTCCGAAAGCCTGTGTATCCGAGCCTGCCCAAGCGGTTACCGGATACGGATCGGCGCCGAGGCGCCCGGTGAACACTATGGCCAGCTGCCTGCGGGCTGCAAGCCATTCCGGACGGCGCGCCCACCCGTTTCCGGGTTTCGGATGACCGGCCTGACCGTGGCGACCGCCGTGGGGCCCGGACCGTTGGGTTTCAGCGTCCTGGGCAGACCGCTTTACAGCTGTGACAGGGCGCCCCGGCATAATCAGGGCTGCACATGCCGGTCCCGCTCAAGTCCCCGAATGACGACCCGGCAACGATGCCTTTTTGTTCACCTGCCACGTCCTGTCATGGCTCGAACAGGGTCAAACACCGATATATTTCAGGACACGGTCACGGTCCCGATCCAGGTCCGCGTTCACACCGGACCAGACCACCTGGCCTTTCTCGAGAATGTAATGCCGGTCTGCCAGACGCTTCAGCGCCGAGAGGTTCTTGTCGATCAGCAGGATCGATTGCCCTTCACCCTTGAGCAATTCGAGAACCCGCCAGATTTCGTCGCGGATGACCGGCGCCAGACCTTCGGTGGCCTCGTCGAGGATCAGCAGCAGCGGATTGGTCATCAGGGCGCGGGCCACGACAAGCATCTGCTGTTCGCCGCCCAGAGGGTTCCGGCGTTCTGGTTGGCGCGTTCCCTCATGCGCGGAAAGAGGTCATAGATGCGCTCGAGGGTCCAGGGGTTGGACCGTTTCAGGCGATTGGAGGCCGTCGCCACAAGGTTCTCGCGCACTGTCAGCGTCGAGAAGGTCTGCCGCCCTTCCGGCACCAGCCCGGCACCAAGCCGGGCCACCCGCTCCGGCGTCGCGCCGGTGATGTCCTGGCCGGTAAAGGAGATGCGGCCGCCTTTCGGCTTGATCAGCCCCATGATGGATCGCACCGTCGTCGTCTTGCCCATGCCATTGCGGCCCATCAGGGTGATGACCTGGCCGGCCTCGATATCCAGCGAGACATCGAACAGAACCTGGCTGCTGCCATAGCCTGCCTCAAGGTTTTCGACTTTCAGCATCACGCGTCCTCCGTGCCGAGGTAGGCTTCGCGCACTGTGGGGTCGTTCTGGACCTCCTCGGCGGTGCCGGTCATGATGATGCGCCCATAGACCAGAACCGAAATCCGGTCCGCCAGCGCATAGACCGCTTCCATGTCGTGTTCGACCAGCAGCATCGCACAGCTGCCGCGCAGGTTGTTCAGAAGCTCGATCATCTGCTGGCTTTCGTACTGGCCAAGCCCGGCCATGGGTTCGTCCAGCAGCAGCAGACGGGGCTTGCCGGCCAGCGCCATCAACAGTTCGAGCTGTTTCTTCTCTCCGTGCGACAGATCCTCGACCGGAATATCGGCACGCCCGGCCAGCAGGCTCTGGCCCAGCATCTCGTCCGTGGCGGCCCAGACATCGCGGCGGGCCGCCTGCCTGTCCCAGATACGCATGCTCCCGCCCAGTCGGACCTGAACGGCGAGACCGACATTCTCGCGCACTGTCGATGTTTCCAGCAGACTGGCGATCTGGAAGGTGCGGCTGAGCCCCATGGCGACCCTCCCCGCTTCTGCCAGGCGCGTCACGTCCTGCCCCGCCACATGGACGGTGCCGCCGTTCGATGCCATCTCCCCGCAAAGCTGGTTGATGAGGGTGGTCTTGCCGGCGCCATTGGGGCCGATCAGGGCGTGGATTTCACCGTCGCGAACCGAGAGCGAGACATTGTCGGTGGCGATCAGCCCGCCGAACTGCTTTTTCAGGTTCCGGACTTCGAGGATATCGGTCATGTGCGCTGCACCTTGAATCTGTCGAGCAGGGCGCTGATCCCGCCCTTGGTTCCAAGGACGACAACGAGCAGGATCAGGCCGAGGACAAGCTGCCAATGCTCGGTCATGCCGGCCAGGTAGAATTCCAGCAGCAGGAATGCCGCCGCGCCGATGATCGGGCCATAGAACGTCCCCACGCCGCCCAGGATGATGATGATGATGAGATCGCCGGATTTCACCCAGTGCATCATGTCCGGGCTGGCAAACCGCAGCAGGTTGGCCTCCAGCGCACCCGCAAGGCCCGCGCCCATGCCAGACAGCACGAAGGCCAGCAGCTTGTAGCGGTAGGGCGCGATACCCATTGCCGCAAGCCTGCGTTCGTTCTGCCGGATGCCGGTCACGACCGCACCGAAGGAGGAATGGATCAGGCGCCAGAGGATCAGGAAGAACGGCACGGCAAATCCGAGAAGGACGAAATAGACGGTTATCCGGTTCCGCATGTTCAGACCGAACAGTTCATTGGTGCGGCGCATGATGATGCCGTCCTCGCCGCCATAGCCGGTGAGCGAGATGAAGAAGAAGAACACAAGCTGGGCGAATGCCAGGGTGATCATGATGAACTGCACGCCACTTGTGCGCAGCGACAGGGCGCCGATGATCAGGGCCGCAAATCCCGCGACGAGCATGGCCACCGGGATCGTGATCAACATCTGGTCGCTGCCGGGAATGAGGCTCCAGAGCGGCTCTGCCGAGCTGTGGTGAAAGGTCAGGATCCCCACCACATAGGCACCGATCCCGAAGAAGGCCGCATGGCCGAAGGACACCATTCCGCCGTAGCCGAGGATGAAGTTCAGGCTGGCTGTCGCGTAGCCCTTAGGGAGTGGGCAAAACTTGGTGGTCGACGTGGTAGGGTAAGGTTTCGGAACAAGGCGGGACCCACCATGGATGTAAGCATTTTTGTCGAGACGACGTTTGACGATGGAGAAACCAAGAGGCGCAATCTCGGTCGACTGCGCCGTGCGCCGGATGAGTTTGGTTCCGAGAATGTGGGCCTTCTCCTCGACGACGCAAAGACCTTATTGAGACGCTTGCAGGAAGCGATTGTGCAAGATCAGGTCGGTGAAGCAATAGAGGCTCGCCGGAAATGCGATGGCTGTGGCAAACACCGCGCGATCCATGATGATCGAGGCCGTATTCTCGACACTCTTTTCGGGCGAATTCGGGTGAAGTGGCCAAGGCTTCGACGCTGCTTGTGCCAACCGGCTGGGATCGCGAAAGCTGGACCGCAATCACCATTTGCCGGACTGTTCTCTGATCGTGCGACTCCCGAACTTCGGCGCCTGCAGGCTGAATTGGGGGCCAAGCACTCGTTTCGGGAAGCCGCTCGATTGATCGAGATGTTCCTACCCTGTTCGGCTCAGTTGAACACGACCGTTCGAAATCGCTTGGGTCGCATTGCCGACGAATTGGGCCACGTCGACGCAAATCAAGGAGACGCGGATACAATCGCACCGCCCGCCCCACTGACCGTTTTCCTGGATGGTGCGCATATAAGATGTCGACCTGAATACCAGAAGCGCCACCTCGATGTCGTGGTCGGCAAGGTTGAAAGCCCCAATATGAGCCGGCGGTTTGGCCTCGTGCAGCAAGCCGCCAGGTCTCCTGCAAAGCAACTCCGACATGACCTGATTGCGCAGGGCTGGGACGGTCAGAGCAAAGTAACCGTGATCTCAGATGGCGAACCTGCTCTGCCGAATTTGGTGAGGCGTGCCGTTCGAGGTCCAGTCACCCACATACTGGACTGGTGGCATATCTCGATGCGGGTCAAGCACATCGAAAATGCGGTGCGGGGGCTTCTGCAATCGAAGGAATTCTCAGGGTTGCCGCTCCTCTTCGAGCGACCTGCCGATACATTGCGTTGGTACCTTTGGCACGGCAAAGTGATGACCGCCGCGACAATCCTCAAAGTTCTTCAGATCGACTGCGATCGTCTGCACGCCGAAAGCCGAGAATCACGAGAAGCGGCCAAGCGCGTCAGAGCTCGGTGCCAGGACCTTTATTCCTACCTTGCGAACAACTTCGACGCGCTCGTTGATTACGGCCATCGACACCGAACTGGCCTCGCTGTTTCATCGTCCCGAGCAGAGGGCTGTGTTGATGACATCGGCAACACCCGCATGGGCAAACGTCGGCGCATGAGATGGTCACCACGGGGCGCGCATCGGGTTGCCGTTACTCGGGCTGCTGTTCTTGACGGAAGGCTAGGCGTCTCAAAGCGCGCCGCTTGACCACCAGCTTTTGCCCACTCCCCGCAAAGACCCTGGCTGGATTTGAGACCCTGGGATCAAACCTATT
>TARA_R110002020_G_scaffold234735_1_pt1 | contig 14484 bp, 5 predicted proteins | sample TARA_R110002020 | Tara Oceans TARA_R110002020 (sample SAMEA4396489) | marine metagenome | biome: Westerlies Biome; feature: [MES] marine water layer (ENVO:01000295) within the mesopelagic zone...; material: water (ENVO:00002006), including particulate matter (ENVO:01000060) such... | reverse complement strand
TGTTAATCCACATCTTTGACCATTTGATCTAATACCAGAACATTGTACAGTTTTTATACCCTCTTTCTTTTTTCGTTCTTCTTCAGCTTTTTGTTTTTCAACTTTTTGTTTTTCTTTTTCTATTTTTCTATTTTTAGCTCTTTCTTCTTTAGCTTCAATTTTAGCTTGTTCTAATTCTTCATCTTTAACACCTATACTCCACATACTCCAACCAGTTGATAAAGCAACTCTTTGCCATAGATTATGATTACCTGTTACAGCTTCTTCAAGATTATTAATTTTATGAATTATTCTAGCCATAGGAAGATTTGTTAAACCTTCAACAGTGTTACCTATTATAGATAGATTAGGATTTTCAATTCTAAAACCTACTTTCTTGCCAACACCTTTATTATACTCTTCCGTCTTTATAGCATTCATTATCTTTCTAAACTTACTACCCATTGGAGGAGAAAGACTTATAGCTTCTTGCATTATTTTATAATCTTGTCTCTTGCCATAAGGTTTCTTTCTTTGAACTCTCCACTCCTTATATGTATTTTTAGCTGCAGCCAACGCTGCTCCGTACACACCTGTTCCTCTTAGTATGGTATCTAATGCTCCATTTAACACTCTCTTACCTTGAGATTCTTTTCTTTTCTCATCATCTTCATCGTCAGATCCAAATAAAGCAAACATTAATCCGGACTGTAAAGCACCGAATATCAGATTTTGAACCAAACCGTAGTACATTATTTTAGAAATATTTGCCTTAGCGTTACCTCTACCATTAATAAGATCTAATGTTGCTTTTTTCATTAGCCTAGTCATCTGCATTGGTGTATTTTGGAATGGTAATATTATTCTACCTAACACACCAGCTTGTTGTCCTGATATTAAGTCTGGTCTTGATGACTGTTGTGTTTCTTCAGCTATTTCTTGGAAATCTAAAAATGCTTGTTTCTCAGCTTCAGCCTTAGACATTCCATTTTTAACATAAGTATTTATTCTGTTTCTATAAAACGTAGCACCACCCATTGATATAGCAAAACTATCTGCTATTCTCGTTGGTTCAAATCCTTTTTCTAGCAACCATCTAATCATAGATTCTGCTTTACCTCTACTTTGAGAAAATGCATCAGCTAATTCACTATGTGCTATATCTATCTGTGATCCACCTCTTCTTTGTTTTAACATGTCTGAATTAAATATGGCAGAGAAATCTTTTGCAAATTGAGGTATATTAGCGAAAGCTTTTGCGGATTTAAATATATTATTATCTCCCCAATTAACAAAGTTAACCATTGATATAGTTTGTAGAGCTGCAGATCTTATATTTAAGAACATGATAGCACCAACTGAACCGTTGATCCAATTAACAAATTTGTTAACTGTCTTGTCTTTCCCAACAACTCTATTGGTTCCAGTTTCCATTCTATATAATATACTTTCTAAAGCGTCTCTATAGTCAGGACCCTGTATAGATTCTATTTTATTTAGATTTTCTTTAGAGAATACCTCGTTTTTATTATCTATCCAGTCTCCTAGAAATTGTTTTCTTCCTTTTTTAACAGTGTTAAATAAATCACTAGCAATACTTTCAACCATCCAATTCTCACTAGGTGTTATATATCCATCTGGAGATTTAGATAAAGTGCTTAATGTTTCAGCAAAAGCTACCATCTCAGGATTGCCAACAACATGCTTTACTAATTTATCTTTTGTTGCTTTAGCTATACCTGGTATATCTAATCCATTTTTAGTCCATAGGTACACTCTAATCGCAGTATCATTTGTGAAATTAGTTCCAGGAACATTCTTATTTATACTTTTACCAATACCTGGAAATTTCTTTTTTAAATTAGTGTAATCATCAGCCATGTTTTGTTTGTAGGTATTCCAACTTCTTATACCCTTAGCGAATGGATCGAATAAATTATCTTTAAACCATTTCATATCTGCATTGCCCTGCTCTCCTTTTCCTAAAAACTTATACATTAACCCTTTAAAATCCTCTGCTGATGGTGGAATAAAGAAATCCCATCTACCTTTAGTTCTACCACGTACTCTAGCTTCTCCTGCTGAAAATACTTTTTTAGCTCCAATACCAGATGTTCTTTCAATCATATTATTGAAATCGTCACTAGCACTTTTACTAAAACTTATTTTGGCTTGAACAGAACTTCCTTTAATATCTAATTGCTCTATTAATGAAGAGACAGCTTCAACATTAGGTAGCGCATCGTCCACAAAATACATATCATTATATCCTTCTGCAAACTTCTCTAACATCCACTGAGCCTTAGCTTCTCCAGTACTATTAGCTAATCCAGTTATATTTTTTAATGGTATATCTATACCTTTTGATTTTAACCAACCATGAATAGCTACAGCAGATCCCTGTGGTCTCGCCGTTAATACAAAGTTATTTTTTGGTCCGTACTTTTCAATCCTATTTTTTAACTTTTGAAATAATGGTCCTTCAATACCTCCTCTAACGTTTACAAAATCATCAAAGTTAAATTTCCAACCTTCATTCATTAGTTCCGTCCCTCTTATCGGCCAATCTTCAGAACTTATTTTTTCAGTTTGTTTTGTTTTTGGATCTGTGGCTATAACAAAGTTTTCTCCTTTTACAATTAAAGTTTCATCGAAATCAAACGTAGACATTCCTATAGATTTAGGATTTTTAATATTTGATCTTACTTTGTCTTTAGCTTTCCTTATTGTATTTAAATTCTCTTTAGTCTTAGCGTCTTTAGATATTATGCTATCAGCTTTGAGTTGAGCACTCATTATATTCGCTGCTTCTTGTTTGGTTATTTTACCTGTTAATATTTGAATTATTAAATCATTCTGTAATTTAACAATTTTATCTAAGTTTTTAACATTAGTATTTTTAGGTATTCCAACGCTAAACATCTCTGGAACTGTTTTTTTAGTCGATGCCCAAATATATTTATTTAAATTTATATATTTAGTGCTTCCATCTTTCATTTTATGAGGAACAGCGAACCTAGTGAATGCAGCTAATCCATTATCTAGTTTAAGTTTACCATCTCTTAATAAAGGAACAACTTCATTGTAAAATATATCTGGGAAATCAGTTTTATAATTCACGTCAAGTATTCCATCATCAATCATATCTACTGATCCCTGCATGGCTGTAGCTTTTATAACCGGGAATATTTCGTCTACCATTCCTAATCTAGCGGCTTTCAAAAGCATATTGCCTATTCTCTTTTGTGGAGAATGCTCCTCTCTAACATCTAATGCTAAATCAATATTACCCCTATCATTAACCATATACATCCTTGTAGGCATTTGTATTCTAGTATAAGCACCAGGTTGATTATTAGTTGTGTCAGATAGTATATGATTAAACACAGCATAATCTTCTGGAAAATTTGAACTATCAAGATGTTGTTCTATAGCCTTGTGATAATCATATAGTATTTTTAATTTTTCATTTTGATTTTCAGCGTTTATTATTTCTGATATATTCTTCTTCTGCTTTTTACCAGCGGTATAATGTGTTCTTTTTTCAAAGGATTGTTTTGCTTTTTTAGGACCCATTGGGAATTTCTTATCGAAATGATCTTTAGTTCCCATTATGCTTCTTTTTATATTACCAGTAATAGTTGCTCTTACTAGCTCTCTAAATTGAGGAAATTGTTTTAGAAATCTTTTTATAGCTAAATCAACATGCTCTCCCTGTGTCTTTCCTTTTAAAAATAGTGATGGAGCACTAGGGTCTATTGCGGAAAACTCCTTAATAACACCGTCTCTAGGATCTTCTAAAAACATTTTTTCTGTCACAAATGATTGTATAGGTTTTTGTGATAGTTCTCTAATAGTTTTAGGATCTCCTTCATTGATAGCTTCACTAAACATAGTTTCAGATTTACCATCACTAATTTTAGCTATAATAGATAATGTTGCTAATTCATTATTTATAGCATTTAATCTAATTCCTTGATTAGCTGATAACTGAGATACTTGAACTATTAATTCACGTATAGCTCCATCAGCTTTAGTTCCTGGTAAAAAAGTTCCATCTGGGTTTATTCCAAATAAACCTAAAAATTCTTCTTTTGTTATATCAGTTCTTTTTGTTTGTGTTGCTAAACCAGCTGCAGTAGCACCAGTTTTCATTTTAGCTCTACCACCTTTTACATACAGTTGTCCAAGTTTTGTATTAGCAACTCCAGTAGCTTGACCACTTCTGTCCGCTCCTTCTGGTAGTATTTCCAATAGATCAGTATTAAAACTACCATCTGTATTGATAGATTTGTCAAATATATATTTTTTAGCTAACTTTCTTTGTTCACTATTTAAATCTTGTTTAGCTAATATTCTTAATGGATCAACTCCAAATTCAGATGATACAGAATTTAAAACATTAAACAATGTTCCAGTTGGAACAGCTTTCTTTTCTGTTGTAATCTTGCCCTCTGTTGATAATAATAGATCTCGTATACCTTTATATGTTAAATCACCTAATGGCACGTTAGATTCTTTTATTGTGTTTTCTATAGCGCTTCTAGTATCTTTAGGAAAGTTTAAAACATCCATTACTATTTTCAAATCCTGTATGTCATCTATAGATTCCCGCTTCAAGCTAGGAGTCATATCAGCTTCCTCTATCTTATCTATTAAAGAATCTTTTTTGTCTTGAATAATATCAGCTATGGTTCGACCTTCACCTATTTGTTTTTCTGTTGATACAGCTCCTCTTTCAACTGTCTTTTTGTACTCATTCATCACATCACCCTTAGCTCTATATACAACAGACTTACCAGCACCTCCAGCGACACCAGTTAACCAACCAAATAAACTACCATTCGCTCCTGAAGCGTCAAAACCTTTTTTATTGTTATTAGGATTGTTTTTTATTTTTTCAATTTTCTCTACAGTTTCCTTAGCTGTTATATCACCTTTAGCTCTTTGATCTTCTATTTTCTTGATTTCATTTCTTGCTTTTTTTGTTAATCCACCTAAAAATCTATCTTGAATATTATCTAAAGTTTTTCTAACGAAATCTTCCATTTCTTGTTGTGAGTCAATGCCTGTTTCAGATTGTACTCCTGATTGTATTAAATTCCTTAAAGGTTTTGAATTGATAATCTCTGATATAGCTGGCCAAAAATCATCAGAATTTTGAAAGTCTTCTTTTGTTTTATACCTACGTGTGCCATCTGGATTTTGAGTAAACTTGTCAAAACTTTGTTTCCAATCAGTATTTTTAGCCTCAATGTTATTCACATTCTTGCTGAATACAGTTTCACTTTTTCTTTCAGTAGCTGTTCTAGCGTCTTTGAATATTTTACCATTAGCACCTTTAGCCATCATTTTAGCTATAGCAATACTTGGTTTGTTGTTTTTTATAGAATTATGATAATCCCTCATGAAGTTCTTGATATCTTCAGTCGTGTCTAATTCTATGTCGTGACCTAATACATTCTGTGTAAATCTTCTAAAAGCATTTTTTATTTTTTGAAAAACACTATCATTAAAAGATATATCTCCATCAACCATCATTTCTGAAGCAATAGCTAACATCTCTTCACCTCGTTGATCAATATCGTATTGATTAACTCTTTTATTAAATTCATCTAATTTTGCTTGAGATGAGAACGTAACACCTTTACCTTCTAATATGCTCTTTATATGTCCACCCATCAACTTCCTCATTTGAGGATCACTACTTAGTGTATTTTTAAATGCTGCATGAACAAATTCATGAGCTGCAGTATGTATCTTTCCATCTCTTATAGCTTTATTTTTATTTAAAACTATATTTATTCTTTTTAAGTTACCATCTTCACCAAACTGAGGAATCATAGCTCCATAACTGTTAGAGCTTTGTAATATATTTGATCCAGCATTAATTTGTGAATTAGCTTTTTTAATAACTTCTTTAGCGTCAGCAATCTCTTGTTTAGTAGAGTTTTTATCTTTTACGATATCATTCATGCTATTGACAATGCCTTCGTTTGTCATTACAGCGTTCTCAACTTGTGATTGAGACATGTTTGATTTATTCTTGGAAATTACATTATTGTAATCATTTTCTTTTAGTGATGTTATATTGGTTTCAACACCACCCATCTCCTCTACTAATTTACCCTGTGCGTTTAGAACTTCAACTTCTCTTTCGTAATTTTTATCAACTAATTCTTGTGGATATTTATCTATTATTTGTTGCTTTCTATTTTCACGAACTTGGATTTGATTTTGTAAATCAGATATTCTTTTGTTCCTGTCTTTAGTAGATAGATTAGGATCAGTACTTATTTTATTTATTTCGTTTCTATCAATCTTATTTTTCTTATCTATTTCTACTAAGACTGTTTTTTCTGTTGGGTGAAGCAAATTTACTCTTTTTATATCCTGATCTTTTAGTTTTATTATCTCATTAGATATACTTTTATATTGAGTTTTTAAGTCTTCTATTTTTTTGGCAGCATTTGGATCTCCCTTTTTAATTAAATCATCTAGCTGTGCGCTTAAATCAATTAATTTATCTTGTCTATCATTTATCTGCTGCGATGTAGATCTAGATATCCAAGGATTAACTAAATCAGCCATAACACCAACAGACGCTGTCTGGGATCCTAAAAAACCACCTAACACTATTTGTTCTTGAACTCCATCTAGTAGATGACCTTCTTTACCTAAGAATACTTGATTAACTAAATTTTGACCTATACCATCAAATCCCTCACTAAGAAATCCCTCTTCAAATGCGGCTCCACCTACATGAAACATTTTATTACCAATAACACCTAGTTTATTTTTAGTAGGAAAAATATTCTTGTTTAAAAAATTATTTACATTTGTAGTTGTTTTTGTTTTGCCAAACACATTTGTAACTTTACCCATGGTCTTTTTTAGTAACCCAAATGTAATACGTTCTGATAAGCCTGTGACAGCAGCAGACATTAAACCAGATATTAATACGTCACCATCACTATGATCGTAACCATATATACCGTTTGTTTGCTCGGATAATTTTTGATCTTCACGAGCTATTTCCATTTGAGATCCACCTTGAGAAACTGCTAAAGCTAGTAGAGATGGTGTTGCAGAACCACCACTAGCTATTGTACCAGCTATTATCGCTGTATATATAGGTAGTTGTTGAGCACCTGCCGCCATAAGCCATTCCGCACCATCACCAAAATCTTCAATATCTTCGTATGCTATTGGTTGTTTGACATAACTAGACCATATTTCTTGTCTATCGTCTATTTGCTCCTTTACGTATTCGTGAGTAGTAACCATTTGCCCGGTTTCTGGATGCTCGAATTTTTTAGTATAAAAATCACTTGGAGTAGGAATATTAACTCCAGTTATTTTTTCAGCAAATGCAATTTTTGCTCCACCACTTGTAACACTCTTTCCAAAATAATCTAACGCATCGTGCAGCAAACCTTCTTCACCGACCATACTACCAAGATCATTATGTATAAAATTAATAAATTCATTATTAAAACCAGCGCCTCCCTGTATTAAGTCAATACTAGTATTGCCTATTATTGTTCCTAGCATTTTAGTTGTTGATTGACTTCTTTTAGCTTCGTTGGCATATAATTTCAACACTAATTCATCTTCTATAAGTTCATCTAAAGTTTCTCTTTTATTTTTAGCTAACTCAGTTATTTTTCTACCTTCTGCTACTAATATATCTTTATCTCTAACTAGTGTTTCGTGGTCACGTGATAATTGTCTGTATAAAAGTCTATCTGCCTCTTCAGCTTTAAATCCACCGTTTTCTATATAATAATCATAGCCTTTATTTAATCTTTCTACTACTTCTTCAATAGATGTTACTTTTTCAATTATATTATTATTTACTACACCAACCTCATTAAATATCTTTTCTTGATTTTCAGCTAATACATTGTATTCTCCTTGAGTTTTTAGTATTTTAGGTTTTATATTCTTACCCTCAATCAAAGATTGATCATAAAGTCTCTTTCTTTCATCGCCCTTTATACCCTTTAATTCTTCTGCAACTTGTTTTTCAAGGCTTTCAAATTCATTATTTCTATTTACCATCTCTGAAAAATCAAGATGGTAATTATCTCTCTCGTTAAGTTCCTCTATAGATTTTTTAAAAGAAGCTTCATCTATATTTCCATCAACAAATTGCTGATTAATATTAAGTCTTTCTTCTATTAACTTCTCTGATTCGGTTTTGTGTTTTTCAAGTGAGTTTTTAAATACTTCTGTATTTAAGATTTCTGTTTTTCGAGATTCTTGATCTTGTTGTGATAGTTTTTCAAAATCTTTTAATTCTTTATTAGTTTTTAGATAATCTATAAATGCAATATCTTGTACAGCTGTTTGATGCATTTTATTGTCAACACTTACACTTTCTCGCTTTTCATTGATCTCGCTAAGTATTTTTCTATTTTCCTCTTCACTTTTAATCTCTAAAATACTAGGATCTTGTTTTGTATTTTCAATATCCTTTTTAGTATTGTAGTATTTATTTACCTGTTTTTTAGTTTTCTTTTTAGTTTCATCCTCAGGAACACTAATATTGCTAACATTCTGTAAAACGTTGCTTTCTAAAAAAGGTGCTTGTATGTCTGTTTGTTGATTTTGAGGTTGATCCACCTCTTCGGTCGATGTTTGACCTTGCGATTCATCAGATATTAGAATCGGCGTTATATTATCTTTTCTACACTGCTCGAGAAATGCAGCTTCGTCCTCTGGTTTTACTGTTTTAGTTTTACCATTGGGTAGTTTATATTGTTTCATACTGTATCGTTAGTTACCCGTGTTAATTTATTTATGCTAATGATTCTCCAGGTTTGTATGGTGTTGCTTTTGATGGTTCGTTTTGTTTAACTGGATTTGGTCGACTACGTCTACCAGTGTTCCATTGGTTTTTCAAGAAGTTAACATAATAATTAGTTAACTCTTCTTTTAAAAGTTTTTCGTGATCTGGATTCTCTATAACATCTCTAGCTATAATATCAGCTTCTTCGTCATTAATCCCATCTTTAGCGTTAACTCCTTCTAAATTAATACCTAAGTCTCCATAAGTATTTCCTTTTATCATTTCTTTGAAGTCATCAATGAAAACCCTACCAGTTATCATCTCGTCGTAACAAAGTGATTTTATATTATTTGTTTTACCAACAACACTAGCTGCAACTTGTCTTCTAGCCGCATTTTCGTTAAATGGTATATTATCAGCTGGATTACTTTGAGTAGATTGTGTTAGGTAGTTATTACCCATAGCTGTTATAGTATCTTTAGTTCCTTTGTCTTTTGATAAAATATTATTCTTAAGATTATTCATAGAGCTCCACTTATAGGCACCAAACTGAATAGTTTTATTTAACTTATCTCTTTCCTCTAAATAAGGTTTAGCATAAGCGTTTTGTATTTCTGAGTTTGCAGAACTATATTCTTTATCAAGATTTTTTAAAACTTGGTCAGCGCTATCCATTGTTTCAAAATCAGGCATCATAATGCCTAATTCATTTTTATTACTGCAATGAGCGTCACCAGGTTCACATATCTTCTCCACCAATCTTTGGTCATTTCTCAACAGGTTCATTGTAGCTTGACCTTCTCTAGTCTCACTCCAACCGGTCATTAAGGCTCCAGTATTGTAAGCAGAAGCTAAATCTTGTCTAAAGTTTTTATATTGCTTGAGAGATTGAGACGCCATATTTGTCCAGGCCATTATTTTACCTTTCTCTTTGTTGTCATTATTCATCGCTGCCTCAACGTACTCATGTTTCTTTTTCATAAGCACATCAGACAACATGTTGAATTCTTCAACAGGTAATTCGCCGTCAATATCTATTACGGCCTGAACTAATTCTTGGTGTTCTGCGTTTATATCCTTTTCCATTATATTAAAAAATTATCATTAAACAAGACCAGGGCACGATGCCACTTGGTAAGGAGGTGGATATTCTGGCTCTGGCGGTTCTGGATCTTCTTGTCCAAACTCAGGTTGACATGTTACACATGGTTGTGCAGGAGGAGTCGAGAACATATCACCAAGAGATTGTAAACCTCCAGATATAGCGTCCCACTTTGCTTGTTCTGCGGCGTGAGCTTGTTCTCTAAATGCAGCGGTTTCAGCAGCAGACATACCTAACAGTGTAGCTGTCTTATCTCTCTCCGCATTCCTTGACCATACTTCACCCTCACGTTCTTTATATTGTATATTAGAGGCCATTTTTCTCTCTTTCATTTGATTCTCCCTTTCTTGAGATCCTATTCGAGACGCTGACTTCTGTGCCGCTAATTGTCCTTGATTTGCTAGTGATTGAGCTACTGCTGCCACTCCTGATCCACCTGCAGCTTCTCGTAGATCACCTAATATATTTCCTTGACTTTGTTGGAATTGTTGTTTCTCTAATTCAAATTGTCTCTGATTGATGGTTAAATCTTCCATCGTGTTTTCTAAATCTGTATACGGATTGCTAGTGTCTAAAGAAGAATAAGCCTCTTTTAGACGACCCAACTCCTGTGACGCTATAGCTTCTTTACGTTCGGCTTCCCTTTTCATCTTATTAGCACTTACCGCGCCAATAGCAGCTCCACCGATTGTAGCCATCATACCGAATATCATTGACATATTTAAATACTTTTATTTTCTAGTAGATCCTCTTTTACTTTTCTTAGCAAATATCTCACCAAGACTAGCACCGATTTCTGTTATAGATTTAGTTTTACCTTTTATAGTTTTTACGATTTGACCATGACCTCTCATAGCGTCGGAATATGCTCTTATTAATCCAGTATCAGCAGCTTTCATTGGACTTCTTTTTGCACATGCAATTCTTTTATATGGAGCTTCTTTTTTAGCCATTGGTCCACCGCGCATTCCACCACCAACAGTTGGGCCTTGTGGTCCACGCATTAACTTTGACATCACACCTTGAGCGGCACCAACTCCACCACCACCTGGTCTCATTCCTTGAAGTGGATCTTGACCACCAAATGCTCTTATACCCATACCAGTTAGACCACCACCTCCTACGAAACCACCCACTGCCTTACCTATACTTCCTAAAAATTTATTTGGAGAAGGACGGTTGCCTGATCTCATTTGAAATGCGCTAACACCTCTACTTTTCTTTGTTCTTGCCATATCGTTTATTTTTTCTTATTATATAGTTACATTTTTTGCTCATTATTTACTACTTTCTGATATATCACATGTAGCCGCGAATAGTTCAGCGGGTTTTCTAGAATTGTTTTCAAACTTAAAATCTCCATAATAACCAATTATAGAAGCTTCATTAACATTTCTATCTTTACTAAAGAATAAAAAATCACCAATTGCTGGTGGATTCGTATTAGCACCAATTTCACATGTTAGTGTTATTGTTTCATTAGTTGCTTGATACAAGTTTGGAGCATTACCAAGTACACCCGTTGTAAATGAAAAGTCTTCAGTGAAAACACCATCACCATTAATATCATTAAAAGTTATAGTCTGTAAAGTACCGATTTCAGTTATTTGATCCGCTGGATTATCAACGTAAAACTCATCAACTTGATTACTAGCGTCTATATAATAAATAGTGTCACCTGCTTGAAGTGAATTATTTAAGGGAGCTAATAATGTTAATTGTATTTCTGGCATGATTTTTTATTTTAATTATGATAGTGTTTTTATATTATCGACATTTAAAGTTACAGTAACGTCTTTCTTTCCCCACTTTATCACCTCAACTGTATATTTCAATGTTAGTGTATCGTTCGTTGATGATGCGGTACTTATAGCTGTAGATATATTATTTATAATCAATTTAGTTCCTCCATTTCCAACTATACCATTATCTGAGTCACTTCTGTATACAGTATTTGACCAATCAGACTCCTCACCTGTTACCGTGGAAAACTTTGGATCACCATAGGTTCCTCCTGATCCATCAGGTCCAGATCTAGCACTAAATTCTTGAGAGGCCGATTTAAACACATGAGTTACATTAAGTTTTTTAAGTATTGTTATAGGTGATATACTACTAGATGATTTATTATAAATACCCGTATAAGATGTTGTTATTGGATTTGATGAGTTAAATGTTACATACGATCCATTTCCATTACTATCTACAGTTACTGTGCTCCATGAACTGGTTTCAGTTTTTAGTGTTAATACTGGGTTTACAACTTGAGTAATCGTTGCACCATACCAACCAGCCCATTGTCCTTCAAGTGTAGTAAATGATACTTTGTTTTTTAAAAACGAAGTGTGAGCGTCACTAGATAGTAAATTTATACTATACCTAGTTTCACTAGCAACTTTATTAAATTTTTGATTAAAAGAATAAAATCCAGAAGCTGGTATCGTTTGACTAACTATTGTGACTGTCTCGCCATTACCAAGTATAGCTGTTGAATTACCATGACTTGTTGATAGTATAGATTCTTCTGTGCTATTCGTTATATTTAAAGCTGTATCTTTATAGTCTGTGTATTTTATTACAGCTAATTTAAATGTAGAATCTGGAACACCTCTAACCACTATTCTTCTAGACTGTACAGTATTACTCATTGTAATTTTACCAAATGATATACCATAAATACCTGTTGTTCTAGTTATTATATCTTTAGTATCATTTATTATCTTATAGTTTAAAGCTCTACTTCTAGGAACATCTTCTTTAGATAAATATATTAAATCATAAAAACAAGATGTTGTATTACCATTTGAATCTTTTTCTACACTAACCAGTCTAGTCCTTATATTACTTTTATTACCAAATGATCTATTTATGTTAGTTGGTTCTAATCCTGGATTGTTTCTAAAGTGTTTGGCGCTAGGTGATGTTACTTTCATGGTTCCAATTTTTCTACCACTTCTAAGTTTCATTCTACCAGATAGATTAAATATAGATTTTTCGTTATCTAACCCAGTGTTTTCTGTAAATAAAGACACCTTAGTATTACCAATACCAAGTATTTCTACAATGTTACCATTTTTTAATGTTTTTGTTGCCATTTATTTATTTTTAATCTTCTGTTAAATCAACGCTAAAATCACCACTTTCACAATTATCGCTTAATATAGCTGATCCACCTATTTTTATAAATATATCTTTAGGATGGAAAAAATCGTACCATATGCCGTTTTCCGCATCATAAGTTTGTTCAAACCAACCTTGAGGCTGATATGATCCAATATTTCTCAATGCGACTACAACTTCGTTTCCTTCAAAATCAGATGGACAATAATAATCTGGCATATTGCCAAAGTCTAAATAATCTTTAGACGTTCCTAGTATGTTTGAAACCTCATCTGAACCATCATAAAAGTTAGTATTATCTATAGTTTGAGTGATCGTCCAGTCATAACCTAATTGGTCATATGGGAAATTATTGGTTTGCCCACTTGTTACTTGTTGCTCAGTTATGTTACTAGCGGCGTCTATCAACCACAAACCTCTCCAGTCTTCTGCTATTGAGCCAGGTATATCTGCGTTTGGTATAGGTAATGGAACTGTGCCGGGTAAATTATTATACGCGTAAGACTCAGCGTTGTCGCATGATGAATCATCACCCCATATATCTGGTGATGGTTTTAATACAGTTCTAGCTCCTCCCCAAAAAGTAAAAGCGTGTCCAGACGAATCATTACCATCTGGATAATTAGAAATTGCCCAATTTTGATTAGCCCAATTAGTTTGACTTAGTGGAACGTCTGTGAAAAAATCAAGACTTAAATTTGAGTTTGGATCACTACCAAACGTTCTACCAAATTTAATTAAAGGATTCCAATTATAAGTTGTATTATTATATGCTACAGTTTCTTCAACTTCATACCTATCTCCACCTGGATTATTAGCAAATAGTGTTGATGTGCTATTTGAATACGCAGGAGGAATTGGAAAAGTAATTTCATCTGGAAGGCATTCAAAAATTTCACTCAACACATGTCTGTTCAAGTGTAACATATGCCTAGATAGCACATGTCCTTGATTTGGTACTATGCGAAAAAAAGCACATATAGTATTAATTGTTATAGGAAGATACGTTCCAGGATCAAAAAGTCCATTATCACTATTCCAAGTTACTGAGATTCTAGCTTCATTTGGAGGTGTAGCACCTGTATCTTGAGTGGCAGTAGAAAGAGTCCAATATGGAGTAGCATAATCTTGTAGTGCGTCTGGTAGAATAGATTGAACAGTACAATTTGATGATGGATCTAGTTGTACTACTATGTTGAAAGATTGTGTTTCGGGTACTATTACTATCTCAAGAGCATCGCCATCTATGTCTAATTTTATTACAGTATCAACATTTGGCACATAATAATTTGGATCTACAAAAGCCAATACAACAACTTCATTTCCAACGTAATTTTCCATTACCCCATTGTTGTTTTGTTGCTGTCCACCAGTATTATTATTGAGAGACGGATTCCAGTTGTACATTAAAACTCTAGTTACCTCTGTTGGCAATGAAATTGCCGCAGCGCTACCATCGGCAGAAGCTGCACCACTAGTCCATTCAAAC
>TARA_R110002020_G_scaffold3771_1_pt1 | contig 14497 bp, 14 predicted proteins | sample TARA_R110002020 | Tara Oceans TARA_R110002020 (sample SAMEA4396489) | marine metagenome | biome: Westerlies Biome; feature: [MES] marine water layer (ENVO:01000295) within the mesopelagic zone...; material: water (ENVO:00002006), including particulate matter (ENVO:01000060) such... | reverse complement strand
TCGGCGATTACAGGGGCCACGGGGACGGAACGTATGCAGGGTTATCATCATTATCATGATTATCATGATTGTACTGTTTTCCAGAGGGGGACAAAGACATGTTATGCAACTATGATAAGTGGAAGCTGTCCTACCCACCGTGGTGGGACGATAAGCCAGAGGTCTGCGAGTATTGCGACCAAGAGCTAGAGGAGTGTGAGTGTGGAGAAGAAGAAGAAGAAGAAGAGGGGGATATAGAAAATATAGAAAATAGATGTTGAAGTTCGGGTGATATCTCCCACGCAGTCTTGTAAAAAAACAAGGTGGGAGAGTCGATGCCAGTCTTTCAACATCTAACACTGGTCGTCTAATGGTAAGACAAAGCTGGGGATATAGATGCGCGCAATCTATTGAAAGGCTGAATGCGGGTTCGAGTCCCGCCCAGTGTAAATTTTGAGACAGTTTATTTACAATTAGAATAACCGGGTAACCAGAGGAGACTGCCATTGTGGTAGTAATGCTGGGGCTTGCGCCTTCGTGGTAGGGTAGAAGCCAAGCCTGTAATCAGTCGTAGAACCACACCCCGTACCGATTGGGAAGCTGGCCGTGCGCGGCCATTGGCGAAGGAGAACCTTCTCACTCAATCACGCGGTACACGAACTGCTAAGGGATGCCTCAGAACGCTCTGCTGGTACGCCGACAGGCGAGCGCACTCAGCCAGTATGACCGAGGTTGCGAAGCAGTTCAACTTTTATTACCTATGAGGTTCTTATGCCGCACAGAGAAGTAGCAAACAAGAAGGAGGCGTATGCAGACCTTGTGCTGTTCCTCGGAGAAGAGACAGCCAAGGCGCTGATAGGGGGAATAGCAAAGGATCTTAGTGAGGGCAACAAGGTTGTCATACCCTTGCAAGAGGACGAGTGGCTTACGTTCACCGGCCCAACAAAGGAGAAGAAGGCCAAGGAGAGAAGACGTATGTATGCACTAAGAAGCAAGAGGGGGAAGAAGAAGGGGAATAAATCAACTAAAGGAGGAAAGAATGCCTAGAACAATGTCCAACCTGCCGCATGAGGTTGAGGTTGAGCTTATCTCACCCAAGAAGGCGGCTGAGTATTTAGATGGGACGTTTGAACGCAACCGTCCTATCGTAAAAGAAGTAATGCAGATGTATTGCAAGCGTATTGCCGACGGTGACTTCCTCAATGCGACAGCTATTGTATTCGCACAGGTTGCCAATGACAAGCTGGTGCTGGTCGATGGACAGCACCGACTGTCCGCAGTATCACAGGGGGCCAAGTCACTGCGCTTCACGGTTCAGACCTATTACCTCAACAATGAGGAAGAGCTTGCTACGCTCTATGGCACGCTCGACATAGGCAGGGCGCGTAACTTGAACGACAGCGTCCGCGCTCATGGCTTGCCCGAAGAGACCGGCCTTACGCAAGCAGACAGCACAAAGCTGGCGAGTGCGCTTAACTTCGTAGTGCATAAGAGGCCTGCGTTCAACGTCAAAGGGAGAATGTCAGGAACGTTCTCTAAGCAGATCCACCGAGCCAAAGAATGGCTGTCGGAGGCGATCTGGTATTTTGATACGCTCAAGCTGGCACCCCAGCCGATGAAGACTATTGCCAGTCGCAAGGCAATCGTAGCATGCGCCATGATTACACTGCGCGGCTATCCTTCCAAAGCGAAGGACTTCTGGAGAGGCGTTCTCCTGCTGGAGGATGCTGATTCTAACGATGTGCGCTTCAAGTTGCATATGAAGCTCATCGACATGTTTGTTCGCTCTATGGATGGGCCGAGGCAGTCTACGATCACTTCTTGGCAATGCGCTTCAGTCGTTGCCAGCGTCTGGAATGCTTATATCAGCAATCGAAGCATGAGTGTGCTGAAGGGCTTGTCTACCATCGTCTTCAAGCGTTGTCGCTGGAAAGAAGAGAAGGGGGATAAAAAGTGAGTCTAACAAAAAGAGGGAAGGATCAGATGGAGTTGCTTAAAGGTCTGGCTTCTATAAGCGACCCCGACATGCCCGGCTACAACACACCGACGGGCGAAGCCGCCGCCAAGAGCATAGTCGATGCGGCGGCTTCCTTGAGAGGTCGCATTTACTGGCAGTTGCTCCACAACGGAGCAATGACCTCGCAGGAGGTTGCTAGAAGGCTCATGCTACCACACAACGGCGTGTGGCAGAGGATGAGCGAGCTACAGCGAAAGGGCGTGATTCAATACGCTGGCGAGAACAGAAAGAATACCTCTGGTCGCTATGCCAAAGTCTGGGAGGTTCGGACGGAGGAAGGCTTAGACCCAGAGTTAATAGAGAAGTCAAAGCATAGTAAGGAGGCTATGCGGAATGAGATAGCAAGACTAAAAGCAGAGATAATGAGGCTGAAAGCAGAGCTTATGATGACATTAAGCAGTCTTAGTAGTAGGCCGTCTTCAGACTCGCTGAAAATCCCTTGAAGGGGGATAAACAATAACCTATAATAGAGGAGGAGATCATGTCATTGAACATGGTGATTTTGCAGGGCAACCTCTGCGCTGATCCAGAACTTCGTAAGACCAGCAAGGATATGTCCGTCACGAATTTCCGCATCGCTACCAATGAGTATCGCGGCGGTGAAGAGAAGGCTGAGTTCCACAAGGTGGTCTGCTGGGACAAGACCGCCGATAACGTGAACCAGTATTGCACCAAGGGCAAGAATGTCACCGTAGTGGGGCGCTTGCAGACTCGCTCGTACGATGACAATGACGGTAACACCCGTTATGTCACCGAGGTCAACGCAAATCGCGTTGTCTTTGGGAGCAACGGCAACGGCAACGGCAAGAAAACAGAAGAGGAAGCCCTCGCAGATTTTCCAGACGTTTAAATAAATAGCCAGATGTGTATAGTGGTTGTGTGCCGCAATGGGGAGTTGTCGCACTAGGCAACCCACTTAATATACTAATTGCAAGATGTTGAAGCAGGGGATATTAGTATACGGAGTGCTTGCTATGATCTATACATGTCTGGCTTTTTCTATAGGAGGAGGATGCTTTGGACAATTTCAAGAAGACGTACACGCACAAAGACTTAGAGTCTGGCACTAATGTGCATGGTCTTAATATATGGCTTGACGCAGTAGATAGACAGCTTAAAGAATTGCAAGAAAAAGTAGGCTTCTTGCGTATATACGCTGAGAAAGTAATCGAAGATAACCTGAGAGATCAGAAGGAGATCAGGGAAGACGCGAAGAAGAGGGGGAAAGAAATCATGGACGAACGAGAGAAGGCCGAGGAAGCCTTCTCCAAAATATGAGGAGGACAAGATGAGCGAAGCTCCAAGAGAGCATGTCCAAGAGCAGTTTGAGATGGATGAGGGACATACGCCTGTATTGGACGAGCTGTACGGGATATCTGCAAAAGCTTTAGCGTCACCCCATTTGCAGGGGCATGACATCATTCATACTCATGCAAAGAAGCTGGAAGAGTTGGGGCATACGGATGCGGTCTTTTGCGAATTGCTGTTTGGCAAGGAGACCTTCTGGTCTATACCGAGGGTCAACGGCAATGTATACGTTTTCGTCAAGCGAGACATAGCACGACTCGCTTAACTTAATCTGCGGCAGAGGGGCTTCTGGTGGGCGCGCCGTTATCTGTTAGAGACCCCGCCCCTCTGTCGCATATAAGCGTGGGGGCTTATAGCTAATGATGGTAAAAAATGGAAACATGCTAAGAAAAACAGGCGATGGCTGGGCGAGGCTATGCGCCAGCGTCTTGCAATATGCTTTTCTAGAAGCGTCGCGGCTTTACGAGGCTCAGCGAATGCGTCCCATGAATGAAGAAGAAGCTCGTGATGCCTTTCTCAGAATAGAGGAAGTGCGATCATTTTTGACAGATAGCAGAAACCCGTATATAGCATACTTAGAAACGAAAGGACACGTATTCGATATAAACAAGATCAACGCTGTGCTGGATTCGTATGAAGGGGGAAAGAAATGTATTACAGTAATGGGCAGGGCAAAGAGCTACTACTCATAACACAATGATGGAGTAAGGTATCATCAACATGGTCTGGAACAACTCGCCAGAGTTGTCGAGGAAAGAGCCTTGCGATATACAATGGGATTCAAGCGTAGAATAGGGTACTCCAGTCCCCTTGCGACTGCGCGAAACGACCTCTCGTAAGCATCTATAAGGATTGTCATAGTCCGCCAAGAACCAAACAAACTATGGCATGTTTTCCGAAGTGATGTTCTACAGAGGCGTGTCCCGATGCAACGAGCGATGACATCCACGGATCATTGCATGTGCCTTACTTCATCTTTTTTAGATTGCCTCATATAACCCGTAGGAGGACTCGTATGGTAGAAGTAACCGCACCATTAGAGGTTGACGCTAACAATCAACTGTTGGTAGCAACAGATGATATTGGTGACAACCAGCTATGGAACCATCGCGGTAGCGTAGAGATTACGTATGACGATCTTCGTCAGATAACGCCACCGGAGGATACGGCAACGTATACGTCTATCGGACATTCCGACTTTGCCGAGACATTATACAAGCACGCCGACAGGCTGATGGCTCCCAAGGGGTATACCCTTGACGGACAGAAGTATATCGTCAGCAAAGAAGGTGATCGTATGTTCTTTATTCACAGCTACTTGAATGGAGACAGCGGCTTGCAGTTGGCACTGGCTGGCAGGAACAGCTACGACAAGAGCATGAGAGCCGCGCTTGCTGTAGCGGCAAAAGTCACTGTCTGCGACAACTTAGCCATGATCACAGAAGATGGCGTTAGTATCTTCCGCAAGCATTCTGGCAATGCGCGAAGCTATCTGAACGATCAGATCATCCTTGGTATGGTCAAAGCGACAGATAGCTGGGATGACATGCGTAGTGATCGTGACGATATGGTTGGGATTGAGATGGATCAACGCCGTGGCCTTGAGTTGATGGGCTGGGCCAAGGGCAGTACCCGAAGTGACAAGTCCGCTTCGAGAAGGCTGTTGGCTACTCCGAAAGAGTGGAACGCTACCCAGACCTACTGGGAAGACAAGAACGATCAGATGCACGACTACGAAGGCGGCAACAGGACGTTGTGGTCTTGGTATAACTCTTTCACCGTAGACATGAAAGACCTCAAGCCTGAGTTGCAACTTGCTCAACATGCTTCTATTCACTCTGTTGCACAGGGTGAACTCGTTGAACGAGCCGCTAAAGGCGTAGTTCAAGAAGATGAAGATACTTTCGGTGGAACGGTAAACCGTTTACTGGACCGTGAGGATTAATATGGATTGCTACTTCTGGAGGAATCGTCCTCTGGGAGTAGCAAGAGGTCTAGGAGGAGCCATGCTTTTATTTTCGGGGCTATTAGGCGTATGTAGTTGGATAGTCGAGATCGTTATCGTTCGACAGATCCCCGGCGTATGGAGAATAGCTAAAAAATCAACTAAGGCGAGTGTCTTTATCTCACTGATAACGGCCTTTGTCATCTCTAGCTTATTCGGAGCAGAAGGTATTCACTTATTACTAGCATCTATGATAGCTATCGTATTATCTCATGTGACGTACAGGGTAGCTGGGAAAGGGGGAACAATATATGAACGATTTAATAAGACGCTTAGAGGATTGGGAGAAAAGCGTAGAGAAAGAAGAGCGCGAAGAGAAGAGAGATCGCGTATGGTATCTGATAGAAAGAACCGGTATCATAGCGATGCTGGTAGCCGTCGTATTTTTAATCCACGCAGTGATAAAGATAGCGAGTCTTGAATGAACAATTCGTATGAAATGTATGAAGACGATCTGCCCAATGACGAAGAGTATAACGATGAGAATGTAATAACTTCTCAGGAACTGGCAGAGAAGCAGTTCCGATGCTTGAAGTATTGGGAAGAAGAAGAGCGTATGATGTTGCACCACTACCACAAAGAGCTAGATCGTATTGAGCTTTGGAAGGCGCACAAGGTCAACCGTATCAATAAGAAGAAGCGGTGGCATGAGCATGGCTTGCATTGCTACTTGGAGCAGAATGGCAAGAAGAAGATAGATCTTGTCCACGGCACAGTAAAGAAAACTAAAGGCCGTGAGGTTGTAGAGGTGGATGACAAAGAGAAGTTCGATGAGTGGTTTATAAACGAAGGACATACAGACGATCACTTTTATCTTATAAAACGAACGCCGAGCCTTGATCTAATAAAGAGGCACGTCAAGGAAACAGGCGAGATTCCCGAAGGCTGTATCTTCGTTAGAAAGCCTGACAAGATAAAGATAGAGATCAAAGAAGAGCAAGAAGTAACCGAGATAGCGTCAGACGATGAGCAGGTCTTTAAGGGGGAATCTTTACAAGATGATGAAGTCAAGATGAAAGTCGTTCGACATGAATCTTTACAGGATATCCCATTCACATAGAAAGGAGCGGCTATGCCATTAAAACTGCATGGCAAGGAGTACATGACGGTAGCAGAGCGCATCAATCTGCTACTCAGTCAAGGAGAAGTAACGCGCTTTTACTCGCTTAATACGGATATTGTCGAGATGAACGATGCGTATTGTGTGATAAAAGCAACGCTTACATTCAAAGGCACCGAAACCGATCTTCACTTTACAGGTCATGCGATGGAAGAGAAAGGCAACAAGGGAGTCAATAAGACATCCCATGTTGAGAATTGCGAGACCAGTGCCATTGGCCGAGCATTAGCCGCCGCTGGTTTTCATGGCTCTGAGTATGCTTCGGCCGATGAGTTGGTGGAGGCATTGAACAAACAGTCTGATAACTTTGCCACTCCGTCAAAGGTTATCAACCCCTCACAAAGTAACCCCGAATCCTCAAAAGGAAGCGTGGAAAGTTCTGCGAGTGGATTCAAAGGGGGCTATTATGACTTCCTCCAGCGGTGTTCGTCAGAAAAAGTCAGGGTGGGAGAAGCGCAATACCGATCCACGTTGAAGCAGTTTAGTCTGGAGAAAGCGAATCAGATTGATAAAAACGATACGGGGGTTCAGGCCCGAGTGATTGAAGAGTTCACCAGACTAAAGGAAGTCACTCACGATTTGATATTCGGATTAGAAGTCAGCTATCTCTGCTCCAAATCAGACAAAGCAAACAAGCTTGTCGATGACTTGGATGTTGGATTGGACAGTATTAAAACACTAGATGCCAAGCGTGATCTGCTTGACAAGCTGATCATAGCGACTACCTGAACCCTAACCCTGTCAGCAAGGCCTTGGGAGCTTCCTCTTCTTTGGTCGCTTCTCTCATTCGCTTCAAAGCAGTATAGTCATAGGTCTCTATTGCTGACATGTAATTACCATGCAACAGATCTATTAACATATCGGCTGGTGGACCTCCAACCGTCTTTAATACCCCACGATTAGCAAGGTTAGTAGGCGTAAAGTCTTCTATCGGATGCCCCACTTGCAAAGGAAGGTTAGAGGCTCCACCTCCGGCCGCTAGTGAAGCGGCTGAACCCAATGCCGCATACGCGAGGAGGTGCTTTGCCAAAGGTCCGACATCACCATCGACGATGGCATTCTCAAGTAGTTCCGCTGAAAAATTCATTTGATGCAGAGCATAAGACTTAAACATCAAAAGAAAACGAGCGGCGGGACTATGGAAAAGAGGTATTGTTCCAGCGCGATTGAAGGGGAAGTGAACCTTTTGCACAAAGCGGCGAGCGTCTATCACCGCCGCCGCATGTTCTATCCCGTCAGCTATTGATTTTTCGTACTTGCCTAAGAAGGCAACGCCTCGGTTAAAGTTTTCAGATAACCGTGCCGGTGCCATCACCAATTCTTCAAGCTCGCTACGGAAACCAAGTCCCGAAGTGGGGGTGAACTCACGCGCTTCGGGTATGTCAGAGAGGATGCCCGACTCGTTTAAAACATTCTCTACTGTTTCTCCGTTATTGAACTTAGCCTGCTTGTTGCCGACGTATCGGGAGACCCCTCTGGCAACGCCCTTTACGCCCAGCAAGGGCATAGCATCCACCAGTGTCTGCGTTAAGTTGATAACGCCATGACTGATAGAAAAGCCGAGCTTTGCAACGACAAGTGTACGGTACATGGACTCAATAACAACGGGACGGGCGTGGGGATTCGCTAGGCCAGCGCGTATGTCATCTATCTTTAGCGCCAGCCTTGCTCTAAACTGCTTGACGCTCATGCCTCTAAGCTTGCCATCGGCAGTAAGCCGGTCTGCTTCTTTTATTAACCCATCAAACCAGTCAATGGCTTGGCCTTCTTGGGCCTCACTAAAGGTGTAGCCTCCTTCGCGGGGTGTACCCTTTCCGATTGTCCTTCCACGAAGAAGCGTCATCAAGCCCTTGGTCTCAGCATCGCCAATAAGCTCAACCATATGATCTATATTGCGGTTAAAGAGATCGTTGTTTCTCCACCAGCTAGCCCATGTATCCTTCCAGTCGCTTGGCCTGCCCACTACATAGTTCACCCAGTTTGCGTAGGAGCCTCTTACCGACATTTCCCTGCCACGGACATCTTTCTTGGGCAAGCGATTGATTACGCTTCTGGACATTGCCAGAAACTTATTGAAGAAAGGCATCTCAGCCGCACCCGACAGGTAGGTGTACATGACAGCATCCAAGTCCATGTTGTACCCTTCGGCACCGATTTCCCTAGGCTTCTTACTGCCAAAATGCTTGAGGGCAGGGATAGCGTCTACCGTCCGGTCATCAAGAAACTCCGTTACCTTGCCTATCCTGTTGCCGATCTCCATGCTTAACCTACGGGCGCGGTAATTGCCCGTTGTGCCGTCAAAGATATGAGGGAAGTAGTCCTTTAGATACCCGGCCTTGTCAAAGCCAATGCCTATGTGTTCCCCTGCTTCGTCAAGCAGGCCTCTCACTTGATTGTATATAGGCACCAAGTCAGCGTTCTGCTTGAGTATTTCGTTTACGTTCTCTCCATTAAGAGCCTGTGTAAGCAGGTTTTTCTTTCGTATCTCTTCCTCTACCGCTTCCTTTGCTCCTTGTCGGCCAAGAGCGGCTAGTGTCTGTTGCTTGGCTCCTGCACTAAGCGGACTTACCATCTGCTGGTATCGTTTTATCCAGTCCATCTTGAGCTTGCCGATCTCTTCAAACATGTTCATGCCGTACTCAACACCCTGCTTGGAGAGAGGGTGAGAACCAAGGCCCCAACGGGCATAGGGTGGCACGACTTTAAGGAACCACGGCAATCCCATGTCTTGAAAGATGTCTACCTGCGGGTCTTTCTTGTTGTACCCAATGCCTTCTGGTTGAAGGCGAGGGATTCTAGGTTGCCAGTATTTACCTTCGGGGTCGATCTTAAAGCGTGTCCGTTGCTTTACTAAGGCTTCACGTATTTCTTTTATGTTCTCCTTGAAGGACTTCTCACTCTGCCAGCCCTTAGTGCGTGCGAATGCGGCCTTCCAACCCTTTGTCGCATTCTCTGCTTCTATCTCTTGGATACGTATCGGGTTGATGTCTTCTCGCAAGACAGCAGAATGTGCTTGCTCTCTTGCCCTGAGATCAATACCGTAAACCTGAGACCTGAGAAAAGTCTCCATTTGCCTTGCTTTAATCATTGAGTTACGCGAGTCAAGGATCTTATTCATGACCTCTGAGCTGATCATAGGCTCATCAATGCGCTTTAGCGAGTTATTTATCTGCGTCACAAGCTCACTTAGGCGCACTGTCTGATCCTGCGTAGCCTCTTGATCTACTACGCGCTTCTCATATCGACCACCTTCGCCGCGCATTGCGCCTTTATCAGACTTAATAGCCTTTTTATGTATGGCAGATACCTTATCCTCTAGGTTGCTCATAGACCATACGACTTTTTGCGCACCGGCCGATCCACCGGGCGTAGCGCCAAGGTCTGCCTGTGCCGCAGGGATGTCTTGCTTTACGGTTTTCTTCAACTCCTTGAGGGTGATCTGCCCATGCAGGTACATGTCAAGAAGACCTTCCCCTTGAATGGGGGCTGTTATGTCAAAGTTCTCATATGCGTCTTCTATTACCTCTACCGCATCACGAATAGCATTGGTCTGTTTGATATTCTCCACATTCTCATAGATTGCATTATACAGCGGATTCTCTTTAGACCTATCTTCTGGGCCTAAGTCCATGCTTCTAATTCTAGTACCGTCTGCAAAAAACCCCTGCCTAAAGCCAGCGAGAATAGCGGATCTTGCGTCATCATTGACAACGGCCCTGCCTACAGTCTCTCCCTTTATCGTATCGGCCCACTTTGACAAGCCGGGGAGGCGAGATACTATGTCTCTAAACGTCAGGCCACTATCTATTTCCTGTTGCTTGCCATCACGGTCTGTAGGTATACCGGCCTCCTCTGCCTGTTCTTTGTAGACACGCCCTGACTCATTTACAGCGGCTTGCTCGTCGGCGGTAGGCTTCTTACCCTCGCGTATCTTTTTCCAGCCGCGTACGGCAGCATTGCCAGTTACTTCCAAGAGAAGACCTGCGGCAGTCCATATCGCCGCCATCTTAATCACTTCATCTATATCACCGTCGCTTTGTATCCACCCCTGCAAAGCACCCGGTACAGACTCGGCTGTAACAACTCGGAAGACCTTCCCTCCTAGACTAAGCTTCCTCGCTTTATCCGCAGTGCCAACGGCAATGCCACCAGCCTTAACTCCTTTCTGCACCATACCAAGGCCTTGAGCCGCCTTGCCAGCTAGGCCATAGCCTGTAAGACCAATCGGAAGGCCACCGGCAATATTACCAGCTATACGTGAAGGTTGTACAGAGCCGAAATAGGGCAGTTCAACATCGCCAGCCTTAGTAACTTTATCCCCTTCAATTAGACCAAGGCTTATAGATTCTTTAAAACCCTCACCGAAAGCATCTGCTTCCGCTCCTAAACTTATTCCACCATACTCATAGGGGTCAAACGCTTCTAGCCCTACGCCTACTATTGCTTGATCCATGATATCTGAGTACTCAGGATAGCGGGAGTACATCGTGCCAAGCGTTTGTTTCTGCTCTTCGGTAAGTCTGATAGGAGGCATTATCCCCTCACTTACTTTTTAGTGGGTCTGTAAGCTGTGCTTGTTTCATTATCTCAACCATAACTCTCCCAAACTCTTTTTCAAAAGCTTTCTGTCTCTGGTCTCCTCCGTAAGTTAAAGGGTCTTGACCGCCACTTGCCTTCCTATATCGCAGTTCTGGCGAGCGTAGTATAAGGGTTCCAATAGATCTGATCTTGTCAAGTAGCCCTTGAACTTCTATCTGTTCTTCGGGCGTTCCAGCCCAATCAAACCATTGTGAGCTTATATCTTCATCGCCTGTCGGAGTTAAGCCAAGGAGTAAGTTTAGGGGTCGCATTATCTCATCTGGGTCTTCCCAATCCCAAAATCGAAATTTATAAGGGAGCAGTTGAACGTCATCTTCACCAAAAGGCCACCAGTTTATATCCCCCCACTGTGCCGCCGTATTTCTAAGAGCATGGTCAAGTTCTCCGAAAACCTCTTCGGCCTCTCCCCTCCATTCCTTTATCTCTTCGGGCTTTGGCATTGCCGCAAGGTCTAGTTCTCTAGCTTTCTGTTCCAGTTCCGCTATCTTTGCCTTGTATGTCAGCATACCTCTAATCAGATCTACTTGCATCCCCTGCTTGGTATTTGCATCCATATTATTATAATGAGCTTCAAGGATGCTGTTCGCTCTGTGTCTTTCTTGCAGTTCATTCGCATGTCGCTCATCAAGCAGTGATGCCTCTCTATGTTGCATCCGTTGAGCGTGATATGGACCCATCTCATACCCGTCCATATCTAACGGTGTAGATACACCAAACATAGAATTAAGTTGTTCTGCAATAGGCTTTAGAAACGTCCCTGCTTCTTTACCAGAAGGAATAAAGCCATCCAACTTGCTCCTTATCTTACCAAATTCTCTATTAACCCATCCTCTTGATTCTGGGTCGGGATTGACCTGAGTCGGATCTGATTGCTCTTCAAAAGAAGTCACCGAACGGTCATAGTCCAAGGTATTGGTGTGCTCAGACACTAGTGCTTGTATTGACAGCGCATTGGGCTGTTCCTCTATCGTCAGACCGCCAACAGTAGGGTATCTAGCCGTAGGATCTTTTTCGATCTCTGCTATGTACTCGTTAGCGAGCGCCCTATCTTCGGGGGTAGCACTTGTGATTCCTTCTGAGAAGTCAGGGGTGCGTATCGGGTCTGGCACAAGCTCAGAGGCCATAGACGGGTCATCATCGCCGCCATCTCCTTGCATGTCTGCCGCTGGAGCATACATATCATTGATTATAGCAATAATCTCTGGATCACCAACCGTCTCTGCTATTTCCTTTATGATCTCAGCGAAATCGGCCTCGGACTCGGACTCTGGGCCTTCCTGACTAGGTTGTTCTTCTTCCATAGGCTGATCTGGTATACCACCCTGCCCCTTGGGAACCCACCCTTGGCGCAATAGCTGGTTTATCTGCTGTTGCTTGTTGTAATCGGCCATGCTCTTGCCAGCGCCGTGGCCGAGCATCTGAGAGAAGAATCCTTGCATTGCCATTATTGTCCCCTACCGTATGGTGACGTGTTTGGCCCCATATTGCCTTGTGCATTAAATGCACCGGGGTTCATCATCATCTGAGTATTTCTAGTATTCTGGTTTATCATGTTCTGATACTGTTGGGCATTATTCCCTAACCCTGTCACGGCCGCGCCGATGTTAGGCTGTATGGCTGTGCCTAACCCGCCGAGCATCATACGCAATGCGTTATCGTATGAGTCCTGCGGTGCCATATACGACTTGAAGATCTGATCCATGTAGTTGGCAAACCCTTGATCAGACTGTTGCTGTAGCTGGTTCTGGAAGCTCATCTCATCGCGCACTCGACCAGTCTCAAAGCCCAAGGCATTGGCAAGGTCTTGAGCGCGGCCACGTCTAGTGGATTCGTCGGTTCGTGCCGCCTCTTGCCCAAACTGGGAAGTTATGCCCATTTTAGCCATTGCGCGATCTTCTTCCAAGTCCTTCATAGCCTCACGGAACCCCGGCGATCCGAGGTTATCCATTACGGCAAAGCGGTTCTCAAGGTTCTCTCTCTTCTCGTCATATATCTTGTCAAGGTATTGAGTCTGTCCCCCTAAGATCTCATCGCGTCTTGTATCAAATGGATTAGACGCATCCATCGACCTGAGAAGGTTGTCGTACAAAGGCATCTGAAGGGCTTGGCCGTAGTCGGTGATGTCAGGCATGTCCAACTGCGGAGCATCCATGAAGTATTCCTCACCAGCCATACCCGAGAAAGGAGTCTCGTCGGCACCTTCGCCCGTGGTGGGAGCAAACTGGTCAACTTCTTGGAGCTTATAAAGCTCGCCAAGCAGACCACCGCTCCGCAATTCATCTATCTGTGCTTGCATATTAGCAACAGGATCGCCAAGCACATCTTTCAATGCACCTTCGAAGTCTCCCTGTGGGAACAGCTTGGGTATCATTCTTGCCAGCCAAGCCTCCTCTCCACCTCGCATCCATTCGGGCAGGAGTTCTTCTTGACCGGGCATCATGGTGCGAATCTGCTCACTTACCATCGGACTTATGTTCTGGAATATCTGATTGGGATTCGTCACCCAGTCAGGCACTGCCGAGTCATTAATCTGAATAGCTCCTTCACTAAAAAGACCCCTATTCAAGTCGCTCAGATTAACGTCTTGGTTCGCACCTTCAAACCTAAAAGCGCCGGGATCGAACATGCCTTGGTTCATATTGGCAAAGTTAAACTGATCCCCTTCATTCATCCCACGAAAAGCATCGGGACCAAACATACCTTGGTTCATACCGCCAAAGTTAAAAGCGCCTTGGTCAAACATACCCGTATTCATGCCAGATAGATCAATCGCTCCCTCGCCCATCAAGGGTTGTCCGCCAAGGATTCCTCCTTGCCCAAAGTCTATTAGCGGATTGGAGAAATCAACTAATGGCCCCCCACCAAATGCCCCTTCTTTGCCAAAGACTCCGTAGTCACCAAAATTAACACTGCCGCCACCAACATTGCCAACACTTGACGCGCCACCTTGAGGCGTAAGAGTCAATCCTGACAATGGATCAAACCCTTGAAACATATTAGCGAAGTCCATGCTGGGCTTAAAAGTAGGGTTAAAAGTATGTGCTACATTAGTAATAGCGGGTAGGTCTCCCTTTATCGCAAGATCAGCCGCCGTAGGCAGACCCTGTTCATATGCGCCAATCGGCGGGAAAGAAACGGGATCAACGGTATTTAGTCCAAAATCTAGCTCATGCGGAAATTGGAAGTTTCTCTCTGCACCTATTCCAAAATCATAATCGGAAGGGTACAGATGTTCAATGCTTAGTCCGTCAAATGCATCTCCTTCCCCCGGCACTAAGCTCGGTCCCGGTAATTGAACAAGGCCATCAAATGGACTCATATCTCTCTGTACATTAGGCACTATCCCTTGATCGCCTCTCCACGTTGTATTGGGAAGTTCTATTGGTGGTAGTGCATTTACGCCGGGAGGCAGTATGCCCTGATTGCCTCCCCAGTTTATGCCTCCCCCACCACCCAAGCCTCCCCCACC
>TARA_R110002020_G_scaffold33916_3_pt1 | contig 14511 bp, 17 predicted proteins | sample TARA_R110002020 | Tara Oceans TARA_R110002020 (sample SAMEA4396489) | marine metagenome | biome: Westerlies Biome; feature: [MES] marine water layer (ENVO:01000295) within the mesopelagic zone...; material: water (ENVO:00002006), including particulate matter (ENVO:01000060) such... | reverse complement strand
AGCAGTAGGAGAATAAACCAGTTCTTGAAGAGTAAAGTTCTGGCTTATCCTCATAGCTAAATATCTATCCTTTGATAAGATCTTTAATGGATTTGTGACCATGACTATTGTCACCATCCACAGCACCATCAAGTGCTTCTTGAACTTCTTTAGGAAGCTTATCAAGGTGTTCTTCTAAATGTTCTTTAGCGAGATTTTGAGCCTTATCGACTACTAAATCACGTAACATGTTTGCCACGAATGGCAGTACAAGGTTAAGCATTTGTTCCTTTTCTTGAAATTTAGGTTTAAAAAAATCATATAGCCAACTAAAGTGGTTCACTCAGTTTCCTTATCACTATGAGGTGGTATTTCGTGTTTTTCAGGTTCTTGTGCTAAATCACCACCACTTTCAAAATAAAATTTAGCTATACCTGCTATTATCGGTATAAATGCACCAATAAGAATATTTAATAAGTCTTTAGAGGATGAAGGTAATTCATTTGATGCACCCAACATAATATGCACTACATAACCAAATATTCCTAAAGAACTAAGTGCTATAGCAAACCTTGCTACAAATCTAAGCACTTGAATCTTTTCATTTACTGTTGTTGATTCTTTAACAGGTTTTGGAGGATCAGGTTTAGTTACTGTTGTAACTGTAGTTTCTTTAGCCATTTATTTACTCATTAAAGCTGATGCCATACCTTGAATTGTATCTGCCAATCGCTCATTTGATTTAGTTACATCCTTATTTGAGATAGTTAAATTACTAATTGCTTCAGCAAAATGTTCATTACGTGCATTCTGTTCTTTAATCACATCTATGAGCCTAGAATCACCTTCCGAATCTTTATTCTCCCAACGAACTATCTCATCTCTATGAGCCTGTTGAGTTTTCATTATGTAGTAGAAACAGAATCCAATAATAACTGCTGGAAGACCTATTCTCTCAACTAATATCATTACCTGATCTAATTCCATAATTGTTTCAGCAGGAGGGTGATGTCCACTCATGGTTTTGGATACTTATCTTTTTCCATTTTAACCCTTAATTTCTTGCAATACCATCGAACTTCTATTGTTGTAAAAAGTTGCAGTTCCAGACGAGTTTCTTTTAAATTTAACAGTGTACGTAGTTGAAGTACCTGATGGTGAATCAAGCCACATCAAATTCTGTTCCTCAATATGTGTTCCATCATGAGTATAATATTCAGATTCATAATTACCCGTAGCACCATCAATTGTTACATACCAACCTTCACCAGTTGTTCTTAATTTTAAATGGCACATAATAAGAATTTTATTACCTGACCCATGAGAATACGATCCAGAAGTGATAGATGAATTTGCATAAGAACCACTTGATTCATCTGTATTACCTGCGGTGCTTATAAAAGAAGTTGTTTTAATCACATGACCAGCAGGAAACACAGTTGCCGATCCTAAAGTACCTGTTACTTGCCCACTAGAATCAGCTATTACTAATCCTGCCGTACCATCGGATGCTTTTATATTTGTTACTTGAATATCTGAAGGCATGTTTTACTCTGGTTTTGGATTTGCATCTTTGACTGCTTTGATTTTGTCTGCCATTTCTTTTGAGAATACTCCTGCATGATATAGAGCATCTAACTGATCTCCGATTTCAGGATATGCAACTTTACGTTTATCTTTGTAAGCAACTTTTGCGTATTCTTCAGAATCTTTTATTGCTTGTGCTTCTTCAGCATCTCTAGCTGTTTCTTCTTCAGAAGTTAATTGAACTTTTCCGACCCCTGCAACTTGTTTAAATCTAGGCATCTTTTAATCCATACATTGAAATTGTTCCTGATGCGATGCTGTTACTACCAAAATTAAATTTTACACCATCAATGGCTGTAAGGGCTGAAGCATCTAGACCTGAAAATAATATACAATCCATATAATCACCATTTCTAACAACAACAAGTTGTCCTGTCGCTGATTTGTAAACATTTGTAGCACTTGGATTAGGAACAGTCATAGTACCAGAAACTCCAGTTAATTTATGTGCAGTATCATTTGTGACCACATCACAAGTAAACAAGCCACCTGTCGAATAAACGGCCCCAACATCAGTAGTGCTTCCTCCTGCATATGCATCCGTTCTACCTTTAATCAGCACTCCTCTACAACTGGCAGATACTGAACTTCCTCTCAGAAAGTTAGAAACAAAAGCTACGCTATCTTGGTAGGGCAGAAGATTTGTCATTTGAAAAATATAATTACTATAAGTGCTATCCATAACAACACCACCAACTCCGTCTTTAAATTCAATACTTGTTGAATTACTTGCAGTAGCTTTATTTATTAAAACCATGCTAGAACCAGCAGATGCAGGAACTTGAGAATCTTTAATTGTTACCCCATCAATACTAACACCATTAGCAGACGTTACTTCAGATATTACATTTGCTTTTATTATGCTACTCATGATGCCTTATGGTTTTGGGTATTTAGTTTTGATAGGATCAACCATTTCTGTTTTCCATTTTTCAATACCATCATCATATATTTTATTTAGTTGTGTTCCCCAATCTGGATACTCTGATTTTCTTTTTCTTGAGTATTCTAATGCATCATAGTCAGCTTGTAACCGATCTATTTCTTTTGAAATTTTAGTTTCGTCTATAACAACTTTATTTCCGTCTTTATCAACTGATCCAGTTGTATCATCGACAGAAACAACATTAGGATATATATTATAAATAGCTTTGTGTCTCATCCACTCACTTCCATTACAGTTATTGTTGAAGACGATCTCATATAATCAGCAGAATCAGCTTCTCCGTAGGCCATGTTTAAATATATAGCACCAAGGTCCGTTGGTCTATACCACTGCACTTTATAGGTAGTAGCAGATGTGGTTGAAGGAGAATCTAAAAATTGTCCATTTACATTAATAATTTCTTGATTCTGGTTAATTCTTGCATGGGTTGTAGCTCGATTCTTTGAACCAGCAGTATCTCCAATAGCAATGTCTGTAGACCCTCTTAAAAGTTTAAAAAACATTTTTTGTGAAGTAGCACCACCCACATTTAAGCTATAAGAAACTAAAATCTTACTTGAAGTAGCCGATGGAGTAATTGCTACAGTTATTCCTGCAATATCATCCCAAGAATCGGACGTATTAAAAGAAGTCGTATCAGTTTTTGCTGTTTGAACTATTTGGATAATATGACCAGCAGGAAACACTACATCCGAATGTAAAGTCGTGGCAGTATTACTAAGTGTCGCTAAAGTCTTAGTATTTGATTTATCTTTTATTGAATCTACAAATATTGAACTCATACGATCACCCAAGTTCCATTGACTGTAACAGTCGCAGATATAGTAATAGGCCCAGCAGAAACTACGTTATCAGTTGCAGGAATTTCCACATCTGACTTAATTTCCGAAGGGTTCCTTATGAGTCCAGTGAGAGTAGCAGAGGAATAACCAGTAAGACCATTAACATCAGTTTTCACTGAGGTAAAATCACCTTGGGTTAAACTTCCATTTCCTTGTCTTTTCATTATGCGTTCTCCAATACAGAAACAATAATATCTGCTTTAGTATCCACACTACACCTTGCGTGTATTTTTGTAGTGTCAGAATCAATTACAATTTTTCCATCAACTAATTCTACGTTAGCTCCAACTGGAACAGTAACATCTTTAGCTATATAACTTATTACATCAGGACTTCCATCAGTAATTAAAGCAACATCTATTGTAACTGAAGCTGTATGAATATTAGATACATTACAACCAATTATTACGTGACCTTTATTAGACTCTAGTGCAGTAAGACTTCCTACTAAAGTATTTGCTGTATCAAAGTTACTAAAGGCAGTGTTTTTAACATTTCTACTTTTATTTACAAATTTTGACATAGATTACCCCAAAGCGATTGCAAAAATAATTGAATTTGCTTGAGAAGCAGTTGCCGAATTAGATGCTGATGTTGCAGATGTGCTTGCATCACTAGCATGTTTTTTAGCTGAATATTCTGAATTATCTACTGTTCCTGATGTATATGTTGCCCAATCTTTTGCTGAACCTCCGTTTGATTGTCCTCTTCGTTGTGTTCCTACAGCATATTCTTTTGAAGAATATTCACTTGTATCAACAGAACTTGCAGTTTCAACAGCCCATTCTTTAGATGCACCTTTAGATGATGTATCAGTAATTCCTGTACCACCTATAGCCCACGCTTTAGATGAATGATCAGATCCAGTTACAACACCATCTATTTTAACAGCATAGTTTCCTGCTAATGTTGCTGAAGCTGTAGCACTTGTAGCACTTGCTTCTGCACTACTAGCAAATGTATCAGGATCAAACGTAGATACACCAATATCTCCATTTGTATCAAACTTTAATGCTTTAGAAACTCTATCTGCTTTTGCAACATTTAATGTACCTGCTGTTTCAGCACTACTATTAAATCCAGTTGCACCTGTTAATGTAGAAGCAAATTTAAAAGAGTAATCTTTACCATCATCAAGTTGTTGTGTAGTTTGAGTTAATTTGTCAAAACTTTGCTCAATTGTTTCAGCATCAATAGAAGCATTATTTTGATAATTTGTAATCTGTGTTAGCGGTACATTTCTAGTTATAACAATAGTGTCATTTGACGTAGGAAATATAACTGTACTGCTGACTGTAAAACCTGATTCAACCCAAGTTATTGATGCATTTGATCCTGATCCTGCATTTTGTACTGTGTAATGAACATCTTTAACAAGATAACCTGATGAACCAGAAGTAAAACTACCGTTAGATATAGGAGTTCCATTAGTGCTTGAACCTTTAGTCCAGTACACTTGTATATGTGTAGCATCAATAATTACAAAATTAATTGAAAATGGACCTTGACCTGCTGGTGTACCACCAGAAGAATAAGATGACCCTGTTCCTGTAAAACTGTGTCGTGTTGTTGTAGATGTTACAGCCATATTATTGATACATATTAGAAGGTCTAAATGTTTCTATATAATCTGTTTTTTGTAAATTTTCAACTGCTCTTTCCATTCTTTCAAGATAACCAGGATTTACTGCTTCTTGCATGTGATATAAAAAACCATAATTTACAATAGGTTCCAAGTAAAAAAGATTAGCAAAAGGAAGATTGTTTGATATTGCACCCCAAGCTTTAGATGCTTCACTATCACCTTGTATTAATCCTCTAAATACCTGTACTGCATCTTTCATCGTGCCACCAGTAGGACCAAATGCAAAGTCTATAATATCAGAATTGTATTGTGTAAAATTGCTGTAGATAAGATCACCAGCTAATCCAGGTATTCCTGATTGCATAAATGATTTAGCAACTACGCCTGCATCCATAGGATCAGGTGGTTCTTTACCTTGAGCTAAAGCTTTTGCTGATAACGAAGCGTAACCTAACACAATTGCAGGTGTCAAGTGTTGTAAAGTAGCTCCAATACCCATTTGTTTCATTCTAGGATACATTTGTCTAGCTATTGCTACACCAAAACTTCTAAAAAGCCAAAACTGTTCTAATAATGCAGATGGATACGAACCTCGTTTAAATGTTCTCATCATCCACGCTTTATCATCAGCACCTACTTGTGGAACACCTAATCTTGATTCCTGGACAAAATATATTTCTAATTTTTTTGCAACTGATTCTGCACGTTTACTTCGTGATGATCTTCTTATTTTATCAGGAGTTATGTATTGCATTCTGTTGCTAATAGCATTATCCAGAGGATCTACATGATCTATATCGTAAACACCATGTTTGCTTATAACTTCCCAATCTTTGCTGTCAATACCATACATTTTTAATGCACGTTTTAAATCAGAATTTAAACCTGACCATGAAGAGTTTGCATTACGTGCCAACCAATTAGATATGTTACGTGCGTGTGCTTCACGACTAGCATTAGTCCACATATTTAATCCATTCCAAAAAAACATAGAATCTGCTAATTTGGAAAATTTACCTGGAAATGAGTCAACAGGAATGTATCTTGATACTGTAGATCCTATAATTCCTTCTATTCCAATGCCTAACATTGCAAACATATCTCTTTCAGATACAGGCATTGTGTCACGAACTATAGGAAACGTGCGTTTCATTTGTTTAAACACGTTGTAATAAGACTGTAAAAAGCCTTGTCCTTGATAATTCAAATTCATTGCCTGCAATAATACATCACTAAAACTAGCAAGCATTGCTTTACCCATTTTAGTAATAATATGAAAATTTGTAGCCATTGCTGAAAACTTAGCAATAGTAGGATTTCCAACAATATGTGCTTGTCCGTTTATTTGATTAAATCTAGCAAGCAACGCATTTTCGTCATAGCTTTGTGTTACAAAGAAATCCAACGCTTCCATTTCACCAGGATCAAAAAACTTTCCAGGTGTTTGTCTTTCTAAATAAGCTGTTCTTATATCTCCAACAATTTTTTTATAAACCATTTCTGGATCTGTACCCATTCTTTGCATAAGTACAGTTCTGTCACTTTGCGATTCTAGTCCTTGCAGTATTGCTTGCATAGGATCTTCATGACCAAACAGTTTGTTGTATTCCAGCCATTTATCTGCATTAGTAAAAACCAATGATCTTTGCTGTGACATAACTTCACTTAAACTAAAGTTTTCACCCATGCCATCTGGATCAGTAGTTATATGGTCAAATATATCTCCTAACACTTCTTCTTTTGTAGCGTGAGGATTTATCATTTGCTCTTCGTCAATCATCCTTGATACTACACGTACCCAATTTGCTTTAGCATCTTCAAACGTAGGACCGTATTGAAGCATCTTTGTTTTATCGTGATACTGCGTAGTTACATGTTTTTGGTTGTAAGCAATTGAAGCACCTGCAAGATTAGCTTCTTTGACTACACGTTCTTTTTCTTTAGCAATGTGCTTTGCTAGTTTGTGTGCATACGTATTTCCAGTTTTTTGCTGTCCATTATATGGATACAACTCACGTACAACCATTTTACTAAAAGACTCATCACGCAATAGTTTATGTGCTTGTGTTCTTGTTAGTCCTGATTCACGCATCCAATTAACTTCAATCCTACCCATAACACCTGCAATTCTAGACATTTGTGCAGATGCAACAGAGTTCAATGTTCTGCCTTCATGAGTAGATCCTGTCATGTATGACATAAATCTTTTAAAGGCTGACATTGGTTCTGTAGTATCACCTTGATCAAATATAAAATTACGGATGTTTTCGTAAGCAGACATGTTTAGTGCATCTGCGTTAGCTCTTTGCATAGCAGTAAAGTCAGCCATTGCACGAACACGCATTGCACGATCCTGTATCCTTTCAGGACTTACACCACGCTTTAAATCAGTAAGAAGCTTTTGTGCATCTTGTTGTGACATTCCATGCCTTTGAACCAGCATAGATTCACATATATTAAACTCAGCCATTTTTAATTATACAATTAGATGCATCTACAATACGTTGTCCTACTTTGTTTACTGTTTCTGTGATTGTTTTACTGGCTTGACCAATTTCATCAATCGATCTTTTAACCACATCAGAAACTTCAGCAAACTCTCCGATGCTTTCTCGTATTCTATCTTGAATGCTTTCTGCAACAACATTAGATGATTCATTGTATGCCCATTGATTATTAGTATCTACATATTCCCATGACACTCCATCTGCTTCAGTAAGAGTATCAGTAATAATTACACCACCAGATTCTTCAATACGTTCTATTTGTATCCTGGAATCTCCCATTTCTGAAAGTATAACTTCACCACCATCACTAGGTATTAAATCATTTACCATTGAATCTTTGATAAACAATCCTTTGTAACCCATAGCGTTAGCAGTCTCTAATGACTCTGTAAGTATATTATCTGTATTGTCAGCAGAGTTAACTGTAAGGCTATCTACGTTTAAGTAATTGTCATCTAGCACTCTTACAACAGCATTAGAATATACAGTACCATTAGGAGTATTCATTACTGTGTCAGGAGCATTATTGTAATTTACACCTTTTAAAGGATGTGGTGCTAAATTTAATGATTCATTAGCTTCTAGTTGTTCCATTCCCATAGCTATACGTTCTGCATGTCTTTCAGCAGAAACTTTAGACAACTTAGCTTTAACAGTTTTAAATCCAGTTATTCCAAGACCTATGCCTGCACCTATAGCTAAATCCATCATGACCATTTTAGCATCATGTTCTTCTTGGAATTTAGACCTTTTATCAGATATTGCAATGTTGGCAATACCTGCACCAATCATAGGATCTGCAATGTCTGTCAATGTTCTGCTTAATGCAGATTGTGGTGTGCGAGTTCTTTTAAACGCTTGAGATGCTGTTTTAATGTTTTTTAACAAACCTGCACCTTTAACTAAACGCTGTGACACACCTAAAAATGGAATAAAATTTAAAGGATCAGGCAAAGCACCTACCAACATACCACCAAACATCGTTGCGCCTTTGCCAGAAAACAAACTTACGTTTTGTGTCAACTGTGCATAATGCATATTCCGATCATGGTTTTCTGCAAGCACTTCTAATTGACCTTCAGTCATGCCTTCAAAATAATCAATCCCTTGTCTGTAATTAGGATGCTCTTTAAAAACTTCTTGTCCTATTACATTGCCTTGTGATTCTGTATCAAACCTAACTTCATCTACTAATTCTTGCCACCACATAGTTCTAAGCCCATACATCATAGACTCAGAAAACAGCATACTATTGCTTGGCACGTAACTCTGTATTATAGAGTTTAAATGTTGCGAATCTTGTTTACCTAATGGGCTTACAATCATTAATTAGGATTTTGTCTGTATTTTTTAGGAACTTTATTTTTGTCGTTACTTCTGTTCATAGCGTTAATAACACTACTTGCATACTGACCAAACATTGCATTTTTAGATTTTAAAGTATCCCACCAATCTTTTTCTTGTAAAAAATATTTCTGCATTTCAGTTTCAAGTATTTTATCAAATTCTTCTGGAGGTGTTTTAGAAGACACTTTAGTTAACAAATCTTTTAAAACTTCATATTCTATAGCACCTATTTCTGTTTGTTGATCTAGAGCAGATAAAAACCAATTCCATTCACCACTAAAATCACCATGTTGTCGCATGTCGCTTAAATTAACAGGGCTTCTATTTAAACCCATAAACGCATCACTATCGTAAAACATGTTGTCAACCCAAGATCTATTTAAAGTTACTTGGTCAGGATTGTTTTCAAGTGCATCTTCAAAATCCCTAATAATATCAACAAGCTTTTCGTATCTGCTTTTGTTATATATATCCATAACTCGTCTAGGATCACCTGGATCTTTTTTTCTAAACCAGTTTTCAACTTCACTTAACATAGCAAATTTGTATTTTCTTTCCATCCAATCGCCAAATTCTGTCCATGTAATAATTGTACTTGGATCTTCTTCTCCTACTAATGAACCATTTCTAGCAAAAAAATACGACAAACCAGCACCAGTTTGAGAAACATCTACATATACATTTACATTTCCATCATCTTTTTTGATTTTGTCTTTAATATAATCTTTATATTCAACTCCATGCTTATGCCATGTATTTATAAAAAATTCAATGTCTGTACTTGTAAAATTTGATGCAAATTGAAAAGGTATATTTTTAGGTATCATTCTTTTTAAACCTGGCATTCCAGGTATATTTACTATCCAATTTGTACCTAAGTACAAATCATCAATTAGTTTTTGACTATCTGGTGTGCCGTTTAATGCTATTGCTTTTGATAAAGCATATTTAGATACAAATCTTTTATGAGATGCATTTATAGACTTACCTGAATCAATGGCTCCTTGCTCATAACCTTCTAATAATTTAAATGTTGGTGCTACTAACATCCACGCATCTTGGCTAGCTTTTTGTATTTCACTTAAATCTAATCCTAAATCACTAACTTCTGTTTCTAATAATGCAATGTTTTTAGCATAAGCATTTCGCATTGGTTTTACTGCGCTTTCACTTAAAGAAGGGACAGGCAAACCTACATTTAGTTTTTCTGTGTTGTTTAGATCATATACAGGTATGCCGTGCTTGTTGTTTCTTGTAACAGTTTCAAAAGGTATAAGGCTTTTGCCTCCTGGCAATGCTCTTTGTGCAAAAAAATCATCTTCATAATTTAACAAGTCAAGTTGCCTACCTACTCTAACTTGCTCAGAATACATAGCCCAACCTGATCCTGGTATTTCTTTGTCTTCTAAATACATTTTAAAAAAATCTGCTTTTTCAAAAGGGTCTTCTAAGCCTTTTAAATATGCATGTAATTCAGGATCATTCCCTATAAGATTTCGTCCTTTTATTCTTTTCATAATTATTTTAAAGCTTTTTTAAGTGCTCTTTTATGAATGTCTACTACTGTACCACCACCTTTTTTTTCTTTTTGTCTTTCTAAATCAAGAGGTATTGGGCCTGTATCTGATTGATTTAACAAAGCTGTATATGTTTGATTATAAATTCCTTGCAAAAGCCTTTCGCTTAAATTATTACCTAGTGTTCTTAAACCTTGTTCGTCACCAGCATTTATTAAAGTAGGAATATCAACAACTTTTTGTTTTAAAGCTTCACGCCTTTTTCTTAATTCTGATGCTTGATCTCGTCTACTGTAAATTCCATTTTTTAAATCTAAATAAAAAGTTTGTGCATCTTTTAAAATATTGTGAACTATTTCTACTTGGTTTCTTAAATCAAGTACACGTTCATCGTTTATTTTCCAAACATTATGAGCTGTAGTTTCTTCGTCATCCCATGGAAGTTCTGGATTATCAAACCTTTTTTCAATTGATAATGCAGATACACGATCATTGTCTCCAAGGACTAAACGCCAGCTTTCCACCATTTGTTGAATTGAGTTGTACAAAATTGATTTATTTTTTTCAAATGATCCTGCAACCCAATTTGACTTATCTTCTTTTAACCTGTCGTTTCCGTATTTTTGAATTTTTGTAAGAACATCTTTTGGATTTAAAAACGTAAGCTGTAACTCATTTAGTTTATTTTCTATTTGGCGTACATGATCTTCTTCTGTTAATGGCACACGTACACGTATTCTTTTTTCAGCAGGCCATGTTGCTTCTTCTGCAAAATTTGCTTTAATTAAATCTCTATCTTCTTCTGTTTCTGCTGATGACATTAATTCATTTAAATTTCCAAGCGTTCCAATTCCTTCACCTTTTGGAACTGTTTTCATTTCGTATGAATGACCAGATGCAGGAACCATAGAAAAATTATTAGGTTTTCCTTGTTTTTCTCTTTTCCATTCAAAAGTAGTGTTAAAAAGTTTTGTAGCTTCTAATGGATCTTCAGCAAACATTTGAAACAACGTAGCTTCTTGTATGGCTTTTTCAGGAGAATATGCGCCTGCGCCAACAGACTGATTAATATTTAGCAAATCAGTGATGCTAAAATGCTGAAAAAATTGTTTTGATGCAGAATTTTGATCTGATTTTTTGCCAGGAAGTTTAGATTTCAAAGCATTACCAAACATTTGCAGATATTTGCCTTTATCTTCGTTGGTGCTACCTGCTCTAGTTAAATTTAATGCAACTGATGTCCAAGCTTCTTTTCTCCATTTGCGTTTAAATTCTAATGCTTTACCAAAAGTAATAGACCCGTTTTTTTGTTTTGCATCTATTAAATTATCAACATTTTCTATTTGGCTAAAATCTCCTTTTTTAATTAAAACGTCTAATGCTTGTTGACCATCCATAATCAAATTAGCCAACACCTCATCATTTATATTTCTAACAATAGATTTTTCAGCATTGGCAAATGTCTGTGCTAATGCACTTTTTGTTTGTATTTCTATAAGTTCAGTTAATCTTTTATCACCTTCAAGGTTGTACTTTTCTTGTAAGTTATGTATAATAGCAGACTCCATTGCAGTTTTATCATTTGTAAAACCTTCATAAGTGTGAAAACCTTTTTCACCTGGATCAACGCTATGACCTTGAACTTCAAATTGTTTATTTTGACCATAACCCTGAAGTATTGTATTAGCATCGCCAAGTATATCGTTAGATGCTTTTTTTAAGGCTAAACCACGTTCATCTTCTTTTATTTGAGCTTTAGCATTAACAAAACTTGCATACGCATCTACAGACAAGTCAATAGCCTTCATTTGCTCGTCTATAATTGCGTTTTTTATTCTCATGTCATCACTAAAGTCATCAACTATAGGCTTTGGTGAAGTAGATATGCCTCCAGGATTTTGCGTTTGCTGTCTAAAAAATGGATTAAGCACAGACATTAGTTAGGCCTTCCTGTAACATTTTGATATGGACTCATTCCAGAACTTGGACTTGATGTGCCAGGATATGCTGTATTGTAAGAGTTAGCCATATTCATGCCACTACCAAAACCTCCAACTCCACCTGTAAGAAATGATGTAAACATTCTTTCATTTCTTTGACTATGCGTTCTATGTATTTGATCTTGCAAACCTTCAGCTTGTGCGTGCAAGCCATCATATTGTCTTTGGCCTTCATTTCTTAAATTATTTGTCTGCGTTGTCACTTTATAAGAATGCATGTCTACATTTGCTTTGTTTTCTGCTTGCTGACTAAGTATTACATTGTAAGGCGTACCACTTCCTAAAGATGCACCACGACTTGCTGATACTGCTTTCTTTTGTGACGTTTTAAATTTTTGTATCCTGTCTATGCGTGTTTGTTCATAGTCACCAAACAATTGAGCTTGTATGGCTTTTCTATGAAACTGGCCTTTAACTTCTCTGCCTTGTTTGCGTAAAGCATCACGTTTACGCTCCATTGCATAAACTTCATTGTCAATTTGCCTGCTTGTACCAAAAGCACTAGCAAGACCTTTAATACCCCCAATTACTAATCCAACAGTTATAGGATCTACTGCCATTAGTCCTTATTTGTAAAAAGAGTCCAATCTCCACCATCAGAACCAGGATGGACATCACATCTATTCTGCAACAAAGAATAAAATGCTGATTCTGGTTCACATGGCATAATGTATTTAGGCGTACCTTGTTGCCTCATTAACGTATCCATTCCTTGAAATACAAGCTTAGAATCCCTAACACGCATTTTTTGTGTATGCATCCACCAGTATGATGTTGGACTCCATGTAGAAAATGCCCCTACTATTTCGCCATTTCTCATAACAACATGAGTAGGCAAAAATGGATGTCTGTTACCATCATTGTAAGCTTCTTGATACACTTGTGTTCTCATTTCTTCTGTATCAATTGGAAATATCTGTATATCAGTTATCATTTGTTTCAAAGTCTACTTCATACGCAAGTAGATTCATAGGCATTGGATCTGCCTGCTGTATTATAAATTGACCATCTGTAAAACCTTGAGTCCTTGGTACAAGCTCTTTTGTTTCAGATGCTAAAAAAGGTGCTTCACCATATTCATTTGCAATAGTTCTAGTTACAAGTTCTGTCAATCTTGATTCATCAAAGATGTTGCTTTCATCTGTTGCAAATACAGCAAACTTAAAATTTGGTGTTTTGTGTATTTTTACAAATACTCTGTGTATTCGTTTTTTGTTACCTATACGTATTCTGCCACCTGGACCTACTGATATAGGTAAAGTTATAAGTTTAGACGTAAATCTTTTACCTGCAATAATTGTAGTAGCAGATGTAATGCTAGTTGTTAGTTGACCACTATTGTTAACTACCTGATCATTTAAAACAGATCCATCAGACAATATTCCTACAGTCTCACCTTCTAAATGATCTAGTTCTCCAGAAGCAACATTAGTCCCTGAATGAGTAACATGCCCATCAAGATACTTGGATTCAGAAATAGTTTCTGTAGTCATCCAATCTTCCATGACTTCTACTGACTCTATAATTCTGTGAGAATTACTACTGTCAGCAACAGGTATAGTTCTTCGTACTAGCATCCACAATTGGTCACGTGTTGATGATGGTATAGTACACATATCTAAAACAACTGCATGACTTTTATCAGATGCCAAATTTCCAGTAGGATCACCCCCTCTCGTATTTGTATAACTGTAATCACCACCAATCTTGTGTTGATGCCAAGCTATAGTTTCTTGTTGAGGTATGTAAGTAAGACCAACTAACGTGCCATCTTTAAGTCTAAACCAGCTAAGAAAATTAGGAATGTCTGTTTCTACAACTTGAACTGCTTGATTTAACAATATATCTGTAGCTCTAAAAGTCATATCCGCAGAAGTTGCAGACGATGATATGTCTCCGTATGTAATCAAACGTATTTTTTTACCAGTACCCTGAATAAACAATATGTTGTTGTCGTATGGTATTGCGTTTGAGTTTGTTTGTGCAGGCTGTGTGCTTTCTCGTTTAATAGTAAAGTTAAACGGAGTAATCGTTAAATCTTGTTCAGAACCATATACTGCATAAATACCACCAGTTGATCCTGCTACTAATTTTTGTTGTGCTACTAACCATTGGATTTCATCAATAGTTCCTGAATCAAATGTAAATGTCATACCATTTGTAGCAAGAATCTGATCTCCAATAATAGATGCACCAGTTGC
>TARA_R110002020_G_scaffold170207_2_pt1 | contig 14511 bp, 17 predicted proteins | sample TARA_R110002020 | Tara Oceans TARA_R110002020 (sample SAMEA4396489) | marine metagenome | biome: Westerlies Biome; feature: [MES] marine water layer (ENVO:01000295) within the mesopelagic zone...; material: water (ENVO:00002006), including particulate matter (ENVO:01000060) such... | reverse complement strand
GGTGGGCTTCGGCAAGACCGTCGTATCACAGACTGCAGCACAGGAACTGCTCGACGAAGGTCACGTACTGCGCGTGCTGGTGGTCGCCCCTTTGCGTGTCTGTCAGCAGACGTGGGCCAAGGAGTGGCTGCAGTGGTCGCACCTGGAGGAGGTGGGCATGGCGATAGGCAAGCCCTCCGACCGGGTAGCCGCCATCGATAGCGACGCCCGTATCGTCGTCACCAGCTACGACCTGCTGCCCTGGCTCATGGACCATTACTCGGACCAGTTCGACGGCCTGATACTGGATGAGCTGACCAAGCTAAAAGGGGGCGGCAAGCAGTTCAGGGCCCTACGGCACAAAATTAAACGCTTCCAGTGGCGCGTGGGCATGACAGGCACTTTCGCCGAGGAGGGGCTGGAAGGGCTCTTTTACCAGGTGATGTGCGTCGATGATGGCGCGGCACTGGGGCGTAGGAAAGACGCCTACCTTAATAAGTACTTCACCTCAGACTGGAACGGCTACAACTGGACACCCCGCGATGGCGCGTCTGAGCGCATCGCCCGGGTGCTGGGTGACCTGGTCCATAAAGTGGAGCGCGTGGCAGAGCATGTGCCCCGCGTTGAGGTGGAGGTCAGGACGGTGCCCCTGAGCAATGACGCGCGCGTGCTGTACGACGGGCTCAAGCGTGACATGTTGCTGTCTGATGAGGGCGTCACCGCGGCCAACATGGCGGTACTGTCCGGGAAGCTCGAGCAGCTGGCGAACGGTTTCTATTACGATGACGACGGCGCGACCCACCTCGTAGGTGGCGGGAAGCTGGTGCAGGTCTGCGACGCGGTAGACGCGCCGGGCCCGCTGGTGATCGCGTACCGGTTCAAGGCACAGCTGGCGCTACTGCGTAGATGGTGCCCGGATGGCCTGGAACTCAGGGACGCCGGCGCGCTCGAGGCCTGGGACGCGGGTGAGCTGCCGGTGCTGTTCCTGCACCCGAAAAGCGCGGGGCATGGCCTGAACCTGCAGAAGACCAGTTGTGACCGCCTGCTGTGGCTTGGTCCTGATTGGTCGCGGGACGCCACCGATCAGGTGGCAGGGCGCTTGGCGCGAAGAGGTAATACTGCAGAGGTGGTGCGGGTGACTGTGCTAGTGGGGGAGAATACGGTAGAAGATAAGCTAATGCTCCCACGCCTCGAAGGTAAGGCAGCAGGAGCGCAGGAGTTCAGAGACCACTTGGCAGGGAAAGGTTAGCTTTGCACCATAGGGCGCTGATAGTGATGATGCCAATGGCGGCTAAGGTGTGGGATTCGATGAGCCCTATGCCTATGCCTATGCTGATGAAGATAAAGAGTGTCATTATCGGCACTCCCACAATTCACTGAGCGCATCATCCAGCCCAATTCCATCAGTAAACGGCAGGGTGCACGAGTCCTGCCACCAATACCCCTCAACCATCCCGCTACGAGTGTTAATCCAGACGTTCGGGCCACCAAAGCAAACCAGTACCCTTGCCCCTAGATATTCAGCCTTTCCGTTCACGATGTATTCAATATCGAGCGCATCGGTTAGATAGTCAAATCCTGACATAGGCTCCAGAGCTTCACTGCAGTCTGGGCATTCCTCCAGATTATCGTCGTGCTCTATCTCGCACTCGCGGCAGTAGTTATCGAAATTCCCCGCCAGTGTCTCAACAATGCCTGCTACTTGGTTTTGTAGTTCTTTCATTTTATTCTCCTCACCCTTACATGGCCGTCATCACACATGTGCGTGCCCTGCAAGGGCAGGTGGGCGATGGCGTCTGTGTCTTTGTAGTCGAAGCCGTTGGAGGTGAAGAAGCCCGCGCCTTTCAAAGTGCCGGAGCTGGGGGCGTAGGTGTCGTCCCACGTGACAGCGTACAGGTTGTGGGCAGCGTCAGTGATGACAGCTGAGGGGGTGAGGTGGCGGGCGTACGCGGTCACCCGCTGGGCTTCGACCATGCTGAGGTGCCGCACCTCCATAGTGGTGGTGCCTAGCGTTATACCCGCGTACGGGGTGAGGTTCTCTGCCATGTCGCATATCTTAGCGACGGCGGTGGGCGTGATGTTTTCTATGCTTAGTATATGTTCCATCTATTTGACTCCTAGTAGATGTAAGGCAATTCAGTAATGCCATCAATGGTAAGGCAATCTGCCCATCGGGTTTGACTGCAGCGAGTGTAGTACTCACCATTCATATAGACTTCTATAAGGTTGTTGGCGACGGGGGTGGTGGTGAATGTGTTGCCAAATATGTCTGTAATAGCCATGTTTTCGTTCTCCGTTTTGGTTAAAAACTTTGTACCCAACTTTGTACCCTGAGGGTACAACTTTGTACCTTTTTGTTGCGCTCTGCAACTGTGCCTATTATAGGGGCATGTTGGGTTTGATTGCAAGGGGTCATTTACGGCCATTTGGATACAAAGTTATGTATCTTTTGGGTACATGATGGGTACAAAGTTTAAGGCGCTTAAATGCCGGAGTGGCGCGGGTTAGCGGGGAATTCGGGTACAAAGGTACAAAGTTAGAGTATATGAGAATTATTATTTTTCCTACTTTGGGGTACATATATTCTGGAGAGCTCCAAAGTTTCCGGCAAAGTTTGTATCTTTGTACCCTGAGCCCGCATTTGAGCCCTCATTTGACCCCTCAACATCCGCCCGCATTTATAGCCGTCTATACGTATAGACTTCTATAAATCCACCACCATGCTCATCTGGTTTATAGCCGTCTATAATTATAGCCGTCTATAAATCCTCATGCTCAGGCCTGAACATTTGACCGCGCCCGCGGCTGGCCATCTATAAATTTCTATAGCTGGCGAACTTTTTTCCTGGTGGTGAGTTCGAGGGGGCCACCCGGGATCGCCGGGCGCGGCTCTCTCTATCTCTCGACCCCCTCACGAAATCCCACCATTTTCACTCCTACAATAGATGCTATTGCATAAAATCCCACCATTTTCACTTCTACAACACTTCCTGTTGTACCCTCCCCTATTGCCTTAGCCTTAACCACGCGCTATAGTCCGCGCATGGATTACGAGCCAATAGAATATGAGGTGCAGTCTGCCGCTGTCCGCGATGGCCCGCCCGAGCCCTTCGCCGACAGGCTGGCCACGCTGATCACCCGTGCCTCCAACCTGAGCTACCGCATACCCCCGCGCCAACGCCTTGCCATAAAGCTATTTGCCACTGGCAGTACCCCGCAGCAGATCCACAGTGAGCATGAGATATCCCCTGCCACGACCAACAGAGCCATAGACTCCGCCAAGGGCCGTCAGCTCCTGAGCATCTACAACCAGATTGAGGAGCTGAAGGGTGGGCCCACACTGGCCCAACGCCGTGACCTGCTCTGGCGCATTGCCACCACAGCCGAGCTAAACGCCCCTAACACCGCCATCCGCGCCGCAGACGTGCTGAACCGCCAGGCAGGCGATTACCAGAACGCTGAGGACAAGGACCCCAACATCACCATCAAGATCAACACCTTCCCCACCCAAACCACCCCCAACTCACAACCAAAGGACGTGACCCCCGTCACGCCGGTACTGTTTAATGACTGACGATGAACACCGCAAGGAAGCCGCCCGCCAATGTGCTGACGCCCTGTTTGGTATGTACCTTGGCGAGAGGCTTAAAATCGATGACGATGAGGAGGTGCTGGCCGTCCCGAGAGGGTGGATATTCTACAAGGGCACCACAGGCACCTTCGTGCCTCACCCCCCGCCAGCGCCCACCATCAAGTCCAAGCTAGACCTCAGCCCGGGCATCATCGTCTAGCCACCGCCTATGGAAATAACGATACCCAACGAGTGGGTTCCCATGCAGCATCAACGCCCCGTATGGAACGCCATGCAGCAGGGCGTCAAGCGCGCCGCCTTATGTTGGCACCGCAGGGCGGGCAAGGACTCGTTTGCGATCAACTACCTTGCCACCGCTGCCATGCAGACGCCTGGCGTGTATTGGCACATGCTCCCGACCGCCACGCAGGGTCGGAAAGTCATTTGGAACGGGATCGATCGACATGGGCGCAAGGTGCTGGATCAGGCGTTCCCAAAGCAGATACGCAAGAAGAGCCTCGACCAGGAGATGTACATAGAGCTGATCAATGGCTCCGTCATCCAGATCGTAGGCTCAGACAACTACGACTCGCTGGTGGGGGCCAACCCCGTCGGTGTGGTCTTCAGTGAGTACGCCATCGCCAACCCCGCGGCCTGGAGTTACATCCGCCCGATGCTGGCGGAGAACGGGGGCTGGGCTGTCTTCATCAGCACCCCAAGGGGGCACAACCATTTCCACAGGATGTTCAAGAACAACCAGGACGCGCCTAACTGGTTCTGTGAGCAACGCGACATTACGCAGACCTTCCGGGAGGATGGCTCTCCTATCATCTCTCAGGAGATCCTTGAGGAGGAGAGACGCGAAGGGATGGACGAGTCCCTGCTCCAGCAGGAGTATTACGTCAGCTGGGAGGGCGGTCTGCAGGGCGCGTACTTCACCGACGAGGTGAACGACATACGCAACAACCGCCTGAACCACTACGCTAACGACCCGTCACAGTTCGCCCTGACCGCGTGGGACATAGGCGTGCGCGACAAGACCGCCATCGGTGTGTTCATGGCGCACCCCACCACAGGCCATCCTATCCTCATGGACGCGTACGAGGACAGGAACAAAGGGCTGCCACACTACATCAAGCATGTCCGTCAGCTGCCCTACAACTTCCATTGGCACTTCGGGCCACACGACCTGCACAAGCATGAGTTCACCAACAACACCCGCATTGTGGACACCGCTGCTGACCTTGGGATTAACTTCGAGGTGCTGCCACGCTCTGACCTGGCGGACGGTATTAACACGCTCAGGGCGTTTCTGAACGTGTTGCACGTCAACGAGAATGAGAATACTCTACATGTACTGGATATGCTGGCCTCCTACAGGCGGGAGTTCGATAACAAGAACAACATATTTAAGGACAAGCCGGTGCACGACTTCGCCAGTGACTCCGCTGACATGATGCGCTACGCCGCCCAGAGCTGGGACCCAGACCTACTCGCGGCACGGTACGCGCACGCTAACATAGGCACCCACGCCATAAGAGCGGTGGGCAGGAGACGACCATGACACCCATGGACATACGCAGGAAATTCGACACTCTGTGGTCTGAACGCAAGACCGTGGAGGGGCAGTGGCAGGCGATAGAGCAGTTCGTGGCACCGTTCAAGGGCAAGTTCTTCAACACTGACGCGGGTGAGCATGGCGTTGAGTGGCAGACAGCCCGCAACATATTCGACGCCACCGCCGTGCAGGCGCACATTCAGCTGGCCTCCAGCATACACGGGGCGCTCACCAACCCGGCCATTAAGTGGTTCGACTTTGAGTGGCGTGACCTTGAGACCCGCAAGAACCATGACGCGCAGGTGTGGATCGAAGAGGCCAGCAAGCGGGTGTATGACGAGCTGCAGGACAGTAACTTCAACCTGGAGGCGAACAACGTCTACCGCGGGCTCACCAGCTTCGCCACCGCTGCGGTCACTGAGGAGGCCAACGCGGAGCCCAGTGAGCCTTGGGCGGGGGTGAACTTCACCAGTGTCCCCATCAAGCAGGTGTACTTCGAACCTGACGACAAGGGTCAGTGCCTCAACTTCTACCGCCTCCTGAGCTGGCGTCCTTCCAAGATCGTCGCCAAGTTCGGGATAGAGAACGTACCGGACAAAGTCAAGACAGCCTTCGAGTCAGCCAGTGACGTGGCGATGGAGATCATTTTCTGCGCGTACACACGCCTGGACAAGCAGGACCAGACAGACACAGTGCTGACGCCTGAGAACAGACCGTACGGCTGGACGTACATCATGCGTGATGATGCTGAGCAGCTGGCGGAGGGGGGCTACTATGAGATGCCCGCCTACATCGTACGGTGGGAGCTGACGGACGAGTCCATGTGGGGTAACGGTCCTGCGAACTATGCCCTGGCTGACATCCTCACGCTCAACCAGCTGGTGGAGCTGGACCTGCGCTCACGTGAGAAGGTGATCGACCCGGCCATCCTGTACCGTGAGCGGTCACTGATCAACACACTGGACCTCGGCCCGGGCGCTCAGAATGCCTGTCGTGACCCTGACGGCATCAAGGCGTTCGAGTCAGCCGCGAGGTTCGATGCGGTGGAGGCCACCATCGTGAGGCTGCAGATGGCGGTGAGGAAGTACTTCTACATCGACCAGCTGGAGCTGAAAGAATCCCCCGCCATGACGGCCACAGAGGTGCAGGTGCGCTACGAGATGATGCAAAGGCTTCTCTCTTCCACCATGAGCCGCCTGAAGGAAGATTTCCTCGACCCGCTCCTGCAACGTACCTTCAACCTGCTGTACCGTGCAGGCGAACTAGGGCAGCCTCCTGAGGGGCAGAAGCTGGGTGCCTTCGATGTAAACTACATTGGCCCCCTCAGCCGTAGTATGAAATTTGACCAATCCGCCAGTATTGAGCGGTGGGTCACACAGTTGCAACTTATTGCACAGCTCGGTGGGGAGGCGGAGAACGTCCTGCTGGTGCCTGACTACGACGCCATCGCCAGGAGTGGTGCGGCGCAGCTCAACCTGCCTACTGAGTACACCCGCCCCAAGGCGAAGGTGGATGCGGACATAGAAGCATCCAAGGAGCAGAAGCAACGCACGGTAGGTTCAGAGGCGGCGGCCAATGAGGCGTCAGCGGTCAGGGACCTGACACAGGCGCAGACGCTCGGTGCAGGCAATCAGGACATCACAGCATGAATGAGCGTACGCAAGAGTTACAGAGGATGCAGGCGGTCTTGGAGTCGCCTGACGGCGAACTCCTCATGAAGGAGCTAGCCGCCATGTGGGACACATTCGGGTTGATAGGTAATGACCCGCAGGAAACAGGGTACAAGGTGGGCCAACGGGACGCCTATAAATTTATATCAATGTTGAGAGACGGAGAGATGATCAATGAGCTGGACAGACGACCTACCTGAAGAACTGCGAGAAGCACCCTACCTGGCCAAAGCGGAGTCTGCTGAGGACGCCCTGGGCAAGCTGGTGCATGCGGCCAAGCTGCAGGGCACCAGTATACGGATACCCGGTGAGGACGCCTCAGACGACGACAGGGCGGCGTTCGCAGCCAAGCTGTCGGAAGTGGACGGCGTAACGCGACTCCCTACACACGACGACATAGAGGGCGTCATGGAGCTGGTGACCAAGCTGGGCTACCCGCAGGAGCACACAGGCTATACGTTACCGGACATCGAAGACTTCGAGTGGCCGGAAGCGGTGGGCGAGAACATGCGCAAGTACGCGCATACCGCAGGCATGACCCCGGGGCAGTTCGAGGCCTTCGCCAAGGAGTGGGCAGCCACTGAGCAAACCAACAACATGACCTCGAATCAGACGACAGCGGACATGAAGGCGGCAGTCAAGACGGAGTGGGGTGACACCTACAAAGACCGTGAAGCCTTGATACGCGGGTGGCTGGATACCTCAGCAGCGCCTCAGAGCCTGCGTGACAGCCTCGACAGTCAGGACCTGCCACTGGATACGATGAACTGGTTACTGGCGACAGCCAACCAGTTCAAGGGTGACATAGCCCCTATCAGTGACGATGGCGCGCGTGGCGGGGCTGAGATCATGACGCCGGCAGATGCTATGGCCCAGATACCTGTAGTGATACAGGATCTCGTCGCATTGAAAAAGACTGACCCGAGATATCGACCCCTACAGGAGAAATTGCTGAACCTGCAAGGGTTTGCAAACCCCGGGTAAGAGGTATATATTCGAGACTACAGAGGTAGGAGTACCGGCAACGGCCCCTGAAATTCCTTTGGCACCAGGCCCATCAGATGATGGAGTACCTACTTTAAAAAGTAACCTGAGCCAACAAGGAGATTCCCATGGCCGGTATTAACACAACTTTAGCAAATGTATACGTCGAAACGTACGAGAGTATCGTTCGGCACCTCGCTCAACAGCAAATTGCCCGTGCCCGTCCCTGGGTCATGGAAAAGTCTGTCCAGTCCGCAGGTCACAACTGGGAGCGTTTGGCTAAGTCTACGGCGATTGAGAAGACCGCTGTCGGTGGCCCCACTAATGGCGGTAGCTCTACTGTCCCCACACCCGAGAACGAGACTGTGTTCAGTCGCAGGCGTTCTGCACCGGGCACCTGGCACATCGGTGATGTGACAGAGACAGAGGACATCGCACAGGTCCTGATCGACCCTAACTCCAACATCGCGCAGTCTCAAAGCTACGCCATGTCACGGGCTATTGACGCGGAGATTTTCAACGCCGCTGAACGTGACGCTGATGATGGTAACGGTGGTACGCCTATCCCATACGACGTCAACCAGGAAATCGGTGACGGTACTGCGTCCATTACGTTCGACACGATCACGGAAGTGACCGAGAAGTTCATGGACAATGATATCGATCCTGATATCCCGAAGGTCGCTATCATCTCGCCAGCACAAGCACGTAAGCTGCTGCAGCTCACTGAAGCCACCTCCGGTGACTACAACGCTGTACGCCCGCTGACGAGCAAAGGCTACATCGAGAGCTGGATGGGCTACACCTGGGTGGTATCCACGCAGCTGAACCTCGGCACCGCCGCTGGCTCCTCACTGGGTGCGGGCACGGTTAACTGCCTGTTCATGACCCGTAAGGCGATTGGCCTACAGATGAACAAGGATGTGTGGGTGCGCGTAGCGCAAGATCCTAGCATCTCGTTCGCATGGCGTATCTACTGCCAGGCCACCTACGGTGGTGTCCGGGTAGAAGATGAGCATCTTGTTAAGGTTGCTCTTAGCGAAACCATCTGATATTAATGGGGGCCACAAGGCCCCCATTAATTATTGAGGTAGTTTTATGGCTGTTAGAAAACATTCATCCTCTAACCAGGATAGAGTTAAAATTTCGAGTATGAACGCGCAGGGTTTCTCGTACGAGCAAATTGGTGCGAAGTTATCCATAACCCCTGAACATGTTGACTATGTGGTCAATCAGTACGCAGCAGACCTCAAGGCCCGTAAAGGTGCCAAGAGTGAAGCGGAGCTGAAGTCGCTTATGGACGCGGCCCGTACGGCCAAGAAAGTAGATCCAAACATGCCAGACATGGAGGCTATGAAAGCTGACATGCGGGCGGAATTACTGGCGGAGTTGAGGGCAGAACTGGCCCCTGAACCTGTAGTCGACCCTGAACCTGTAGTCGATCCTGAGTCCGAAGAAGCACCAAAACGAAAGCGCCGGTCACGCAAAGCTGCCTGATCGGCACCTACTCCCGCGATGAGACAGGCTACGGCCTGATATGAAAAAAGGAGAGCATCATGACGATTGCAGCAAACACCAGTATCAAGCTGAACATCCATGCGCCTAAGAAAGATGCAGTCGTAGGGACTGTTGATCCCCTCACTGGGGCTGATGAGGTAGCAATATGGGCAGCGGCAAACGTCAACCCCAACCTTACCCAGTCTATTGTCGGCACGTTTCGGGTGTTGCGGCGTTATGCCCTAACCAACCTTGATAACCTTACCGCAGGAGCGCCGACGCTACTGTTCGTGCCTTTTGGCGGCACTGAGGCACAGGTACAGGTTACTGGTAGCCCCACAGCTGATGACTGCCTGCTTGAGATTGGCGACAATATTGTAAACAAAGGCCAATCGCATTTCCTCGACAGGACGTACAAGCGCCTTGAAGAACGCTGGCTGGAAGAGAGCAAGTGATATGGCAGCCCTTGTCGATGCTAAGTGGGATGCTTTAAGGGCTCAGAACTTCAATGGCGCCATGTCAGATATGACGCTCCAATGGCTTCAAGCCAACGGGGCTACCTCGCCTGACATAACGACCGCTTGGTATGAAATGTTAGGGGCCCAGCTCGGTCCTCAGTACACTGGCGACCGCTCAACTGACTGGTATACCTTGCTGGGTAATCTTGGGTATGTAGGTCAAGTCAATGAACGCACCCTGCAATTCTGGCAGGATGGCGGTTCGTTCAACGAGTTCAATTTCGGCACCGCCCACGCCATTATTGATACCCCGTGGGTTCCTCTCGGCTTGCCTTGGTCTATTTCTGTAACAACCAAAGGGTCAACCAATACCAATGCCTGTCTCTTAGCAGGTGCGCTTGTCGCAAGCGGTGGATTCCAAGACCTTAGCATAGTAGCGGGTTCAACAGGACTAACATATTTAAAGGCCGATACGCTTACAAACGCCAATGTCAACGGCCTTGGTTTAGACAACGATATCGTTCCAACTTACTGGAACATAACCGCCACGGGGGCCGAGACTACTGGCACAGTAAGCACGGCTACTTCCGGTGCTGCTGGCCCTCCTGCGGCAAGCAAGGCAGCCCAGCCCTACACTACAATAGGCAAGACTGGCGATTTAACGCTGCCTTACGTTGGGGTTATTAAGGACATCTACTTCACCGATGACAGCCCGATACAGGGTGACACTTATCACGTTGGCGACAATACAACACAAGGGCTGCTGAGCGCACCTGTACCTATCGCTGGCGAATTCGATATTAGCGTGGACTGGGTGCGAAGTGCGGCTAGCACATCCAATTTCGCTTTCGGTTCAGCGAACAACCCAGGAAACGTACAGGGGGAAGCTGCTTTAAGGCTGTACAACGAAAACGGCGGCGGCAATATACACGAGGTTCGGCTGTATACGGGGTCTGGCAGTGTGAGGTTTACCAATGCTCTGGTGGATATTGCTGATGGGCAGCATTTTAATATCCGCCTGTATCGTGACAGCAGCAATGACGTTTACCTTGAGATTGACGGCGTACCGTTCGCGGGCGGGCCTATAAACAATACAGCGGGGGGTACGTTTGATCGTATCGGCGCAAACGCTGGCACCGACCTTGATGAAGGTGCCTACGGCAACTTGAATGTTAGCAGCCTGTCTAGCAACCGCTTTCCTGTGTACGCTGAGCAAGTACAAGGCGTGGGTGCTTGCGTCCAGAAGTTTGCTGGCACCAGTGCTGGTGATATGGGATTGCTGACCACTGCCGGCGTTACCTACCATGCTACGAACGGCTTTGTAGCACCTAATGACGGCACAGTTGCCCAATGGGCTTCTGGGGACTTTTCAAGCCTTTTGCCTGATGCCGCCACAGCAGGGTTTACGCTACAGTTTGAGATTGAATCAGGTATGTTTGCCCTCGATGTCAGCCCAGCAGCAGGTCTTACATCGGTTGTCTATGCCAACGGTGCAGGGCCAATAACGTCAAACTTCTCCCGCGATAGCACTACTGATGCGTGGGCGATTAACTATAACGGCGATATCCAGCCCTCTGTCCAGACCAATAACATCACCTCTGGGACGCATGACACAATCACTTATGTTCTGCTGGGCAGTGACGCAGGGGCTGACGAAGGTATCGCAAGGATATACCGCAACCAGTTCCTAATTGCCGAGAGTCCTGCTCCTGCCACTGTGGAGGTCATAACAAACCTGTACATCGGCGGCATATCTGGACTCATAGGCTTACCGCTCAACCCTGAGTTTGCGGTGCGTAACGTCCTGCTGATGAGCACAGCCTTTGTGCCAGTAGTGAACACCAACATTGCGTTTATTGGTGACAGCCTGCCGCAGCGTGGCCAGTACCCTTTGCTGGCTAACCCGAACTACCCGAACAGCACCCCCCTCAAGTCAGGCTATGACATTGCCAGTGGAGACTATCCTGAAACACCAACACAGACTGGCCCGCTTGAAGAAGCAATGCCCGGCCCAGACCCACTGAACGCTAGTTGGTTTGACGAGTCATGGTTTGCCCACACCGAGAGGGGCCTAGCGGCAAAGGGTTTATTCACCGACAGGGTTCACACCTACGCCAGAGGCGGGTCTGTGCTGTACGCAGACCCTTCATTCCCTCCTGCCTTCACGGCACATCTTGGCTTACGTGTGGATGCTATGCAGCGTACCAGTGCAGGGGAATTCCCAACGCCGCAGCTTGCCAACCAAAAGCTGGATATTGTCGTGATTCATATTGGCACCAATGACCGCTCTGTCTGGTCGACAGGAAACTATGGGCCTGTAGATACCGTCAGTATGTCTGCATTCCTTGAGCAGCAAATTGACCGCGTTATTGCGGTGAACAACCCTACACAGATACTGCTGTGCAACCTGCCACCACCCCCTACTGGCGCAACGGAGCCCGACCTTGCCCCAACACAGGCAGCGATGAATGCCATGTTTGCCACGTTTGACGGCTACGGTGATGTGGTGACACTGGTTGACCTGACAGGGCTCGACCCAGGCACCATGCTCCTGAATAGTACCAATGTTCACTTTAACGCATTGGGCTACAAGTATGTGGCCGACCAAGTGAATGAGGCCATAGACCAGAATACATCAACCTACAGCTACCCGCTGACAAAGGTAGAAGGTAGCCCCGCGCTCATTGAGAACACCAACCCTGAAACGGGGGCAGCGTACAACGGCAGGTGGACAGCCGATAAATGGCAGTACATCCCCACCAATAGTCGCTTGTACCGTATCAATGAGGGATACCCTGCAACAACGCTGGTTGATGCTCTGCATGATCCTGACAGCCTCGAAGATACCAATGCAACACTCAGTGACAACTTAGGGTGGAGCGATGCGCCGTGATCTATCGACCCTCAACAGGTTCACCCCGCAACTTACGCGAGTTGTTTTATTACCTGTATAACGAACTAAAGCGTATCAGCACCAGCTTCTCAGGGCTTAAGGTCGTTTACACGACAGCCATCGATGCCATCAGCGTCGTGGATCAAAGCCCCACTGGATTGGGTGACGCCAATAAGATACAGATTACGTTTGGTGATCCCCAGACAACTACCGCTTTTGACCTGGATGCCTTGGGGAACTTCACGGTACTGGTGAGCGACATATACTACCTACAGGGCAAGTTCTCCGTAGGCAGGTCGGGCAATCCGGGCGCGAGCCAAATTTATATTAGGGCGTTGATTAACGGTGTGCCGGTTGGGTACACAACACACGCCATTATTGATACGTCACGTATCGAAATGCCTATCACGTTTGACGGTAATGCTCCGCTGTCCGCAGGTGATATAATTACCTTTGAGATAATGCGTGACACCGATGGGCACAACTCTGGCGGATTAGAAGCAGGAAATCCAGATGAAGCAGGGTGGGCGGATAGCCCCTCCGCACGGGCGTTTATTACAACAATAGGTGTTGGCTAAGCGGTCAATATAAACTGTGTAGCTTGCGATGACGAGTGAGTTGTATGACAGAAGGGATTAAAGGTGAAGCATCATGAGTTGGTTGCTTTTGTTTTGGTTTTGTTTCGGTTTAGCCGTCTTGTTATTGGCGGCATCCTTGTGCTACTTGCCGCACTTGGTTTCGGCGTTCAAGAGCTTAGCGAAAGAACCCACACCCACCGAGAATACGAAAACCTCATCAGAGAGCATGAGCATATTAACGATAGACGACAAGAGCAGTATCGCACTTGCATCGCATGGCAGGATAGAACTCATAGACGGCTCACTGAAGTTGAGAGAGCGCAGAGAGTACATAACGCCAAGTGCAGAACTGAGAGCAAATCAAAACCGTAGGTGGGATGACCGCCAAGGCGTACACGCATGAAGCCGATAACGATTCTATTTTCACTATTAATTGCTGTAGGTGCTGGTAACGTCCACGCTTGGGGCTCAAGCGCAACTGGTGGAAACTCTCAATCGACTAACACAGTAAACGGGGGTACGAACCATGCAAGCGGCGGACAGGGCGGCAGCAGCAGTGTTGGTGATGCTAGCGCTGTTGCTCATGGGGGTGCTGGTGGCAGCGGTGGAACTGGTGGCGCGGCCAACAACTCAATCGATGTCGATTCCAGCTCAAGCCATGAAGCTGCCGCTAGTTCAGCAGCCGCAGTCCACGGTGGGTTCTGCCAGACAGGTGCCAGTGGTCAAATCACCGGAGGGGGCTTTGCAGTCGCCAATGGAGATCAATTCTGCGAGTATTTGCGCATGGCTGACAGGGCTTTACTCGCTGCCCAGCAGGCAAAGGCGGACGGTGATACCGAGATGTACGAATATTATATGATGGTCTATCACGACAATATTGATGACGCTGACAGCTTGGTTCAGTCCACTGCATGGTCGGGGTGGTTAAGTCGGGTGATGGGGCATATGACACCGTTCTTTGCGGTAGCGGGGCTGTTGATACTGTTATGAACCCAATACTGGATTTCGCCAAGGGGCTTGTAGATCCGATAACGGGTCTTATCAGCAAGGTCATACCCGATAAGGACAAGGCAGCACAGCTTGCCTTTGAAGTCTCCACGATGGCAGCGACACACGCTCACGCAGAGGTGCTGTCACAACTGGAGGTGAACAGAGTAGAGGCGGCGCATAAGAGCTTGCTCGTTGCTGGGTGGCGACCTTTTATCGGCTGGACTTGTGGACTGGCGATGTTCAATAACTACGTGCTGGCCTCATGGTTTCATGGCATTACCCATATGGATTTGGAAGTTATGATGCCTGTTTTATTAGGTATGCTGGGTCTAG
>TARA_R110002020_G_scaffold3495_1_pt1 | contig 14526 bp, 6 predicted proteins | sample TARA_R110002020 | Tara Oceans TARA_R110002020 (sample SAMEA4396489) | marine metagenome | biome: Westerlies Biome; feature: [MES] marine water layer (ENVO:01000295) within the mesopelagic zone...; material: water (ENVO:00002006), including particulate matter (ENVO:01000060) such... | reverse complement strand
AGCTTTTGATGCAGGAGCAGATTTTGTTACGATTTTAGGATCTGTTGATGATGCAACAATCAAAGGTGCAGTTAAAGCAGCCAATGAGCGTAATAAAGGTGTGGTTGTAGATACAATAGGTGTAAAAGACCGTGTACAACGCGCAAAAGAAGTATCTGCATTTGGAGTGAAATTTGTGGAATTACACGCCGGTTTAGACGAGCAAGCTCTTGACGGTTATTCTGTACAGGTGCTAATCGATGAAGCGATAAGCGCCGGTGTACCTGTATCGATCGCAGGTGGTGTAAACAAAGATACCATCAAAGCAGTAAAAGAATCTGGAGCCGTAGTAGCCGTTGCCGGTGGAGCAATCTACGGAGCTGAAGATCCTGCAGCAGCAGCTAAAGAATTACGTGATATACTGAATGCATAATTGAAGCAGCATTGAAAAGAAAAACCCCCTGCAAATCTGTCGATTTGCAGGGGGTTTTTTGTTGTGGTGTGTTTGCTTTAACCCGGTAGGCTTATTTATAAATTAAAGGTGTACCCTAAAGCTACATAACCACTCGATTCTAAACTGGTTATTGTTGTTTGTGGTGGCTCTATATAGTCTTTATTCAAATCTACCGCTTTACTTTTGCGTTCGACATATCCAAAAATACCACCAAAGTCTAATACGAGATTGTGCTTCTCACCATAACTGAAACCAAGCCCCGTGAGTAATCTAGGGCGAAGATCTTTTTCAATAGAAATACCGGGGCCAAAAGCAATATGAGCTCCAAATTTTCGGTTTTTATCTAGCTTAAACCCATATCTAAAGTTAACCGAAATGCCGAACTCACCAGAATTACGACCTTCATCAACTACATTATAAACTGTTGTGGAGTCATTTTTTGCATTAGCGATAACAGAATATCTATCATTCTTTAATTTAGAATAATAAAATGATGTACCTACACTATAATAATCTCTTGATTTAAAGATAGGGAATGAAAATTTAATTTCTTCCGTATCAAGAATTCCGGTTGTGTCTCTGGGTGATTTAGTTACCGTAATCTCTGTTTGATCACCATTAAACTGTATGGGGAACGATTTAAAGTAGTTGCGTTTGTTTAGAAAGATGATAGGAGCTATTAAGTTATAAACCTTATCTGCCGTTGTAGCATCAAGTAATTTACTTGTGCCGCTAATTAATTTATCATATTCGTTTTTAATCTTGTCAGATAACTCTTTTTCTACTTTATTTTCAACCTTACTTAGAAATGTGATGAGCTGTTTATCATTAAGCTTCTCTTTATATTCTTTAAGGTGTAAATTAATTTGAGATAGATTAAGAGTCAGGCTGTCATTTAAATCGGTTATGATTTTTTGTGAATTATAGTATAGTGAAGTATCAGAAAATGATGTCTTATACTCAGAAGCAATTTGATCAAGTCGTGCAGTATAGAGTCTTGATTTTAGGTTGTCAAAAATGGTCAATCTTTGTTTTAATTTTGCGGCATCACTGGCAAGTACTTGCTGATTGTATTTAACAAGGGTGTCAAATTTTTCTTGAGGTGTTGATTTTGGATTATAAGTGTTATCAAAAACTTGTTCCAATACCATCTTAAAATTTTTCTGATCTATTGATTTTAGAGAATCTGCTTCTTTAATAATTTGCTCTGCATTATTAAAAGAGCCAACCAATCCTGAAAGGGCATCTAAGGGAAGACTTTCAAAAGTAGGCAGATTGAGAGCTTCTGTTTTATAGGTACTGTCTTTAGAGTTGATAGAGATGCGGTATCGGTTTAAATTTATATTAGCTACATAGATTTGGTATAAATCACCTTTCTTAATTTTTTTAGGTAAACGATATGAATTCTTTTTATCGTAATCCAGGATTATTTTAAAAAGCTTGTGGCCTTCTTCATAGTCAGAGCTATCTGCATCTTTGCTATTATTGGCTTGAACTATTAAATCTTCTAAAGTAGTTTCACCACCTTTATCCTGCGCCGTTAGAAGAAAAATATTCCCTAGAAAAAAACACATAAGTAGTAATTGCTTCATAATCGTATTATTTTGATTTTAAGTGGCTTGTTCAGGTAAATTAAAGGTTTTAGATTTCTTTAACAAATTCTGGAAACGGGTGTTTTCCACCTTTTTTAGATCAATACAGATTTCCTCATTAATAACTTTAGTATTACTCGTAGTTTTAAAAGATGATTAACTCTACAATTTTTCTACTTTTAAAGAATTAATGACCAACTACCTTAAATGGCAAATAGGACTACCAAAGCAGACATCAATTTTGAACAGGAACTCTGGAAAGCAGCAAACGAACTTCGGGGCGCTGTTGCAGAAAATCAGTATAAAGACTACATCTTACCTCTTATCTTTTTAAAGCATATCTCAGAGCGTTATGAAGTGCGTAGAGATACGCTTAAAGCACTCTTGAATGACAAAGCATCGGATTATTATACGGCCGATGAAGAAGAGCAAAACTATGTTTTAGAAGATCCTGATGAATACCTTTCTAAAAACGTATACATCATCCCAGAGAAGGCTACCTTTCAATACCTGCAGGACAATGCCGAGCAAGATAACATCAAGGTGCTGGTAGATGAGGCTTTTGATATCCTTGATGAAACCCTGGCAGCCAATCGCCCGGATCTTAAGGGGATCTTACCCCGTATTTTTGTAAAAAGCCAATTGACAGCGAAGCAGGTTGCCGGGCTTATCAATTTACTATCCAACCCTAAACTCTCTGAAAAGGAAAACCCCGATAGTGATATTCTGGGTAGGGTGTATGAGTACTATATTGGCAAGTTTGCCATTGCCGAAGGCTCGGGTGCTGGTCAATTCTTTACACCCGGGAGTATCGTACGCTTACTCGTAGAAATGATAGAACCCTATGAGGGTAAAATCTTTGATGCAGCTTGTGGCTCGGGGGGTATGTTTGTACAGTCGCTTAAATTCTTACAAGCGCATGGTGGGGATAAAAAGAACATCTCTATTTACGGGCAGGAGCGCTATGACGGTACCTTGCGCCTATGTAAAATGAACCTCGCCTTACGCGATCTTTCGTTTGATGTACGTCTGGGCGACTCACTGTTGCAGGATAAGTTCCCGGACTTGAAGGCCGACTTTATAATCGTAAACCCACCTTTTAATGTTAGCCAGTGGCACCCCGAAGATTTACCGGAGAACGATCCCCGTTTGTTTGGACCTAAAGAAGAGTTTGCGACTGATGGCAATGCCAATTATATGTGGATGCAAACCTTTTGGAGTCACCTAAGCAACAAAGGTACTGCAGCCGTGGTGATGGCAAACGGCGCGATGACTTCTAACAACAGAGGGGAAAAGAATGTACGCCAGTTTATGGTAGATAACAATATGGTAGACTGTATCGTACGCCTGCCTGACAAGCTGTTTTTAACAACCGGCATCCCGGCTTGTATTTTTATACTGAGTAAAAACCGCGACGGTAAAGATGGGTTACACCGCAAACGCACCGGTGAGATTCTCTTTATAGATACCAGTAAAATGGGAACTATGGAAAGCCGCAAACTGCGTGTTTTTACAGATGAAGACATCAATAAGGTAACGGACACCTACCACGCCTGGCGCAACAACCCTGTCAGTTCGAGCGGTCACCCTGAGCTTGTCGAAGGGGGTGAAGGGCAGCTTGAAGAATACCAAAACACAGACGGTTTCTCGTACAGTGCCACATTAGAAGAAGTACAAAAACAAGACTACAAACTCACTCCCGGTATTTATGTAGGTACGGAAGAAGTAGAAGACGACGGCGTCCCTTTCGAGGAAAAAATGCAAAGCTTACAGGAGCAGTTAAAGGCTCAGTTTGCTGAGGGTGATCGTCTACAGCAGGAGATCTTGGCTAACTTTGAGAAGTTTCAATAATGACAGAACAATTCAACGAATTTAAATCCTTGGTAATTCAGGTCCTCAATAATGAGTTTGGAGTCCATTTAAAAGAAGAAGAGCGTATAGGTAATGCGCAGAAAGTAGTTATTGACCTTCTTGATATTAATAATGCGATTTATGTTGAATTGGTGCCGCAACAAAAGAGAATTAATTTTAATAATCTGGAAAATGTACTATTAAAGCAAAACAGTATTATTAATAATATTCCAAAACAATTTAAACCTAAACAGGTTGTTGTTTTTGCAGATATACTTGATAAAAGAGTATTAAATGACTTTAGGTTAAGTCTCAATGCTAAGTTACTAGATGTTGAACTTTTTATTTTTGATAGGGAAGATATTGATGTATTAGCATCTAAGAATTTACAAGATAAAAGTGCGAAACCGAAACCGAGTAATTACTTTAATGAAAAAGAGAAGAACTTATTATTGTCTGTATTTCAAAATAGGACTTTATTTCTAGGAGAAAGTAATTTTGGAAGTAACGATCAAATAGAACGTTTCTATAAAGAAGGAATTTGGCGTAGTCATAATGAGTTTGATAAGAGGACGATTTCAAAAGAGGCTCAAAAAGGTGATTTGATTTTTTTAAAAACAAGTTTTAAAGAATTAAAAACGAGTGATTTAAGCATTGGAGGTGTTGGTGTTATTGCGAAGAACCCAGTTGAAGGTGAAACCTTAGAAGTTAGGTGGAATTTATTTACTAATCCTGTTAATGTACCTAACATGGATAAATACTATGGTACTTTTCATGTTGTGATGCCTGAGGATAAGGACGAAATTATAAATAAAGTTCTTGAAGTAGTAAAAGATTTACCTGAGAGGATTTATGAATCTAGTAAAAAATTGACTACTAGAATTATAAGTGAGGATGAAATTCCAATTGATAAAGAGGAGACTTTTTTAATAAGTCAGAATATTGGTGAAGAGATTAAGAACTATAATATTTTTTTCTTGCCTAATAGTTCTAGTACGTCTATAGGTCGTAATGGAATATCAGCTAGGGTGTTAGAAATATTGGCTATTGAAAGAAGCTCAATACGATTGGATGATGAATATCTACAAAGAGGCTATCAATGGTTAATTTTCGAACACGCAAATAATCCTAAAACTTATCATTTTTGCTTTATACTAACTCGTGATGATAACAAAAACCCTATAGATTTTCAGAGTTTTTTTAGAAATGCGATAATTAATTATACCGAAACTAAAACGGATGTAATAAGAGGATTTCTTGAACCTAGATTTTTTATTCCTTTGTTAGGAGCCGGACAAGCTGGTCTCAATGAAGATCGAAGTTTTGAAATAATATTAATACTATTAAAGGAATTTTACAGCTCTATTTTTGATTCTTCAATAATTAGATTGAATCTACCATTAGACTTTACTAATGATAAAATATTAGATTATAGAAGAAGGCTTCTTAATTTTTTACATTTAAACCCACATCCAGATTTTTCTAAGTCATCTATTGAAAAGGAAAAAACCAAAGATAAAATCCCTTTCCATCTTGACAATGTTGAGACTATAGACAAACTTAACCGTGAGCCTGTAGCAAAATCCCTAGCGCGTTTAATAAACAAGGATATTTTTGATCAGGAAGGAATGAACCATTCGTTTATGGTACATCTGCAAGGAGAATGGGGGAGCGGGAAATCCACTTTTTTAAACCTTATCGAAAAACACTTAAATACAGATAAACGAAAATGGGCGGTCATTAAATACAATGCCTGGCAAAATCAACATATCACTCCGCCGTGGTGGACGTTTCTCAATCAACTATACCTCCAAGGGATTCCTCAACTAGAAGAAATATCGCGGCCAAGGTTCAAACTGGCAGAGAAACTTAGACGGATCATTTGGTATAGTGGTTGGAATAAAATTATGTCATTGGTAATATCGGTTATACTTCTTTTGATAGTAATATTTAATTTTCCAATTATTTTCAAATCAGTTACTTCCATTGCAAATTTAGGCGACACATTTACTTCTGCAGATTTTGCAACGCTTATCTTAAGCATTGGATCAGTTGTGGCTCTGATTTTTTCATTTTCAAAATATCTAGCTACACCCTTTACTTTAAAATCATCAAAACAGGCAGAAGCCTTTACCAGCAGAGCTTCTGATCCGATGACGCAGATCAAAAACCACTTCAATCATTTAATAGACTCATACAACAAGGCAGATCGTGAAGTAGCCGTTTTTATAGATGACATAGACCGCTGTAATCGGGAGTACACTATTGAATTATTGGAGGGTATTCAAACCTTATTTAAAGATCGAAGGGTTTTGTATATAGTTGCAGGTGATACTAAATGGATTACCTCTTGCTTTGAAAATAACTATGCCGAGTTTTCAAGTGTAGCTGCAGCACAGGGACAGAATCTAGGTGAATTGTTTTTAGAGAAAGCTTTTCAGCTTTCTGTACGGATGCCAGATGTAAGTGAAGAGTCTAAACAAGCGTATTGGAAAGAAATTATAGGTGATACGCTAAAGATTGAAGTAACATTAGAGAGTGAAGAAGAAATTACGGCAGAAAAGAGAACAGAGATTAAGCAAAGACTGGTGCAAAATTATAACGATAATGAAAACAGTGCAATTGAGAGAAGTAATATAGAGGAAGAATACAACATCTCTGGTCAGCAAGCTACTGATATGGCCATCGAAGCCTTAGATGAGGATACACAAGACGTCAGACATTTGCTTATGACGTTTCATAGTTTAATAAGTCCCAACCCCAGATCTATAAAGCGTTTGGCAAATAACTACTCGATGTATAGAAATACCTTGATTGCTGAGCAAACAGATTTTAAGCCGGGTCACTTGTTTAGATGGTTACTTTTAGAAGATAAATACCCTGCTGTAGTAAAGCATTTTTTAGATAGTAACACCTTTGATAAACTTGATGACTTTATCAAAGATAAAGGGAGTTACACCACAGCTCAAAGCGCAGATTTAAAAGCAATCATTAAAGGTAGAGATGACATGAATGAGGAATACCTAACAATTGAAGAATTAAACCAAATCTTAAGGAAATAACCAATGCCCCAAAACTGGAAAACACATAAACTAGGAGAAGTTGCCAATATAGGTTCGAGTAAAAGAATATTTAGGGCTGATTATGTTTCTTCAGGAATACCATTCTATCGTTCCAAAGAGATTATTCAAAAATCATTTGGAGATGCAATAAATGATATTTTGTATATAAGTCCAGATAAATATTTTAGCATTAAAAAGAAGTACGGTGCACCAATAACAGGAGATGTATTGTTAAGTGCTGTAGGGAATAGATCAGGTATTCCATATCTGGTAAATGATGACGGCGAATTCTATTTTAAAGATGGAAATTTAATGTGGTTACGAGATTTTAAACTGTCAATAGATAGTTCTTTCTTGGTATATTGGTTTAAATCCGCAGTTGGGCAACATTATTTAAATTCATTAATGATTGGCTCAGCACAAAAAGCACTTACTATTGAAGGAGTAAAAACAATTTCTATTAACCTCCCACCCCTCCCTGAACAAAAAGCTATAGCAAACATCCTTTCTGCTATAGATGCCAAAATTGAAAATAACCTTGCCATCAATAAGACCTTAGAAGAAATGGCAATGGCTTTTTATAAAGAGTGGTTTGTAGATTTTGTACCCTTTCAGGACGGGAAGTTTATAGAAAGTGAACTCGGGATGATTCCTGAGGGTTGGGAGGTGAAGAGATTGGAGGAAATTTTAGAAATAAAAAGAGGAGGATCTCCAAGGCCTATCAAAGACTTTATTTCTGATTCTGGATTACCTTGGTTAAAAATATCGGATGCTACAGCGGCAAATTCTCCTTTTCAGTACTCAACCAAAGAATATATAAAGCCTGAAGGCTTAAGGAAAACGGTGCTGATTAAACCAGGTGCAATTATCCTTTCGAATAGTGCGACGCCAGGTTTACCCAGGCTTATAGAGTTTGAAACCTGTATTCATGATGGTTGGTTACATTTTCCAGAGATAAAGCGATTTAATAGATATTTTTTGTATTTACTATTTCTTGATATTAAAGAACATTTAATTAGTCAAGGAAATGGTTCAGTTTTTACAAATCTTAAAACCGATATTCTAAAATCACAAAATGTCAAAATACCTCCCTTGAAAATAGAAGAACAATTCTTAAATAAAATAAATTCAAAATTTGAAAAGATTCGGGAAAATACCGTTGAAATTCAGACCTTAACACAACTCCGAGATACCTTACTTCCTAAATTAGTAAGTGGGGAAGTCCGTTTAAACGAGTTTGATTTGGAGGAAGTGTTGGAGAATTAGAAGATATAATAACAACCAGAGGTAGGTTTAAGATTCCCGCCTGTTATATGGAAGTAGGGGGTAAATGAGATTCCCGCCTGCGCGGGAGTGAAAATAAAATAGGATGCATGACTACAGAAGCAAATATTGAGCAGGCTTGTATAGACTGGTTAGAAGATCTGGGCTATACGCATAAGCTGGGCACTACCTTGCCGCAAAATAATGTGAGTGTGGTGCTTAAAGACGAGTTGGCTACCTTTATTGCCAAACAGTACCCGCATATTCCTAAAGATATTCAGGAGTTCGCAGTGGCTTCGTTTACACACAATACCGGGGCAGACTTAGACCATCGCAATCGGGATTTCCATTTAAAATTAACCAAAGGGATTGAGTTTCCGTATGAAGATGCTACCGGTGCAGAAAAAGCAGTACACATCTATCCCATAGATTTTAAGAACCCGGAGAACAACAGTTTTTTGGCGGTCAATCAATTCAGTATCACTGGTAAAAACAAACGCCGCCCAGATATCATTATATACATCAACGGCCTGCCGCTAATCGTCTTTGAACTTAAAAACTGGTACGATGAGCATACCAACATCAAAGAGGCGTTTAACCAAATACAGCATTATAAAAAAGACATTCCGCAGTTGTTTGAGTACAATGCGCTTACCATTATCAGCGATGGTAACGAAGCCCAACACGGGATGTACAGCAGCGGCCAGGAGTGGTTTGCCGCTTGGAAGAGTATAGACGGTAAAACAACACTCAACGATGACGATTTTCAGGTACATACCTTGTTATTTGGTTTGTTTCCTAAAGCGCGCATCCTCGATTACATCAAGAACTTTATTTTTCACGAAGACCATAACGGCACGTTGATTAAAAAAGGGGCGAAGTACCATCAGTATTTTGGGGTAAACTATGCGGTGATTGCTGCGCAAAAAGCAGTGCGTCCTGCAGGTAACGGGCGCATAGGCGTAGTATGGCATACACAGGGATCGGGTAAAAGTATTTTTATGGCGATTTACACCGGGATTTTACGCAGTATGCAGCAGTTTAAGAATCCTACGATTGTGGTACAGGTAGACCGTAGTGATCTGGATTTTCAGCTGTACGAAAACTTTGTACTGGCAAAAGATCTGGTGGGTGATGTGCAACATGCAGATACCACAGACGATTTACGCAAGTTGTTGAGCGCAGGTGCCGGTGGCGTTATTTTTACCACCATTGAAAAATTTCGCCTAAAAACAGGTAGTGAAGACAGCTTAAGAGAATTAGAACATCCGGTACTGAGTACCCGTGAAAACATCATTGTGATGGCAGATGAGGCCCACCGTACCCAATACGGTTTGCTAGACGGTTTTGCCAGCAATATGCGCCGGGCGTTGCCCAATGCTTCATTTATTGGTTTTACCGGTACACCGGTAGACAGTAAAGATGCCGATACGCAAGAAGTTTTTGGTGGCGTTATACATGTTTACGATATCAAGCAGGCAGAAGAAGACAATGCTACCGTAAAAATCTTTTACGAACCCAGACTGGCAAAACTGCATTTATGGAACGAACATATTGATCAGGAAGTAGATGCTCTTGGCGAAGTTGACGAAGACAACCCCAGTTTAAAGTGGGCAGCTATTGAAGATGCAGCGGGCAGCGCAGACCGGGTTGTTAAAATCTCTCAAGATATTTTAAGTCATTATACAAAACGGACAGACACCTTAGAAGGTAAAGCGATGATCGTGTGTATGAGTCGGCGCAATTGTGTAAAAATGTATGATGCCATTACCCAGTTGGAAAACAGCCCCGAAGTTGCCGTGGTAATGACCGGTAACATCAGTAAAGATCCGGTGGCGTGGAATGAACATTTCCGTACTAAAACGAGTACAGAAGCCATTAAAGCGCGTTTTAAAAATCCAGAAGACCCCTTAATGATTGTGATCGTACGCGATATGTGGCTTACCGGCTTTGATGCGCCTTGTGTGCATACGATGTATGTAGATAAGATTATGCGCGGTCATAACCTGATGCAAGCTATCACCCGTACCAATCGGGTGTTTAAGGACAAGAAAAACGGAGTGATTGTCGATTATATCGGTATTGGAGATAACTTAAAGACTGCAACTAAAAAGTATACAGGAAGTGGTGGTAAGGGCAAACCTACGGTAGATATGGAGCAGGCACTCGAACTGTTTTTTGATCAGTTGCAAAGCTGTATCACCTATTTACCAGACCATGTAGACTATCACAATTGGAAAGCACTGCGCGAGGCTGATAAAGTGCTTTTAGTAAAAGCAGCTTTAAACTACATCATTAAAGATGATGAAGCTTCTATGAACTTTATGAAGGCTGAAAAAACGATGTCTGGTTTATTGTCTATCGTGAAGAGTCAACCTGCCATACAGCACACCGTAGTAGATGTGTTGTTTGTACAACACGTAAGCAAGGCGGTGCGCAATGCCAAAAGCGTAACGACTAACAGAGGCGAGCAAAAGGAAAAGGTCAAGGAGCTCATCAGTCAGAGTATCGAGAGTGAAGACATTGTAGATGTATTTGCGATGGCGGGTATAGAACGGGCAGATATTTCTATTCTGGATGATACTTTTTTATTAGGAGCTAAAAACGAAAAAGACGGCAATGCCTTAAAGATCGAATTGATCAAAAACATTCTTAAAGACGAAATCAAATTACGTCTGCATAAAAATATTAAGAAATACACCAGTCTTAAAGAAGAACTGGAAAAAGTCATAGACCGCTATCACAGCAACGCTTTAGACAGTTATGCCACCATTGCAGAACTGGTGCAGCGGGCAAAAGACTTGCAAAAAGAAGATACTCGTATTTCAGAACTGGGCTTGAGCGAAGAAGAGTTGGCTTTTTATGATATTTTGGCCGCTAAGAAAGAAATTATTAAAGAAGAAGGCCCAATTCAGGATATCGTACACGCAGTAGTTAAAGCGGTAAAAACCAATTTACAATTAGATTGGACCAAAAAAGAGAATGCCAAAGCAAGCATACGCTTGGCGGTTAAAAAAGAACTCCGAGGAAAAATAAGCATCACCAAACTCAACGAAATTCTGCAAGACATCATGGAACAAGCCGAAGGGCAGTTTGGGGAGTGGAGTGCTTAAATAGATTTAATATGATAAGTTCATACGAAGAATACGAAAAGCAGGTTTATGATTGGCTAAATACAAAGCGAGAAAAAGATCATAATTTCAATTTTTCGGTACGTGTTAAAGGTTCTAAAGGAGCAGAAACAGATTATTTTATAGGGACAAAAAAGTCTAACTATTTTGCAACTACCTTTTGGACAATACCAGTTGGTTTTCCGGGTTCTTCAGGAGAGCTTATAAGTTTGGTATTTGGATCTAAAGACAACTATTATGGTTATTTTTTTGAGTTTAATCAAACCAAGGCTCCACATGATTCTCAAAATCAATCTGGTTTAAATTTAGTAGAAGCAATTAGGGACTCACCAATTGCTAAACTTGGATTTTCCCACATCGGTAAGCCAACGAATAAAATGTTTAATATTAAGACAAAGCATAGACAAGAAAGTTATGTTTCTTTAGAAGCTATGCTTAGTGATATAGAAAAAGACCTAGAAGTAATCATTCCTGCTGTAGATAGTGCCATTGCAGCAATTAAAAAAGACAATCCTGAGTTTGTAGCACATCGCATAACAGAAGATGAATTCATTACAATGCAAAACAAATTAGAAAGGCGTTTTGCTAAGTATAAGAGTATTAGCTCAGAAAATGAACCCTTAAGTTTAGATGCAGAAGAACCTACAAAAGATGATAAAGAACCAGACAATACTAAAATAGGCATTCCTTTAAATCAAATTCTCTATGGCCCTCCAGGAACCGGTAAAACCTATAAGCTACAAAATGAATATTTTAAACAGTTCACGGTTTCTGAAAGTAGTTTAACAAAAGAACAGTACTTAGAAAATCTGGTAACAGATTTGACATGGTGGCAAACCTTTGCAATCGCATTGCAAGATTTAGGCCTTTCCAGTTCTAATGCCATATTAAATCACGAAATTGTAAAGGCTAAAGAACGCCTATCAAGTGCAAAATCAATTAAACCCATATTGTGGAGTCGCTTGCAAGCGCATACCGTTTTAGATTGTAAAAATGTAAATGTAAAAACTAGAAGTGAGCCTCAACTTTTTTATAAAAATGAGGTTTCAAAATGGAGCGTTGATGAAGCGCTTTTAAAAGAGTTGTATCCAGAGGCGTTAGAGATTTTAGAGAAGTGGAAGAACTATACACCAGATGCAGAAAAAACAATCAAAAACTATGAGTTTGTTACCTTTCATCAGTCGTTTGGATATGAGGATTTTGTAGAAGGCATCAAACCTAAAATGGAAGAACAAAGCACTGATCTGGAGTATGAAATACAGGACGGTATTTTAAAACGCTTAGCGCTTAAAGCAAAAGCTGACCCGGCTAATGATTATGCACTTTTTATAGATGAAATTAATAGAGGTAATGTATCGGCAATATTTGGGGAGTTAATTACAATAATAGAAAAGGATAAACGTCTTGGAGAAGAGAATGAGTTACTGGTTAAACTGCCTTACAGTAGAACATCTTTTGGTGTACCATCAAACTTATATATTATAGGCACAATGAACACGGCAGACCGCAGTGTTGAAGCATTAGACACTGCATTACGCAGACGTTTTGCTTTTGAGGAAGTGATGCCTGAACCAGAGTTGCTTAAAGAAGTTGATATTTCAGGTATTAATTTACAGGAGTTATTGAAAACTATAAACCTAAGAATTGAAACACTTTTAGATCGTGATCATACCATTGGGCATTCCTACTTCTTTAAAGTGAAAGAAGCAGAAGATAAAGAAAAGGCTCTTAAGGAAGTTTTCAAAGACAGCGTCATCCCATTACTTCAAGAGTATTTTTATGGGTATTACAGTAGAATAGGTTTGGTCTTAGGAGAAGGCTTTATTGAAGTTCTACCAGTAGTTGAAAAGAATTTATTTGCGAATTTCAATAAAAATAGTAATGACGTTGAGGTAAGCGAATCCTTTAAAATCAAAACCATTGATGAAAATTTTAATATCGCCATGGCTCTTGAAAAATTGATGAATCGTGCGTAACTCAAAATGCATACAGGTATTTGAATACGAGTATCTTCGAGTGGGTACTACAAGAAATGCTGTTGAATTTAAGAAAAAGCATTTTGATGCCTTAGTCAAGCTCAATGAACAGCAAGGGAATAAATACTTTACGGTAGGTCATAAAAAAATAACCTTTAAACACTATGTAGGAGTTTTACAGGTAGATGATGTTTGTATCGAAGTCCTGCCTAAGGCAGACCGCTCTAGTACAGATGTAGGGGTTTGGCAAGCTGTATTATTTGATATGCTTCGGGTAACTAAAAGGCTCAAGGTGAATCAGGTTGATCACGCAAATGTTACTAAGCAAAGCAAACACCTGCTTGATATTTATTTTGAGTGGTATTTGAATGAAATACAAAAACTAATCCATCAAGGGCTTATTAAAAAATACTACCGTAAACAAGGTAATCTAAATACCTTAAAAGGGAAGTTGGTTTTCGCCAAGCAAATTTCTCAAAACCTTATTCATAAAGAACGCTTTTATACTGAGCATCAGGTGTATGATAAAGATCATTTGATTCATCAGATTTTAAATCAGGCACTAGGTATCATTGAGCAGTTTACGCGGGGAGGCTATTTATATGGGAAATGTAAGTCCATCCTATTGGATTTTCCGGAAGTAAAAGCGATAAAAGCCACAGCAGCTACTTTTGATAAATTGGTTTTGGGTCGTAAAGAACATTCTTATGCTACAGCTGTAGAAATAGCCCGTCTAATTATTCTCAATTTTGCCCCCAATGTCAAGAATGGTTCAGAGAAGATGATTGCTCTGCTTTTTGATATGAATAATTTGTGGGAGGAGTACATTTTGGTTCAGCTCAAGAAAGCATTCCGGGATGATGAGGTTCAGGTATTGGGACAACGCAGTAAAACTTTGTGGAACAATATCACTATTCGTCCTGATATTGTAATTAAAAAAGAGGAAGAGACTCTAATGATTATTGACACCAAGTGGAAAATCATTGATTATAATAAGCCTTCTACAAACGACTTGAGGCAGATGTATGTGTATAATGAGTATTGGAAGGCACCGGTTGCCTTGTTGTTGTATCCCGGCACTGGTGAAGCAAAAGTTGAGGTAAGTACGTTTAAAGAAATAGAAGGTGTTTCAAAGCATCGATGTGGCTTAGCCTGGATAAATGTATTGGAGGGTGACAAGCTAAATCCTAAACTAGGCTACGATTTAAAACAAATATT
>TARA_R110002020_G_scaffold185364_2_pt1 | contig 14526 bp, 14 predicted proteins | sample TARA_R110002020 | Tara Oceans TARA_R110002020 (sample SAMEA4396489) | marine metagenome | biome: Westerlies Biome; feature: [MES] marine water layer (ENVO:01000295) within the mesopelagic zone...; material: water (ENVO:00002006), including particulate matter (ENVO:01000060) such... | reverse complement strand
AATTCTATTGGTTTACTATGTATGTTCTATTCATCCAAACTTGGATGACCACGCCGTTGTATATGCTTCCTGCATTTGGTGAGTGCCTGCGGCCTCACTTTGCGGGTTTACAAGCACCCTCTGACCCTAGGGTCATTTTATATTTTATTTAGATTTTCTTTTCTTTTTCTTTCATCAGCATAGTTGCTTTTTCAGAGTTGCTTTATAAGTAAGCCCACGCGTTGTATATGCCCCGTGACATTTCGTGAGTGTGTTTAAAACTCACGCTATGGGTATACAAATACCCGCAGACCTTAAAAGGTCTATTATAATTTTAGGATCAATCGATAAGCAGTTCTATTCCTGCCTTTTTGGCTTTGTATTCTATTTTTTTAATGAGTTCGTAATAGTTCCAGTTTCTGAGGACGAATTGATTTTCGTGTGCGGCTTCAATCTTGGCTTCCTGATTGATTAAAATCAAGGTGCCGGCTTGATGTTTGACACAAAAGTCTATGAGCCTTCTGCTGTATACATGCAAGCGTTGATTGACATACTTGGTTTCTTTATCCTTAAATTTATCTACGGCTTTGAGCTTGCGGGTTCGTCCGTGTCCTCCTCGGGAATTTGTAGTTCCTGCTAAAGCTCGTTTCCGGGCTGCCTGAATGGCTAGTCTCCGATACAAAAACTCTTCCTTGGTTCCGATGTTTAAGCGGCTACTGCCAACCTTGACACTGATGGGATGTTCTAGTGACAAGGAAGCTTCTGCAATCACCTCCGGTTTTAAGGTGTGTTGTTCTTGTTCGATATCAAATACGGCCAACCAAAAAATCTTAGTATCGGTTAGTTTGATCTCTGAAGTGCGCAAACGAATCTCCCCTTTTACCGCACGATGCAAGAGGCTTCGCTTATCGGAGAAGTCTCTGCCTAAGTAGGTGCAAAACGGAATTTGAAACAGGCGAAAGCAAAAGGCATTGCGCTCGGGGTCGTGCTTAAATCCCCACATACAGCGCGCAGGAAATGGAAAACCAATATCCCGCCTGAAGTTTTTGAGCGAGCGTTCGCCCTTCCAATACTTGGGTTTGTTTTTATTGAATCCACTTTCAAGATTTCGATTCAAGTTGGATAATATCTCCATCGGGATCTCTCCTTTAAAGCGATCTGCGATCACCCGATAGGTGGTGTTGATACGGGAACGATTCAAAATGCCACTTTCATCTTTCTTTTGATCTGCCAGTTTGTACTGGATGTCCTCGGTCAGGTAAAAGAATTCCTTGATCATTTCCTGGCAATACAAATGAGTTACAATAATGTTTGCTGCTTTAAAGCATCGGTTTTGCCATTGGTAGAGTTTACCAATCGCTTCCTTGCGCTCTTCATAGGTAGGCAAATCTACTTTGAGTTGGATCTTTCGGGTAAGGCTTAAAGTTTTATTTTTCATAATCAAGCTGATTGTAAGTGTTCGTGCTCTTGCAAAACCTTATAAGCCGTAGTAAAGGCGCGATGCACTTCCTTTTGTGAAAGGTTGAGTTCGGCTGCGATCTGGGCAAAAGAATAGTGCTTTTGGCAGCGGAGTTCTAATACGTGAGCTTCCTGCTCGGTCATATCAGACTGCGTTTTGCATTCCTTTTGCTCTTGTTCTTTAGGGTGGAGTATATAACCCTGATTCAAAATCGTTTTGATCTCAAGAATCGTTTTTTGCATCGTAATACGCGCCTCGGTAATGCTAATACCTAGTTGCTCAGAAAGCGTTTTGTATTTAAAGCCGTGGTGAAAGCAGAGTTCGATGAGGCGTTTAGGCTGCGTTCCCAAAAGCGGTAGTATGTTAACCACTTGCTCATAATCCTTTTGCTTCTTTTGTTGGTCTATTAAATGATCATCTACTGCAGCTGGATCATAGCCTAACATATAATCCTGATAGTTGGGGAAATTATCTAAAGCGTAAAACTCCCGATCAAACTGATTTTTAGGGCGGGCATAGTACCATTTGCATTCGCTACTGATCACCGTATACAAGAAGTTCACCAAATGTTGAGGTGATTCGATTTGCTCACGTTTATCCCATAAGATGAGAAAGGTATCCTGTACTAAAGTCTCTACGACAAAGATGTCTTTGATCAAACTCCTGCCCATCCAATAAATGCGCCTGTGATATTGCGCGTAAATTTTTGTAAATGCCTGTGGACATTCTGATTTGAGTATGTCAAAATAATAGGTGTCCCTGGAAGACTTCCCTGCAGGAATGCTATCTTTGGAGGATATCGAAGTAGGATACATAGCTACTTTTATTGTGGTTAAATACGCTTGGGCTTTATCAAGCAGAAATTTTGCAGTAAATTAGTACTACCAAGACCGGTAGCCTACCAAAGGCATTTGTAAAATACCTGATAGTCCTTGTATTTTACCAATAGAAGCAATTAAATAGAATGAACCAGTACCTTTAAGAGATGACAACAGCAACCAAACCCAATCATATCGGAAGAAAGATCGCCCGCATCCGTGAACTGCGCGGGATGAAACAAGAAACCCTTGCTCAAGAACTGGGGATCAGTCAGCAAAGCATCTCACATATTGAACAAAGTGAAACTTTAGATGATGCCAAATTAGAAGAAGTTGCAAAGGTGTTGGGGGTAACAAAAGAAGGTATTGAGAATTTTAATGAGGAGACTGTCTTAAATGTTATTTCAAATACATTTAATAGTAATGATAGCTCAACATTAAATGCGATTAATGTTCAACCTTCATTTAATCCGATTGATAAAGTTGTTGAATTATACGAACGTCTGGTTCAAGCTGAAAAAGATAAAGTAACCTATTTAGAAGAGTTGCTTAAAAAGAAATAAACTTCACTAACCAAAAGTTTATGAATGGACCTCAGACTTTAAAATGTTTGAGGTTTTTTTATGGGTAAAAATCTCTTTTTAAGGAATTGAGTTTCATACGCTATCATGAGCTTAGATAAATATATACTATTTTACATATTTCTGTAAAGTACTTATAAGTGAATATTTTAACTTGTGTTCTATAGTGTTTTATTAGAGGTTTTTAATTAATAAATATTCATACTAAAAGGCTAAATATTTTGCATCATAAGAATTATGCAAAATTTAATTGCAGTATTCAATTATTGTCTTATATTTGCATCATAAAGATTATGCAAAAATTATATGCAAACTAAAAATGTCAATTTAAAATCAATTTTAAAAAAAGGAGGCCTTGCCTCTGGGTACTCTTTCAGAGGGAAAATCCAACACATTTACAATGGGGGTGTGCGTATTATTCAATTAAAGGATTTCATTAATGATTATACAGCTATTGGTGAGGAATGCTTCCTTATAGCCGCTGAAAAAATAAAACCTAAATATTATCTGGAAACTGGCGATATTCTTTTTATTGCTAAGGGTACTAATAATTTTGCAGTGGTATTTGAGCAGTTAGATGATCTCCCTACAATTGCTTCGTCTGCGCTTTTTGTGATAAAAGTTGACAAAAAAATAGCGTCACCTGAATATGTTGCTTGGTACATCAATCAAAGCCTAGTTCAAAATTATTTTAAAACGAATGAAGCAGGTACTTATGTAACCAGCATTAACAAAACGACTATTGAGGAAATACCCATCGCACTTCCATCATTAAACCTTCAAAAGCAAATTGCAACGATTTCACTTTTATATAAAAAGGAAAAGAGTATTCTTGCTGAAGTCACAGCTTTAAAAGATACCCTTATAACCAATCAATTACTAAATACCCTATAAAAATGTCCACGAAAATAAAACCTACCCAAAATCAAATCAATATAGCACTCTGGAATGCCTGTGATACATTTAGAGGTGCTTTTGATTCTTCAGAATACAAAAATTACATCTTGGTATTTATGTTTCAAAAATATCTAAGCGATGTATGGAAAGACCATTATTACAAACTCAAAGAACATTATGGAGACGATGAAGAGTTGATTCAGCGTAAGCTAAAGAGAGAGCGTTTTGTATTACCTGCAAATTGCACCTTTGATTACATCTTTGAGCATCGTAATGACACCGACATTGGTGAGAAAATCGATAAAATCTTTGCTCAAATTGAAGAACGTAATATCGAGAAGCTAGACGGTGTTTTTAGAAACATCAGTTTCAACTCAGACAAACTTGGTCAGACTAAGGATAGAAACCGTCGCTTAAAGAATTTGATAAATGACTTTGCTAAGCCCGAATTGGATTTTCGTCCTTCTCTCTGGGAAGATAAAGAAGATATTTTAGGAGAAGCATATATGTATCTCTTAGAAAGATTTGCTTCTGGCGCCGGTAAAAAAGGTGGGGAATTTTTTACACCGAAAGAAGTTTCAGGTTTATTAGCTAAACTAGTGGCTCCGAAAGAAGGAGATCGCATATTTGACCCTACTTGTGGTTCCGGTTCATTGTTAATCAAAGTTGCTGAAGAAACCAAGGATGCTGATGGCGAGCCGACTAATAACTTTGCAATTTACGGTCAGGAAAGTAATGGCGATACCTGGGCATTGAGCAAAATGAACTGTTTTTTACACAGTATGGACTCTGCTCAAATAGAATGGTGTGACACCATCAACAATCCTAAATTGATTGAAGGTGATGCTTTGATGAAGTTTGATATTGTGGTGGCAAACCCTCCTTTTAGTTTGGACAAATGGGGTCACGAAAATGCCGAGGCAGATCGTTTTAAGCGTTTCTATCGGGGTGTTCCACCCAAATCCAAAGGGGACTATGCGTTTATTCTGCATATGATAGAAACAACGGCACCTGGAGGTAGAGTGGGTGTCATTGTACCGCATGGTGTATTATTCCGAGGAAGCGCAGAACAAAAAATCAGACAGCAACTCATTGAGGAAAATTTATTGGAAGCTGTAATAGGTTTACCTACCAATCTGTTTTATGGAACAGGAATACCTGCAGCCATTCTTATTTTCAATAAATCTAAAACCACAGAGGATATCATCTTCATTGATGCTAGTAAAGGCTATGAAGATGGTAAAAGACAAAACAAACTGAGACCTCAAGACATTGAGAAAATTGTCGATGCCTATACTGATTTTAAGACCCTGAAAAAATTCAGCTCAGTAGTGCCTCCTCGTGAAGTAGCTGAGAACGATTTCAACCTTAATATCCCCAGATATGTTGACACTTTTGAAGAAGAGGAGCCTGTAGATATTGTAGCGGTTCAACAAAATATAGAACGTTTAGAAGAGGAACTTACAGAAGTACGTACAGAGATGCAAAAGCATTTAAAAGAATTAGGATATTAAGATGGCAGAAAACGAACAAAATAACATCATCATTTATACCAGTACAGACGGTAAAGCATCGGTTGATCTATTTGAACGTGACGGGAGCGTTTGGCTTAATCAAAAACAGCTAGCAGAAATTTTTGGCACCTCTGTTCAGAATGTTGGTCAACATATATGCAAAATACTGGAATACAATGAGTTAAAATCCAATTCAGTTATAAAGAATTACTTTACAACTGCCTCAGATGGTAGAGAATATGAGGTTTCTTTTTATGCGCTAGAGATGATACTTGCAATAGGATACAGCGCGCTCAGTAAACGTGGTGTTCAATTTTTATAAATCAATTATTGCTAGCGATTTAACCCATCAACCTGCTAATGCTGATAATTATGAGTAAAGAAGAAAAAATAATTGAAAGAGCAAGAAAGGCAGTTCCAAGAGGTATTGCTAGAAAACTCTGGGTAAAGTCTGGTGGTCGTTGTCAATATCAAGGATGTAATAAGCCCCTTTGGAAAGACGAACTGATGCAACGAGATATGAACAAGGCTTATATCTCTCATATTGTCGCTGCAAAAGAAAATGGACCACGGGGTGAGAAAACATTATCTCAAAAGCTAGAATTAAGTTTTGAAAATCTACTTCTTCTTTGCGATGAATGTCATAACCGAATTGATAAAGCGCAAGTGGATGAACATCCAAAAGAACGGATTATAAAAATGAAAAAAGACCACGAACGGCGTATTGAACTATTAACAGGTATCAATGAGGAAAATAAAAGTCACTTGTTGTTTTATACTGCTAAAATAGGCTCTTTTCAACCCACTATCACTTTCGAACAAGCTTCAGAAGCTATAATACCAGAGTATTTTCCCATTTCTGATAACCCTATTGAAATTGGTATGGGATTCAATACTATTTCTGATGATGATGACAATTATTGGAAATTTCAATCCCAACAGTTAGAGGAGTCGTTCTCACATAAGGTTAAACCAATCTTAGATAAAGGAATTAATCATTTCTCTGTTTTTGGTATAGCCCCACAACCTTTACTCGTGAAATTTGGTGCTCTAATTTCAGAATTAACTAAAGCCGAAATTTACCAATCGCACAGAGAGCCTAAACAATCTTGGAAATGGCAGTTGAACAATGATGATGTAGAAATTGTGCTTAACAAACCTACTTTAATTAACGAAAAAGCAGTTTTAATAATTAGTATAAGTGATAATGTGACAGAAAATCGGGTTCATGAAGTTGTCGGTAAAAATGTTTCGATATGGGAAGTGACTACTCAAAGACCTAATCGAAACATTTTGAAGAATAAAAATACACTAACTCAATTTAAAAATGCAGTCCGTGATGCATTAAGTGAAATTAGAAAAACTTTTGGTCAAGATTCTGAAATTCATCTTTTTCCAGTAATGCCAAATTCCTGTGCTATTGAGACAGGTAGAGTGTGGATGCCAAAAGTCGATTTGCCAGTAGTTATTTACGATCAAAACTCCAAAAGAGATGGCTTCTACAAAACACTAACTATTAAATAGTAAAATAATGATCACATCCACAAGACAGTTAGAACTCTTTTTAGAACAAATCGCAAAGATCCTAGATATAACTGAAGCTCAGTACAATCAAGTTGTAGAGCGTTATACTACTGTTTCTAATCACTTGGCTGAAGAAGGCTCCACATTGAGTCGATTTCAACCGGATATAAAACCGCAAGGGTCATTTCTTTATGGAACAATGATACGACCCATTTTTGAAACTGATGAGTTAGACGTAGACTTAGTATGCCGTTTAAAAGGTAAGGTTGATAATTGGGCGCAATTACATCTTAAGCAGGCAGTAGGTGATCGTATCAAAGAAAACGCAGACTATAAAAGAATGTTAGACGAAGAAGGAGATCGCTGCTGGACAATAGTCTATTCAGGTAGGTTTCATTTGGATATACTACCGGCATTAGTGGGACAAGAACATTATACGTTATTCGAAAAAAGTTATTCTGGATTGGCGGGATCTCAGGTAGAAGACTTGGCTATACGAATGACGGATAGAAATCGTATTAACTACAAATGGGATCCCAGTACACAAAATTGGCCTAAATCTAATCCTTTTGGGTATGCTAAATGGTTAAAAAATAGAGCTAGCCTTGCTTTTCTTAAAGGAGTAATTTTAAGTGAGAATGTTGAGCCACTACCAGGCTATACCCAAGAAAAAGAACCTTTAATCAGGATAGTGCAAATTCTAAAAAGGCATAGGGACATTATGTTTGGTGAAGACGACTGCGAAAAACCAATTTCGATAATTATTACAACCCTTGCCGCCAAAGCTTACAATAAAGAAACAGATATTTTGCAAGGGCTTCTAAATGTTTTAGGAGGAATGGAAAATTATATCGAGGATCGATATAGTTATGAACATCAAAAAGATATTAAATGGATAGCGAATCCTGTAAACCCTATTGAAGAAAATTTTGCAGATAAATGGTCAGGAGAACCTAATAAGCAAAAGAAGTTTTACGATTGGCTGGAAAAAGCCAAAGCTGATTTTGAAAAAATTAGGTATATGGATTTGACTCAAGCCTACAATTACCTAAAAGAAATTTTAGGAACTCGTTCAGTGAACGAAGCTGTAAGGGAATTGGGTCTCAACTCTATGATAAATGAACGCTATCAACCAATTAATTATAATGCTTCTTTATTATCAGTATCTCATAGGCAAAAACCTATCTGGCCAGTATATACTAATTATAGCTGCAGTATATATGCTCACTATAAGAAAATTGGAGAAACTAAGAGAATTTCAATAACAGGTAGCACAGTAGTTCCTAAACTCTGTGATATTTATTTTGTTGCTACGACAAATGTTCCAAAACCTTTCGAGGTTTATTGGCAGGTGGTAAATACAGGAGAGGAGGCTAAATATAATCAAAATCTAAGGGGTAATATTGAAAAAGCACAAATATTAGGAACTGGTGGGTTGAGGTATAAAGATGGTTCAGCATTTAGCGGCCTTCACTGGATAGAGTGCTTCATAGTAAAAGCAGGAGTTTGTGTAGCACGCAGTTCCGAATTTTTTATAAATATTGAATAATATGGAAGTAAAATCGATTATAAACGAAGTAAGGGAAAATATGTGAGGAGTGTAGGAGCTGTACTGTATTTGCCTTTAATAAAAATGGAGAAAGATTTAGAATAGATGCAGGCTTTTGTGATGATGGTTCAGGATATATCTCGCTTGACTTATATGATAATGAAGGACAATGGCTAGAATGTTGCAAACTAAAAGATTGGACAGATTCCTGTGCACTTCCTTTTAACTTAATTCCAGAGCCCGAACCTAACTGTGATTGTATTTAAATATGGGGAAAGTATTAAGGTTAGAGAACGAATTTAGAAATTTCATTCGTAAAGCAGATGAAATTTGTATTGCAGTAGCTATGATGACAGATTATGGGTTAGCCGTATTTGATGATAGAGATGAAGAATGTGATTTTGAAATTCTAGTAGGTTTTGATTTACCTACGCAGCCTTCAGCATTACAAAAATTAATAGATAAAGCTGTAAAAGCTAAAATTTACGATGTAAAGAATCAGTTCTTCCATCCCAAACTTTATCTATTTCGAATAGATGAAGATTGGACAGCCTTTTTAGGTTCTGGCAATTGTACTAAAGGTGGTTTAATTTCAAATATAGAACTGAGTTTTAAAGTTGAAGATCCAGATGCGGTACAAGAATTACTGGACTGGTATCAAACCTATTTTGACTTAGGCTCAACCTTAACACAAAAGTGGTTAGATGAATATAAAGTATTCTATGCCGAGAGGAGCGATAAGGAAAAGGAGTTAAAGTCTATTACTAGAAAGTTTAAGAAAGCCACAGGAGTTAGTAGAGGATCAGTAATGCTAAGTGATTATGACTTTACTGGTCAGTTCTTCACATTTAAACACTATGATGCATTTACACCGCCAAAGCCAATTGAGGATAAGCCAGGCCCTATTGGCGAAAGGCTTGAAGTGCGTGATAGACTAGAAGAATTACATAATCGAATTTACCCCTTGATACTTGAAAAATACTGGGACGTTTATCCGCATCATCAATCGCAACATTTAACGTCATCATTTAGACACGGTGAAAGGGCTTCAAATAATCTGGGTGCAATATGGTTGCATTATGGGCGGAGTGAAGAGGAGCTTGAAGATTATAAAAATGCCTATGGTGAAAATATGACTTCGCTGTACCATATGCGACTGGAGGTTTTGATCTTAAAAGATTACCTATGGGTTGAACTAAGAGTAGGTAAGAATGATGGAAGTTATCCGGATAGACAGTATATACGAGAGCAACTTAGAAAAAACCCAAAATTTACTGAAAAGTATTATGATCTGATCAAGAAGCTTGATGCAACTTTTACAATTACCATTGCTGATGAAGAAAGGTCTGTATATGATTTTAAAGACCTAGGGGATCTCAAAGAATTCACCTTGCTTGATAATCCAAAATTTTACTACTTCAGAATAGGACGTTTGTACAAACCAGACGACAAAGCGATTTCAGACGAAAATATTACGACTACAATCTTAAAAGATTTTCAAAATCTTTATCCTTTATATCAATTGTTTAAGCATCAAATTTAATGACAGAGATAAACAAAGAATCTTCAAATAAGCAAGGCTATAAAAAAACCAAATTAGGGTGGATTCCAGAAGATTGGGAAACACCTGAAATTATAAATGTTTTTAATTTTCTCAGAACTTCTTCTTTTTCAAGAAATCAACTGAACTATGAGACAGAAAATGACACTTATTACATTCATTATGGAGATATTCATGCTACATACAAAACGCCAATTCTCGATTTTGAAAAAGTTCAAACAGTACCTAAATTAAATGATGATGTAGTGCTACCCGCAACAGTAGATTATTTAAAGGATGGGGATGTCATTATTGCCGATGCGTCTGAAGATTATGAAGGTGTAGGCACAGCAATAGAGCTTACAAATATTAATAATAGAAAGGTTATTAGTGGGTTACATACATTTGCCCTAAGAGATAATTCTCATTTGACTGTCAAAGGATTTAGAACATACATTTTTAAAAATCCTTTTGTAAAGAAAGCTTTAAAAACTATTGCTACTGGGAGTAAAGTTTATGGTATTTCAAAGAGCAACATACAGAAGTTTAAAATAGTTCTCCCCCCACTTCCCGAACAACAAAAAATAGCTCAGATCCTGGCAACCTGGGATAAAGCCATTGCAGCACAAGAACAACTCATTGCAGAAAAGCAAGCCCTTAAAAAAGGCTTGATGCAGCAGTTGTTGACTGGGAAAAAGCGGTTTCCGGGTTTTGATGAGGAGTGGGAAGATGTGATGCTTGGGGAATTATTCAATATTAGAAATGGAAAAGATTACAAACACTTGGGATTAGGTAATATTCCGGTCTATGGAACGGGTGGCATCATGACTTACGTTGATGATTTTCTTTTTGATGGAGAAAGCGTTGGAATTGGACGCAAAGGGACAATAGATAAACCTGTTTATTTAACGGGTAAATTCTGGACAGTTGATACTTTGTTCTATTGTAACTCTTTTGAAAATTGCATTCCTAAATATATCTACTATCTCTTTCAAACAATAAATTGGAAAAAATATAACGAAGCATCTGGTGTTCCAAGTTTATCACAAACAACAATAAAAAGCATTAAGGTGAAGATGCCCAGAGTATTGGAGCAAGTTAAAATTCTTGAAACTTTATCACGAATTGATAAAAATCTCAATTATTTAATTAAAAAAAGTGAAAGGTTAATAGTCCAAAAACAAGGTTTAATGCAACAGTTGTTGACTGGGGAGAAACGGGTGAAAATTTAAATGTTATGGCAAGAAAAAAACGAAACTTCTTTGTGAGTTATCATCACGACTACGATCAAGATTACGTTTCTGAGTTGCGAAATTTGAAGCTTGGGATGAAGATATCAGATTTCTCTTTGAAAAAAGATATTTCCAAATACACTGATGAGAGTATATACAAAGTAATTAGAAGTAAAATGCGATCATGTTCTGTTTTAATAATTTTAATAGGAGAACGCACGGGGCACAGAAAATGGATTGATTGGGAATTATGGGCTTCATTAAGGGCTTATAGAAATAATAGAGATCCAAAAAAATCTTTTAAGCCAAAAGGATTACTCGCTATTTATTTGCCAACTCAAAGTCACTCAGTGCCTAGGAGATTACAAGATAATATAGATTCTGGTTATGCAGTTTCTATGAAATGGAAAAATGTTGAACGTGATCTAGAAGGTAGAATTAATCACGCAATTTGGAAAAGAGATAATGCAAGCCATAAGATAAAAAACAATTTGGAACGCTTAGACAGAAATGCTTTTAACTTTTTCGGGTTTAGAATATAATTATGGCAGGAATTAACAGAGCATATAACGTAAATAAAAGCGAATCTAGATCAAATCTTCTTCAGGGTAAGGAATGTGTTTTTATAAGTCATCACAAGAGTGATTTAGATGACTGTAAAAAGATTGCAGACTACCTGATGAAGGCAAACATAGATGTCTATTTAGATGAATATGATTATGATTTAAAGGAGCAGGTACAGAAGCAAAATCCTAAAGGTGTTGTGAACTGTATTAGCAAAGGAATTAGTAATAGTACCCATATGTTATGTGTACTTTCAAGCCAGACCATTTATAGTAAATGGGTTCCTTGGGAATTAGGCTACGGTTATGATAAAACAGATTTAGGAGCAATAACTTTAAAAGGTATAGCTGAAGCATCTCTTCCTGATTACCTAAAGACAGTTAGACTCATCAGGGGGACACAATCTCTAAATCAATATATATCAGATGTTTTAGGGTACAGCAAGGAGTATCTTAAAATGTATAGTAGAATTGATGAACATTTAAAGCCATATCATTACCTGGATAATGTACTTGACTGGCAACTTTAAATAATTAGTATATGAAAAAAGAATATTTAATATCGAAGTTGTCTTTTAGAGATTATGAGCAATTAATAGACACCGTAAAGATTGGATTGGTTTCTGGAAATTCCGTAGGGTCATTTGAAATGAAGGATAGAGAATGGTTAGTAAAAGAATTTAATAGTGGCCATATCATTCGTGGAGCATATAAAGGGAAAGATAATTTATGGTACCCTCAAGGCTTATTTACAGCTGAAGATGGGTGTTTTAAATGGGGGTATCCGTTCCCTAAGAATATTTCAAAAAGGAATGTTTTTGTCAGTTATTATCACAAAGACGATCAGTTGAAAAGGGAGCAATTCGATAATCTTTTTGGTGATTTGATTATAAATCAGTCAGTAATGTTAGATGAGATAAACGGTGAAAATAGCGATGATTATATTCATAGGTTAATCAATGAAGGCTATATGAAAGACACTACTGTTTTAGCTGTTTTATTAGGCCCCAAAACTAAATGTAGAAAACATGTAGATTGGGAAATTGGTGGGGCTCTCGATGTGAAAGTTGGTGATAGATATGCGGGACTTTTAGGAATTAGACTTCCTACTCATCCAGATTATGGTTTAGGCACAGATTTCAATTCGGATCATTATCCTGTTAGATTGGCTGCCAATTTGGAAAGTGGTTATGCCGTTCTCGCAGATTGGACGGAAGACAGAAAAGCTATGCAAGATTTGATTGAACTAGCATTTTCAAAACGGAATGAAAAAGATAAAATTAAAAATGCTGGGATTTTAAGACTGGCGGAAAACTCTTGTGTATGAAGAATTTTAAAAGTCCACTATCGATATATGTTTTATGGCATCCTGAATTCAAAGAAGGCAAATATTACGCTGAAAGTATTTATAATACATTCAGCGGGGAAAACGGCAATTTGACTCATTCCAAATATGATATACCTGTTCATTTTAGAACTCTACCATATAAAAACGAAACATTTGCCAAAATATCATTTAATGCATCCCAAAAAAATGCATTAGTTATTTTGGTAGATGAACACATGTTTAATGATTCTAATTGGACTCAAGCTATTGACAACCTTTTACAATCAAAGCCAGCTAATGCTCGAGTTTTTCCTATCTCTTTCAGTGATTATGCTTTTAATCTAAATCCGGAACACTTAAACCAAATTCAATTTATAAAAACTAATCAAAAAGATCCCGTTACCGGTAATGAAACAGAAAGTAATGATAGAATTATTAAGTATAAATTACTCGAGAGTATTGCTAAGCTTTTATTTAATGTAAAAGATAATTATGATACTAATAAGGATAACGACCCTCCTATAAAACTTTTTATATCACACGCTAAACAAGATGGAGAAGATTTAGCTATCCAGTTTAGGGATTACATTTATAGTAAAACAAAACTAAAAGCATTTTTTGATGCTAATGATATAGCTGATGGACACCAGTTTGAAAAAGAAATAAAAAGACATATAGATCATTCTGCATTCGTGATATTCAATACTGACGAATATGCAAACAGAGAATGGTGTAGAAAAGAAGTTATTATTGCTAAAAGATATAGGTGTCCAATAATAGGTGTAATAAATATAAAAAAAGGAGAGCAAAGAAGTTTTCCATACAGCGGCAACTTTCCTACAATAATTTGGAATAATAACTTTGATGATATTATTAATTTAATTTTATCTCAGGTTATTAGTGATAAGTACAATGAACTTTATTTAAAATCTATAGTTCAAATGTATAATTTAGAAAAGCATTATAGTTGTTTAGTACTTCCAAAAGCTCCAGAACTATTCAATTATATTGATATAGAAAATTTTAGAAAGGAAAAGAAACAAGTAAATTCTCTTATAGTCTTATACCCCGATCCTCCGATAGGAATTGAAGAACTCAGTCTACTAAATGATGTAGACAATGAAATTAAATTTATAACCCCCCTATTGTTACCAACATATATTTCAGAGCTATGAAAAAAGAAAATAAAGTGACTAACAAAGATTTAGATAAGTTCGTAGCTGAAGAAATAAAAGAAAAATCTAATCAAAAAGAAATTTACCTTCTGCAAGATCAAAATATTGCCATCTCAATAAGCGATAGTCCTGAAATAGAATATTTAGGTTTTTCATTAGCGCATCAAAAAAATCTAATAACGGAAATCACAAGGTTTTTAATAATTCACGGAGGCACCTTGTTGTATGGGGGTGATTTACGGCAAAACGGATATACAAGACTATTCTCAACTCTTGTCCATCAATATAGGCCCAGTAAAGAAGTAGGCAAAATGTTTTTCAAAAATTATTTTAGTTTTCCAATTTACTTGAAGCAAGAAAGAACCGAC
>TARA_R110002020_G_scaffold252142_1_pt1 | contig 14527 bp, 8 predicted proteins | sample TARA_R110002020 | Tara Oceans TARA_R110002020 (sample SAMEA4396489) | marine metagenome | biome: Westerlies Biome; feature: [MES] marine water layer (ENVO:01000295) within the mesopelagic zone...; material: water (ENVO:00002006), including particulate matter (ENVO:01000060) such... | reverse complement strand
GTTTTATTGGTATAATGTATCCTTTAGTGTCTTCTAATGGTCTTAAATATAAAGCACATATTCTGTTTTGAATGGGATGTAATGTTGGTGATGTGGGGATCACTTCAACATATACCTCTTTGTGATTTATTTTACAAAATTGGTCTACTTTTTCTAAGTCTTCTATAAGCCAAAACATAAATTAAAAATACAAAAAGTATTTCTAATATCCAAATTAATAACCTCCTCCTCCAGAACTTCCTCCTCCTTGAAATGTACTATTTGGGGGAGAAGACATATTATATTGGTTTTGTGGTGTTGATGATTGTTGAATAGAACTAGTTACATCCATTGGTATTTTACTGTTAATAGGATATAAATATTCATGTGGTGTGTCTACATGTGTTGCACCTACCATAGGACCTTTTTCTGGGTGGATATGGTAAGAACCTGAATAAGTTTTATTGTCTTTTGTTTTGTATTTACCACCAGTTGTGGTTCTATTTTCTTTTACTCCTTGGTAGTATTGGAGGTAATTTTGGTTGAAGTATTGGGAGAATCCAGTCCAAGGTTCATTGTAAATAGAAATTTTATTAATATTTCTTTCAATTGAAAAGACCCTATCTTTATTTCGTTTTTCAACATTAAATTCTTCTCCATTTATTTCCCACCTAAGCTGTGCATAACTATATAAATCCCAGGCATATTCTCGTTTTTCAGCAATAGAATTAAATGTTATTCCATTTACTTCCATATATTCAAAAGAACCATTTCTTTTTAAAAAAAATCTCTTAATAGATCTTCTTTTCTTTTGAAATTCTGTTAGTTCTAATTTAATAGCAAGTGGAATTCTTCTTTCTCTAATATCATCAATAAATTGATATTGAGATATAGATCCGTGGGGTTGTATGATATTATCAGGAATAGAACTTTCAAAATAATTTACTTCTCTTAATCCACCACCAGTATCTTTACCACCAATTATTTTAATTAAAAGTCTTTGATCTCCTGGGTTTCTCGATTCAGGGGTTTCCCCTGTATATCTAGCTTTTCCTTTAAGTTCCCAAAAAAAGCCAGAATATGGTACCCCATCATTTGCTGTTTCATATGTATTCCCATCTGTAGAAAGATTAGTAATAACTTGTGAGGGGGGAAAATACATATTTTATTTATAAATATTATATTTTATGCTATTTGATCAGAATAAATACATGTAATAGTAAAACAACCCGGGGATGAGGTTTGTTTGTATGTATTAAAAGATTTCCCTTTTTTTCCATTATATGCAACTTTTGGGAAATTTTTCCATTTAGTAGAATCAGCCATTAAAGTACCACTTCCGTTTTTTCTTTGGCTTGGAATTACATTTGTTGTACATGTTGCTCCATTATTACCTATTAATTTTTGAGAAGTTGCTCCTTTATGTAACGTTAAATGTTGGAAGAATGATTGATGATCATTTTGAGTATTAAAAGTAAAACAACCTTGACTCCACCAGTTAACACCACTACCTCCACTACCGTTATATCCTCTATGAACATGCATACCTACACTCTTAACAATTATTTTATCCCATTCTGCTGGGATATTCTTTTTATTCCATTTAGTCGACCCATCGGATTTTTTTAATCCTTTTGCTCCAGATTTTCCATTTGTACTTTTAATTAATTCTACTCCTTGTCTTGCCTGTTGAAGTAAAGAATTTCCTCTATTTTCATTTCGGTTTCTTTTATCTGCATAAACTTCATATAATCCTACATCATATGCATTTCTAAGTTGTTGTGGGAATTTTATTCTATTTGCTTGAGGTGTATATGTGTTACAATTAAAGCCCCATTTTGCTACACATTTATTACCATCTTTATTTATATAACATAAAACAAGTAAATCAGCTGCAGGGTTATTAGAAATATGGTTTTTATTTAATTTAGCATTTCTAATAGCTACAATTTGAGGTTCATTATCATTCCATTCACCTTTACCATTTACAAGTTTACTGTTTTTAGAATATGCATTGCGTTTTGTATATCTTCCATCAACATATTTATGACCTGTAATAAGGAAAGTATTATTTATAACAGCATTTTTTATTTTATTATATGAAGCTTCATCACATTTTAGTTGGTCATTAAGTTCTTTTAAATCTGAATTTCCTGTAGGGTCATAGATTATTTCTCCATCACCACCACCTGATCCACCATCACCACCTGATCCGCCATCTTCTGTATTTTCTGGTGGGGTAATGTTGTATTCATTTGTTTCAGTACTTGTATTATTTACAGCAATATCTTGATCGGTATCTTCAGCATCTACTGTTCTTGGAACAGCTATAGTTGTTATTGTTGTAACCCAATCATTATTTGATATTTTATGGTCTACTCCTTTTGTGATAAATTCTAAAGTTTTTGGATAATTGTGAGGAAGAAATTGAGTGTCTGTTTTAATTCCATTATATATTTTAATTCCAGAAATACCATCAGCCGTTATAGACATTTCAAAAGGAATAAAACCTATACTTGGAGATCCTCCCTTTTTAGAATCCCTATATTTTATTGCTTCATGTAGGGCATAAACTTCTCTTAGTGTCCTCATGTTTTTACTACTAGCATTTTCAGAAATTCTCCATAAAGGATATTTAGGGTGACCCCATAGTCCATATTCATAACTATCTACCTTATCTATATCAACGTTATCAATTTGGGTATTCCCTTCACCAGCATACTCTGTTGAGATATCTTTATTCATCCTTGGCCAAGTGATTTGTTTATCAACTAATCCTCCTGCAAAACCATACATTGCTGCTGTATTTTTAAGACAAGAAAGTGAGAATGCTTGCGGTACTGCTAAAGTTAAATCTGGTTTTGTGCCTCCTGATATTTCTTTAGTAATTTCTAAGGCAGCTTTTTGAGCAGCTTCTAATTCAGGGCCTTGTAATCCAGCTTGGATTATTTTTCTTATTGAATTTTTATAAAATTTTTCAGCTGCTTCTTTTTTTAAGTTTTTTTCTGATTTTGGATTTGTCCAATTTGAAGCAAATCTGTTTATTTTACCTTTATTAAATCTAGAAAAGGCTGTTGAATCAGTACTAGGGGCTGATCCTTTAGCTGTTGCCCCTACTGTAATCATAGTAGCCATTTCTTTAGAAATTTTAGTAGTTATATTAACATCTCTCATAAAATTAGAAACGTTTGGATCTGTTCCTTTATACGCAAATAATTCAAATGTAGCTTCTTTTGCAGGATCAGGAATTTTAATACCTAAAGCTTTAAATAATTTATCTCTTTCAGGAAAATTAGTTGAATCCATCATGTATAAAGTATTAGTATCTTCATCAAGCATAGGTTCAAGATTATTAATTCCTCCAAAAGCTTGATTTATATCTTGACATATATTTTTAAGAAATCCATGAAGATCTATTCTCATTTCATTAGTATCATTAGCTGCTATTGGGATTTGATCTAATATATATTCTCCTCGTAGGTATATATTTCTAGCGTCTACATATCTTATACCATCTTCTTCCATTAAACCTCCATTTAATCCCCAAAAAGCCCATTTTGTTTCATATTTATGTTTTAATTTTTTAATTGGGTAGTTACCTTTACTATTCTTAGGTTTTGTATCATCTTCATATAAAACATCCCAATTATGTTTATGAGAAGACATTATTATATTATGTGGGTTATAAGATAATGTTAAATTAGTATCTTTAGGGACATACATTGGGATAGGACCTGTTTCTATATTTACTATAGGATTACCTGTGTTTTCATTTTTACAAATACCTTCATTTGCTATAAAATCAAGAATATATCCCAATCTTATATATGTTCTCATTTCTAATGGATCAAAATCAGGTGTTTTTGCATCCTCTGGGGTGTCATCTTTAGGGTGGTAATAAAGGAAAAAAGCATCATAATTATTATGATTTTCATAAGATAATGTTTGACCATCAGGAGTTTTTCTATTTTCATTTATACCTCCATAAAATACTTTTCCTAATACTTTTCCTTTTTTATTTCCATCTCCAAAACCTACATAATGATCTTTAAGTGTAGGATCAGCTATAGGTGTCCACCCACACTCTTTTAATTGAAAATAAGTTGATTCTGGGTCAAACATCCAATCATAAAGAAGATTATATACAAAAACCCCTGCAGCAGGACCGGCAAGATAACCAACTCCAAGGGGCATTAATACAGAACCTATTAGAAAACCAACAAAAGAACTAACAACTATATTAATAAGGTCTTCATACCATTCAGTTTTTCCTTTTGCATACATTTCTTCATTATTAATTCCATAACCAATAACAATTAAATTGTAAATATGTTCAGTAATTCTATCTTTAATTGGGGATAAATCCATTAAATATGATGTTACACTCTTGTCTTCATGATAATTGTCATTTTTTTTATCTATTTCTTTTGCATCGCCATATGTTTCATCTTGACCTTGTTCAATTTTACCAAAAGAAAAACATATTTCATCTTTTGGGAAATCATCCATTGCATCGTCACCTGATGCATTTCCTTTTGGACCTCTAGGGAGCTCTAAATATTGTTTAATTCTTGTATCCTGTATAACATTATTTAGATAAAAATCTGAAATTTGAACTCTAGAAGAATAACCTACAAACCCATTTGGAGGTACAGTTCTTAGTGATTCTACTACATCACCATGGGATATTAATTTAATTTGAATATCATAAGATCCATCAGGTTGAAAATCCCATTTAAAATTAGATACTTTACCAAAAAAACCTCCATAATTTCCATTATATCTTTTTCTCATTTTTTCGATTTCAACTAACCAATACAAATAATCTACATCTTCTTTTCCAAACCATTGTTCTTCTATTAAAGTAGTATCCATTAATTGATAGTTACCATCATTATCTATATATTGATTCCATCCCCATTCGATTATCATGTCATATCCTAATCTTAGGTAGATTTCTTCAATTAATGTAAATTGTTGTTTATTATGAGCTTTAATTTTTACGTTAGCTTCTCTAATTGAACCTCTATTTTTATTTTTAACATCACAACTTATTATTCCAGGCATAGGAACAACACCAAATTCAGGGACACTATTTTCTTTATCCCAAGTATCATATGCACCATGTTTCCCTATACCAGAGGCCATTTCACCTTCAGAGAAAGTATCTGTAGTAGAGGTAATTTGTCCTGTATTTCTATCAGGGTTAGTATATCCTGTTCTACCATTAAAAAGAACATATTTCATAGGATATAATATACCCGCTCCAAATTCACTTAATGAATCTGTAGTTGTATCTTGATGAATAGAATTTGGGCCATTTTCTAAAAAAACACCCGAAGCCATTTTTAACCAAGCATCTCGATTGTTTAAATAATTTAGGTCTGTTGATGATCTTTTTGCTCCATCAAGAGCTTTACCTTGAATATCTTGTCTTACAGTAACTTGATCAGAAACCCATTGAGGTAATCTTTCTCCTACAATTCCTCCCATAACTTTTTATTTTTAATATCCCGATCCAGCAGAAGGGGAAGTTGAATTATCATTATTGTTATCTACCATAGTTGGTGATGTGTCGTTTAATCTAATATACTCTCTTAGGGGACCCAAGTAATTTTGAGGAATCCTTACATAAGAGCCTGTTGGTGGAAATAAACTATCATTTGATGATGCATCATTAGCCGTAGATATAATCCACCATAATTGAGGATCATTATAATATACTTGGGCTAACTTATCATATCTATCCGTACTATTACACAAAATATATAAATCATCATTGGAAAGTGGTATTTTAGGATATAAAGTAGTATTATATATTCTTTTACCCGATGATAATTTTGAAACTGTTACGTATTTATATCTATTTGCCATTTATTGTTTTGTAAATTTATTATATATATTTTTACCAAAATCAAAAACTTTTCTAGACGTTTCTAATTCAGGATTATTTTGAAAATTGTCAACGAAAGAACCCACAAATCTATTTGCAACCATTTTCTGTTCAAGTGGTGTTAAATTGTTATATCCTGGATCACCTGGTATCATATTTGGGGGGATAGAATTTGGACCCCCTGGTTTGTACATGAGAATTGGTGGTTGGCCATCAAAAATTTTCTCTGGAGATGTTTCGTCTTGAATAGGGAGTGGGTCAATACCATAGTTTTGTTTAGGAGCTCCTAAATCAAATGGTGGGTCAGTGTCAGGGATTGGTGTTCCTGGAAGAGTTCCATCTGGTTGTGAAGGTGTATCGTCACATGGTTTACAGTGAGCTGTTGTCATTTTAGATGTGATGAATCTTCTTTCAAATGGGTTAGGATCTAAATCTAAACCTGCTGTTGATGCTGCAATTCCTCTATGACCTAAATTAGCTTGAGGAACAAATTCATATATTGGAGTAAATTTAAATCCTGTTACTTTTATCATCATAGGTAATTCATCACCAACATGTGCTCCTTTACCTACTGTTAATTCCCAACTTGCTTCTTCTGGAACTTCATAAGAAAAACTACTAATTATTCCTGGTTGGTCTATCATATAACCACCTACAGTTAGTCTAGCTAGGTTTCCTGCCATATATCTACCATTAATATAAGTAGGAGCTACGGATGATGCTAATACATTAAGTTTTTGATACATTGCACACATTTCTGGTTGGGAATGGGCTACAACAGTAAATCCTAAATTTATATCTCTAGAAAAGTTTTGGTATTTATAAAAACTTTCTCCCCTACCCATATAATTAAAGCTTTTCCAATTTGCATTATACGAATCTGAAAAACTATCTATATATGCTCTAAAATTTAAAAATAATGTTAAATCTTCTGTTCCTGATCTTACATCCATTATACCCATATTGAAATGGACAAAATCATTAGCATCACCATCTCTTCCTGAGGCACCGCTTCTTTTTGCTTTACTAGCAAAATATGGTTTTAAACCACTAACTTTATCTAATGTTCTGAAATAATCACCTCTAGATTTACCTGGTTCTCCTGTATTGTCTCGAACTTCATGCTTTACTACAGTAAATGGTTTTCTTCCTGTTGCACATGGTTTTAGTGATAATTCTTCTCTTCTTGTTTTCCAATAAGAAGGATGTAATATTTTTGATTTTCCTGAAGAAGCTTCTTTATCAAATTCTGCATGTTTTTGATTAACCTCAAATTGTGTTGGAGCTAAATAATATTTTTCAGCTTCTTTATAATAACTTTGAGTTCCATTATTATACCAAACATAATAACCATCAGCAGGAGAAGTTCTTGGAGTTAATAACTCTTTATACATGTTTTTATATATTAATGGTCCTGGCATATTAATCCTAAAGTCTGAGGGTAGAGGTGGGGGTATAGAAGGGTCTTTATATTTATCAAATATATATGATGATCTCCACTTATTACTTTTTTCTGATTGATTTTCATGGAAATTTATATACCATGGTGTGGATGGGAATCCTGGATTTTCTCTATCTTGTTGTAGATCACTATTGTATTTTGTATTGATTAATTTTGTTCTTGGTTCTAAAGAATCAGTTTTCTTTTTATCTTCATAAACATTAGGTTTATTAAATATTAATTCACTTTGTTGACCTTTTGTAAATTTAAAAGGATTATTATTATAAGGAGTATATGTTGTTGATCTAATATGAGTTAATGAAGTTTTTCCTAAAACATTTTCTCGTAAATTTTGATTAATTTGTAGTTGTGTTGGTGTTCTATAAAGATTACCATTACCATCATACCTTTCTGTATTAGGACCAACAAGACTAGGTTGAATATCTTTATCTATATTAATAAACTTTGGATTAGGAAGATATGTAGAAGATTTATAATTTCTTTTTTCCTTAAAAATTTCAGAACTTACTTCTCCATCAGTAATTTGTTGATATATTTTTCCTGAAATAGGAGAATTATATAAATATTCTGAACCCATTACTGGGTCTAGGAGTGTTCTTGGGGTTGATATAGCTCCTGGTTGTAGAAGTTTATCTACATTTTGAATATAAAGTGAACTAGTATTATATAATACAACATAATTTGATGATCCTGAAGTGTATGTACTTGAATATGGGTTATAAGTTGATGCTCCTGGATGAGTTAAAGATTTTCTAGATAAACTTCCAGATTCAACCATTTGATTTATATCAAATCTATTTTTTGATAAATATAAATGTGAAAAAGATGAATTTGTATTACTTCCAACTACATTAATTCCACTAGCCCAATAAGATGTTTTTGGGGTAGATACACTTCCTGATGTGGTTGTTGGGTTATAAGTAGAAGATCTACTATCCAAAGCCATTGGGAATGATTTATTTTCTTCAGCATACCAAGTTTGATTTTTTGAATCAATAGCTGAAGATAATGTTACTCCGGGAACATTTGGGAATTGTTTTCTTAAAAGTTTAGAGGTTGGTTCTGTAGCTTTTAATAAAACTGATTGGTCTTTAGATATAGGGATCCTTGTTTTTTTATTAATAACATCAGATAAACTTCTTTCTTTTTTAAATTGATTTATATTAATTTTTAATTTTTCAGGTCCTGACCAAGGTTGGATATTTGAAAAATTATTAAATTCTTCTAAATAATTAGGAGTTCCAAAAAGTTGTTTTTGATAAACTATAAATGGAAACCCTATTGATTGTGAATATACTCGGGATGCTGCTGATTTAAATATGTTAGAAGTACTTAAATGGAGGATTTTATATTTACTATATATGTACCCTCCTTGTTTATAAGCATCTATCCTATTTACTCCAGTTCTTGAAGGAGTTACTCCGTCATTTAAAGTTGAAAATTTTATACTTGTTTGACCTATACCTAATATAGATCCAGGACCTCCACCATATTTAAGAACATTAGAAGAACTTTCTGCCTTTACAGGGTGGGCTAAATTTAATCCTTTATTTTCCCATAATTTAAGGAGTCTATTACTTAAACCCATTTGAGTTTTAAGAAAAGACATACTTCCCCAATCTCCTATAACTAAATCCTCAGGGGGGACTAAATTAGTTAAAGGATTGAATTTTTCTTCTATTGGAGGAAATTCAGGATTGAATTTTTGAATAGAAAAATAGTTTGGGGGGCGGTGATAAGGGGATTTATTATTTTTCTTTTTATTTAAATCATATACAACATTTTCATATTTATTAAGCGATGCCTCTGGGAATGCTCCTGTAGGGTCAAGTCCTAATAAATTGTTGTGGAATCCTAAATATCCATCTCCTGCTTGGAGTAATGTTGATAATGGAGTGTACACTCCAGCATTAACAGCTCCTTTTAAATACCCAGACCCAAATGATGACTCTGTTTTAGGAGAAACTCTAGATAATACATTTTGTTTTAAAGTAAAAAATAACCCACTAGGGTTTTTTAAATTAAAAAGGTATTTTGTTAATCTTAAAACATCATCTATAGCCCTTCCAGGAGCTCTAACTCCGCCTCTTAATAAACCATCACCGTCTATTTTTCCTATTAAATTATTTGTTCCATTTTCTGGGATGGGTTTTTTAATAAATGGTTGTCCACTATCACCTCCTCCAGGAGTGTCTCTCCCGTAACGTAAAGATTTAAGTAACGTATCCCCATTTTTTAATTTAGAAAAAAGACCCATAAAGGCAACTATGTTTTTAAACTGGTGGGTTATCTAAATATTTTGGAGGAGTAACACCATCCATATCTAAATTTGATGGTGATGGGTAATTTGGTAACCCAGGAGAACCATTTATAGAAAATTCATTATGAAGAACTGATGTCTGTAATGAAGATAATGATTGTGGTGGAGTGTTTCCATCATATTGACTTAAGTTAGATCCTTGTGTTGTTAATTTTTCTTTTATTCCCATGATTTTATATTTTATTATAAATATTAAAAATAAATATTTTTTTATGGAGAAATTGCTCTAACTCCTGTATTAACAGCAGTACCAAATGAATCATAATTTTGGTTAGTACCTTGCTCCATTAATCTATTTGTATTTCTTGTTTCTGATATAAGGGCACTTAATAAGGTATCAGTTGCACTTTCTTGTTTTTGGGGTGGTTTGGGATCTCTTGAGGAAAACTTAAATTGTTGTTGTTTTTGTTTTTCTGGCTTTTTATCTCCTTTAAATAAATCAGTTCCTGTAACAATTGTATCTTTGTCATTAATTGAAATAGCTCCTTCTGGTCCTACAAGCATACGTTTACCATACCCTCCTTCTCCAGAAGTTGGGGGTAAAACGGCATCATCTACTTTAGTCATTGCATATAAAGCGGCAACCCCGGCAGTAGCAGCGGCTATTGCTATTACCGTTCCTATTCCTATAGTAGCAGCAGAAACTGCGAACATTTCTGCAGCTGCCCTAGCTATAGTTTGAGCTAATAATAATGCTCCTTTAGCTAAGTTTTTTACAAAATTTATTCCTTGAGCAACTAATGCGGTTATAATAGAACCTTCTAATGCTAATCTAAATCCAGTTTGTATTGTTTGGAGGACAGATTTTCCTAAATTATAAACAGCTTGAACTCCTTGAAGAACCATTTTTCCTAATATAGTGTTTTCCATCGCCGCCCTCGTAGCAGCTAAAACATTTCCTTCTGTTGCCATAGCAACCGAATAAGCTTCTCGGGCATTTCGAAATGTTAAAGAAGCTAAAATAGCATTATTTTGAATCAATTCGCCACTTTTTAATCCAAGATATAATTTCTGCATAGCTGTCATAGCTTTAGAAATAACATATATTCCTCCTATAACTGTGGCTATACTGCCAATAATTTTTTGGGTAGTAGATAATTTATCCATATTCCCAGTAAGAACACCAGATATAGCTTCAAAAACATATTTAATAGGTTGAAGGGCCATATCTATAGCAGGGATTACTACATCTGCTATAGTCATTAAAACATCAAATATAGGAGTTAAGGTATCCATAACTCTTACAAAAACTTCTTGAAGTTTTTCAACTGAATTATTAAATCTATCTTGTAATGATTGTTGGGCAACCATATCTTTAAGTTGACCCTTTTTTATCATTTCTGCTGCTTTTTCAGCACCATATTTTTCTTTAGCAGCTTCGTATGCTTCTCTTTCTTGGTCATTTAATTCACGTCCTACAGATTTTAAAGCTTCTTGTTCAAAAAGCATATCTGCTAATTGATCTCTAGTCATCCCAACAGCTTTAGCCATAGCTTCTTGTTGGATTCTATTCATTTTACTGAATTCTTCAGCAGATCCTACTTGAGCTGCTACTTCTTCTGCAGCCCCTGCTAAATCATTTTCTAGAGAAAGCTGTCTTGCTTTTTCTAAATTAAGATTTTTACCTGTTAATAATTCAGCTTCTAGTTCAGCTTCAATACTTGTTTCAAAATTTAACAAGCTATCAGCTATACTATTCATTTTTTCAAGCTCTAAACCTACGGCTTTAGCTCTAACCATAGATTCTGCTAATCCTTTAGCACCACCAGCAATAGATAATTTAGTAGCGGATGAGAGTTTGCTCATATCAGCCATTAACTTTTTAGTGTTAACAGCAACTCCTTTTTGGTAGGACATTATTTTAGCAGCAGCTTGAAATTCTTCTACATTTCCTTTTAATGTACCTCCCATAGCCATAGAAAACTTCTGCATTGACATAATCTCTGCATTAGTCATACCTGCTTGTTCTCTTAACTTGGTAAATGTTTGAAGATCTTCTTTTGATAATTTACCTGCAGTTCCAAGTTCATTATTTATTGCTATTAAAGATTCTTGAAGTTTCTTTGTTGTAAGGGCATTATTCCCAAACCCCATAGCCATATCTCCTAATTCAGCTCTAACATTAGCAGCTTGACTATAAGTCATGTTCATGCTTTTAGCTAAATCTCCAGCACCATCATCAGCACCTTTAAAAGCTTTTACTAATAGTTCAATAGCTTTTCCAGCTAAAAACAATGGATCTTTTAAATTCTTAGTAAGAGAAGAACCCATTGATTTTATTCCGGCACCAAATACTTTTAATTTTCCATTTATACCACTAAAAGATTTATTTGATTTTTTTAATGGATCAAGTATTCTTTTTGTAGCATCAATAGAATCATCAATAGTTTTTAAATTATCTTTATTAGTTTGGTTTATTTGTTTTTGTTTTTTTAATTCTTCAGCTAAAACTTTCAAATTTTTACCACCAAACCCATATTCTAATTGAAGTAAAGATAACCCTTTTGTATTTAAAGCATTTACTTGTTGTTCTAATGATAAAGATCTATTTTGTCCTGTATTAAGTTCGGTTTGTTTATTGATTTTTGCATCAATACCTGCTTGGAGTTGGTTTTCAAGACGTATTTCTTCATTTTTATCACTAACTATTTTAGATGAAAGAGCTTCCATTTTAGATTTAGCTTCATCTAAACCAAGCCTATCAGCCATATTACCAAAACCTGCTCCTCTTAATCCTTTTTCTAAACCATCAACTGTTGCTCCTGATAAACCCATTAGGTTTTCTATTTCTTTAGATTGTTGGGCGGCTATATCTAATGATGTATTTAAGTCATTTAAAGAATTATTAGTACCTTGTAATACACTATCAATATTTCTTTGATTGCCTAAATTTTTAGCAATAGAAGTATCTATAGATTTTTGTTGAGCATTTATTTGTTTTAATTTATCAACTTCTGAAGCTGTTAACTTAGTAACAGATTTTTTTCTTTGTAGAATACCTTCTTCTTTATCTAATGCATCTCTTTGCAATTCTAGACTTTCTTTTTCTATAGATAAAGTATTTTTATTTATTTGAAGTTGAGCTGTTTTTTCAGATAACTGTTGTTTTAATTGGGAAATCTGTTTTGATGATAAATTTGATATACCCGATTGATGATTAGATAATTTTTGAGCTATACTATTAAGAGAATTAAATGTCTTATTAGTTTGAAGAACACCTGAATTAATATTTTTTGCTTCTGATGCTAATTGGTTAAATTGGGAAACTAAATGGTCAGAAGATTTACTAGCTTCATATAATTCATCATTTAACCCTTTAAATAATTGATTTATAACTCCAGCATTTTGTTGGATTGGTTGAAGATTTACTAAATCAACAGTTTTCCCTAATTTTTTGGCAAGGGTTTCAATCTGTTGAAGTTTTTTCTTTAAATCATTAATATTTTGGTTTAACTTAGCCATGTTTATAAATATTAAAGATAAAACTTTTATTTATATTTCACTGGGGATTTTGTCCCTTGAGAAACATTACTTAAAAATTGGGGAGATTTGACTTTACCTGATGAGTCTATTACTGTTTTATTTCCTTTTTTATTAGAATTTTCAACTTGTTTTTTTTCTTCATCATAATACTTTTGAATTTCATTAAAAGTAAAACGTCTTAACCATATAGGCATATTATATACAGTATTCCAATCATATCCCCCTTTACCATGAAATACTATTTGATGGATTTGGGAAAATATTGAAACTCTAGATTGTGGTGCTGTTTTATACGTCAGGCCAAAAAAAGTTAAGTCCAATGGGAATGTTGACTTTTGAGTTTTTCCCATCGGGAAAAAAAGTTAAATCAACATCGGGTTGAATTTCTCTAATATATTCTCTTAATGATCTAGAATCTTTGGCTAAGAGATAATTATCAACAAATTCTCTTATATCTTTAGGTTCCCGTTTACCTTCTACAGAAGTTATTATATACTTTAATCTTGTTGTTAGTTCTGGGGAGTTATCTTTATTAATTTTTTTAAGTCCATTTAATTCACGATTAATATCTTGTTCGTCTTTATGGGTCAAAATTTTAAAGGTTATTTTATTTTTAGAAAATGGAAGGGTATAAGTAAATTCATTTGTACGACTTGTAAATAAATCTTCTTTTATTTCTTTATTTTCTAAAGTTGATAAATCTATTTCTTGTTCTTCACCGTCATAATTAAATTTATAATTTTTTCCATATCCTAATACACGAGACGCTACCATAATAGCGTTTTTATCTCCTATTAAAAGATCATTATAATTAATTTCAGAAACAATTAAAGATTTCATTAGTTTATCTAATACAACACCATCTTTTATATATGATTGATTAGTAAGAATATCTTCTTCTTTAGCAGTCATATATTTAATCTCAATTAATCCTTTTGATAATTCTGATTCTTTTGGGTAAAGTAAACCTTTAGATGGTAATTCTATTGTTTCTGTTGGTAACTTAAATTCACTCATAAATTTTTATTTTAATAACTTTTTGTTTTATATACATATATTAAAGGGTGGAGATATTATCATCTTTTACATTAAATGCTTTAACTCCTTGTATTTTCTTAATATCATCTACAATATCTGATAATTTTTCTCTAGAAAAACCACCTTTTAATATCCAAGGATGACCATCTACTTTAACTGTTAATATAGATTTAAATTGAGATTTATCTTGATCTGCATAAGCCATAGGTTCTTCTGATCCTACAACTGTTACTCCAGTAACGGATCTAATGTCAGATAAAACTTCTTGTTGGTTTCTATCGTTAATATCCGTAACTAGCATACCAGTCATTTTAAATTTATCTTGGTATTCATTTAAAGAATTTTTTAATTC
>TARA_R110002020_G_scaffold26514_34_pt1 | contig 14529 bp, 13 predicted proteins | sample TARA_R110002020 | Tara Oceans TARA_R110002020 (sample SAMEA4396489) | marine metagenome | biome: Westerlies Biome; feature: [MES] marine water layer (ENVO:01000295) within the mesopelagic zone...; material: water (ENVO:00002006), including particulate matter (ENVO:01000060) such... | reverse complement strand
CCGATCGACCGGTTCTTCGCGTCGCTGGCCGAGGCCGCGGGCCGCAACGCCTTTGCCGTCGTGCTGTCTGGCACCGGGTCGGACGGGACGACCGGTGTGCGCACCATCAAGACCTATGGCGGCATCGCGCTGGTACAGGAAAGCCGCACCGCGCGGTTCCCCGGCATGCCCGACAGCGCCGCGTCGACCGGGCTGGTCGATTTCGTGCTGCGGGCGCAGGACATGCCGGGCAAGATCCTCGACATCGTGACCCACCGCCGCCAGATCGAAGGCAATGGCGGGCGCAACAGCCTGCTGAACGAGATCCAGACCCGCCTGCAGGAAGTGCTGGACCTGCTTGAGGACGATGGCGGCAGCAGCTTCGGCGGCTACAAGCCCGGAACGCTGGTACGCCGCATTGCCCGCCGCATGACGCTTTTGCGGCAAAGCAGCGTCGACGGTTACGTGCGCGTGCTGGGGGAGCGGCCGGATGAACGCAAGCTGCTGACGCAAGACTTCCTGATCGGGGTCACCCATTTCTTCCGCGATCCCCACGATTTCGAAGTGCTCCGCGACAAGGTCCTGCGCCCGCTTCTCGACCGCGACCAGCCCAGTTTCCGGATCTGGGTTCCGGGCTGCTCCACGGGTGAGGAGGCGTTTTCGATCGCGTTCATGATCGAGGAGCTCAAGGCGGAGACGGACGATACACGTCCCTGGAAGATCTTCGGCACCGACATCGACATCGACGCATTGCGGCAGGCCCGAAGGGGGCGCTATTCGGAGGCCTCGGTCGAAGGCGTGTCGCAGGAGCGGCGCGAGAAGTTCATGACCCATGAAGACAGCCACTGGCAGGTGAACCCCCACCCGCGTGACATGTGTGTCTTCGCCCCGCACAACCTCTTGCAGGATCCGCCGTTTTCGAAACTCGACCTCGTGACGTGCCGGAACGTGATGATCTACCTGAACGCCGACAGTCAGGAAACCGTCCTGCCGCGGTTCCATTACGGTCTGAATCCCGGCGGTTACCTGTGGCTTGGCCCGTCCGAAACCATCGGCCGCAGCGAACGGTACTTCCGCGTGCTGGACCGCGGCGCCAAGCTCTTCCGGCGCGACGACCAGACCCGGCCCGGGTTTTCGGCCATCGCGCCGCCTCCGGCGCAGCGCTATGGTACCAAAAGCGTGGTTACTAGCCCGGCGCCGCCGCAGGCGCCCGTAAGGCCATCCGAAAGCATCGAGAACCAGACCGAACAGCTTTTCCTGCAAAGCCGCGCGGCGCCCTTCGCCGCGATCAACCGCCATGACGAAATCGTCTATGTGTCCGAGGCGATGACGCGCCTCGTCCGGCCTCCCAAGGGCGCGACAAGCACGGCGCTGGACGATTACCTGTCGCGCGAACTGCGCCTGCCCGCCCATTCCGCGCTGACCGAGGCCCGGGAAAGCGGTCTGGACGCCGAAATGCGCGACATCGTGGTGGATCGCGATGGCGGATCAGAACTCTTCGACCTCTCGGTGACGCCCTTCGGCGGCGACAATGACCTGATGCTCCTGACGCTGGAGCCGGTGCGCCAGCTTGGGGCTGACGACGAAAATGCGGTCGAGGTGCGGCCCGTGTCGAACCACGAGCAGGAACTGCTTCTGACCCGCAAGCGCCTGTCGGCGCTGGAGCGCGATTACGAAAGCACGGCACAGGAACTTCGCAGCGCCAATGAAGAACTGCTGAGCATGAACGAGGAGCTGCAAAGCTCCAACGAGGAACTGGAAACCAGCCGCGAGGAGCTCCAGTCGATCAACGAGGAGCTGGAGACGATCAATGCCGAGCTGAGCGAGAACAACCGCCAGCTGACCCGTGCAAACAGCGACCTGAACAACTTTCTGGAAAGCACCGATATCGCGACGCTTTTCATCGACGAGAACGATTGCGTGCGGCTTTACACGCCCGAGGTCTCGCGCCTGTTCGGCGTGCAGGATCGCGATATCGGCCGATCGATCCACGATCTGGCGCAGAAGGTCGAATACCCGGAAATGCAGGAAGATGCGGCCGAGACACGGCGCACGCTGCAACCCGTCGAACGCGAGGTCTGGATCAGGGCCACGGACGAAACCTTCATGGCCCGCATGCGTCCTTACCGGACCATCGACAACCGGCTGGACGGGGTGGTGATCACCTTCGTCAACGTGACGCTGCGCAAGCGCAACGAACGCCAGCTGGAAGAAAACGCCCGCGTGCTGCGCGAACAATATGTCGAACTGGAGCAGCTTTACGACTCCGCGCCGGTGGGGCTGAACCTCGTCGACCGGGATCTGCGCTACCTTCGCATCAACGGCGAACTTGCGGCCATTAACGGGATGTCAGTCGACGACCACATCGGCCGGAAGCAGGAAGACGTCGTGCCCGCCGTCCATGCCGAGATCGTCGACATCCAGATGAAGGTGTTCGAAACCGCCGAACCCGCCCGCGGCATCACCGTGCGCAACGAAACCCCGGCCGTGCCGGGACGGATCCGGGAATGGATCGTCGATTTCTATCCGCTGATGGATGGCGACACGGTCTTCGCCGTGGGCTCGTGCGTGCGGGAAGTGACGAAGGAGCGCGAGCTTGAACGGCAGGTCGCAGAAAGCGAACACCGGTTGCGCCGCATCTTCGACAAGGCGCCGGTTCTGATCTCGATGCACGAAGGTCCGGATCTGGTGACCACCTATTCCAACCCGGCCAACCAGGCCCAGATCTCTGACCGCGACATCCTTGGAAAGCCTGTGGAGGAAGCGTTCCCCGAACTCGTCGGCAGCGACTTTCTGGACCGGATCGCCGAGGCCCGCCGCACCGGAGAGGCCAATGAGGCGCCCGAGATCGAGGCAATCGTTTCGCCGATCGACGACAACGGCGCCGATCCCACGATCCTGCACAATATCCTTGAACCCTGGTACGACATGCAGGGCAAAGTAGAAGGCGTCATCAGCTTCTCCGTCGACGTGACGGCCCAGTCGCGCGCCAAGCAGCGTCAGGCGGCGCACCGCAGGCGGCTGCAACGGCTTCTCGACAGTCTGAATGCCTTCGTGACGATGCTGAACCCGGACGGCACGCTGACCGATGCCAATGCCACCGCGCTGGAACAGGGCGGGCTGACCCGCGACGACGTGATCGGCAAGAAGTTCTGGGATTGCTGGTGGTGGGCCTTCAGCGAGGAGTCTCGCGAGGTGTTGCAGAACGCCGTCGCCCGTGCCGCCAGGGGCGAGACCCTGCGCTACGACGTGCCCACACGCATGGACGAAGGCCACATGATCACGATGGATTTCCAGCTGGTCCCGATCAGCGACGAAAACGGGCGCGTGACGGAAATCGTGTCCTCTGCCATCGACGTCACCGAACGCGTGCGTGCCGAGGAGCGCAAGGACATCCTGCTGGCCGAACTCGAACACCGGGTGAAGAACAGCCTTGCCACCGTTCAGGCCATCGCGCGTTTCGCCGCGCGCACGGCCACGACGAAAGACGAAATGGCGCGCAGTCTGACCGACCGGCTGGCGGCAATCTCGCGCACGCATGATGCCCTGACCCATCAGGACTGGTCGGGACAAAGCCTGCGCGGGCTGGCTTATGCCGAAATCGCCCCCTATGTCGAAGATGGCGATGGACGCTTCACCTATAATGGCGACGACATCCTGCTGAAACCGTCGACCGCACTGTCCTTCGGGTTGGCGCTACATGAACTGGCCGCCAACGCGGCCCGTCACGGGGCGCTGAAGGATGGCGAAGGACAGGTTGTCATAACTGTCGAAGCCAGCGGGAACGGGCTGTCGCGGCTTCACTGGCAGGAGAAGGGCGGCCCCCGGGTACAGGCGCCCGAGCGCGAAGGGTTCGGAACTTTTCTGATCCAGAAGCTGCTGGCGCGGGAACTTAATGCCGATATCGAGCTTCACTACCATGAGAACGGCTTGAATTGTATCATCGAATGTCGGGACGCGCAGGGCTGAGCCCGGCAGACCGCCATACAGGAAGGAAAGAACGACATGTCCGACACCGTCGGCGCTGAGAATGGTAAGAGAGTACTCCTGACAGAAGACGAGATCCTGATCGGAATGGATCTGGCCATGATGCTCGAGGACTGGGGCTACGTCGTGGACGGCCCGCACGGTTCATCGCGGCAGGCGATGGAGGCCCTGAACCTGAACGCGCCCGATCTGGCCATTCTGGACGTGAACCTTGGCAATAATGACACAAGCCTGCCCATCGCGCAGGAACTGAACAAGCGCGATGCGCCGTTCATCTTCCTGACAGGCTACAACCCGTCGCGCTATGCCGGCGACGACGTCCTGAAGAACGCGCCGCACATGCGCAAACCCGTTCAGGAACATGCCCTGCGCAAACTTCTGGACGAAATCGCGCAGACCGTCTGATCGCCTTTGGGGCGCGCTCAATCCTCGCGATCCGACTGGCCGGGAATGACGGAAAACGAGCCGTCGGATTCAAGGATGATTGCAGAAATCCCGTCAAGCTCGCGCTGCCCTTCCGTGCGGGCCACCGTTTCCAGTTCGGCTCTCGTCACCCGCGCCTTGCGCATCGCCTCGAACAGCGGCGCACCGTCCCGCAGCAGAAGGGTCGGTTCCGACCGCACGGCATGGGCAAACCGGCGTGAGCGCACCGAAAGCGCCGCCACGCCGTATTGCAGCACGATCAGAAGGATCAGCGCCACGGCGCCCTCGGCCAGCGCGATATCCTCGCTGAGCAAGATGGAGGCCAGCGTCGATCCGAAGGCCACCGTCACGACAAGGTCGAAGGCGTTAAGCTTGGCCAGTGTCCGCTTGCCTGACACCCGAAGCGACAGCACGAGGAATGCATAGGCCAGCGTGCCGACGATGATGGTGCGGACGATCCCGCTCCAGCTTTGAAAGAACATCTCGGCCCAGTTCATGTGTTATGAATCCCCCACTTCGATAGGAAACTGTTGCCCAACGTGATTGGTTCCGGCGGAATTGCGATCATCTGCGCGGGGCTGGCCTGAACCGCGCGGTTGACGTGCAGGAAAACACTGGCGATCTTGGCTTCCGACGCGGCATGGCCGATACTGGTGCCCGCCATGGCGCACGGCGATGATCTCCGCCCTTGCTCGGTCGCCATCTCTGAAGTCTTACCAGGGACGAAATCAGAAGATGAACAGCAAGATGCCGAACGGCGTCGTGGAACTTGATCAGGAGTGGCAGGTCGGCACCTATCAATGGTGGCCGGCGGAAGACCGGATTGCATGGTCCTCGGAACTCATGCGGATCTACGGCGCGCCGCACGCTCCGGCCACGAAGCAGGATTTTCTTGCGCGGGTCCACCCGGAGGATCGGCAACGGCTGGATTCGGATGCCACGGCCGCGATCGCGGACGGGTCACGCACCTATGACCGCACGTTCCGCATCCTGCGCACCGACGGGGCCGTGCGGACCGTCCTTGACCGCGGCACCATCGAACGTGACGCCGCCGGAACCGTCAGTCTTCTCCGCGGGATCAACATCGACATAACCGAACAGTCCGACACGACCCTCGCGACCGAAGAAAAGCTGCGGGCCAGCGAAGCGCGCTACCGGGTATTGTTCAACGCCATCGACGAAGGGATGTGCGTAGCCGAGGTCCGGTTCGACAGGCCCGACGGGCGCATCGACTATCGCATCGTCGAGGCGAACCCGGCCTTCTACGAACGTACCGGGTTCCCGCAGACGATCCTTGGCGCCTGGCTGCGCGATGCCGCCCCGGCCCTGGAAGATATCTGGTACGAGATCTACGGCGGCGTCGCCCGCACGGGGGAGCCCACGCGGTTCGAACAGCAGTCGCCGGCGCTTGGCCGGTGGTTCGACGTCTATGCCTTCCGCATCGACGATCCCGAAGATCGCCACGTCGCCATCCTGTTCAACAATGTCACGGCCCGCAAGCAGCAGGAGGAGCAGTCCGAGCTTCTCATGCAAGAACTCAGCCACCGGTCGAAGAACGTCCTTGGCCTTGTGCAGGTGATCGCGCGGCAGACTGCGTCGCTGGGCGCCGGGGACTTCCTGGAGCGGTTCCGGATGCGTGTGCAGGCGCTGGCAGCGGCGCAGGATCTGCTGGTCCGGAACGAGGAGCGCGCCGCGTCGCTTTCGGAACTGATCGAAACGCAGCTGCCGCATTTTTCCGACCTGATCGGCAACCGGATCGAATTCGACGGCCCGCCCGTGACGCTGGCGCCGGAGGCCACGCAGGCGCTGGGGATGGCGTTTCACGAACTGGCCACCAATGCCAGCAAGTACGGCGCGCTATCCAATGATGACGGCACGGTCACCATCAGCTGGTCGACGGATGCCGATGCGCGGTTCACCGTGTCGTGGGTGGAACGCGGCGGCCCGCCCGTCACCCGGCCGGCGGGCCAGGGCTTTGGCACGCGGGTGACGAAAGACATGATCGAGGCCAGCACCGGTGGCGAAGTGAAGGTCATCTACGCGCCCGAAGGCATCTCGTGGCAGTTGTCATGCCCGGGTGATAAAGCGGTCATCTGACAAGGCGCGCGCTGACGGTCTGTTGATCGTCGAAGGAGATACAGCTTACCTCGGCATAGCTGTCGGCCGCGAAGGCAAACATCAGCTGGGTATGGCGAACCGCGCCGTTCTTTCCCGTCGGCGACCACGACCTCTTCTTCGACATCGTGAAACGTCCGAAAGAGTGGCGTCAGAATCATGCCTGCCTTTCCGATGTCAGCGTGATGTCGGGTGTCAGACCGCCAGCAGGATCGCGGCATAAACAAGCGCCGCGCCCAGAAATGGCCAGAAATCGCTTTCGCGTTCTTCCGGCAGTTCCTCCTTCAGAACGTTCAGAATGACACCGCCGGCAAGGAACGCGAAGAGGAACGCGATCCACAGCTGTGAGAGTTGGGCGACGACCCCCAGCCCCCAGCCGGCCAGCACCGACGCGGCCAGTATCCAGCGCGCGACACTGTCGTAGCGGATGCTGTGGTCTTCGCGCAGGCCATAGTCGGTCGACACGAAATGCAACGTCATGGCAAAGCCGTAGATCGCCAGCGACCATGTCCCGTGGCTCTCGCGGTGCAGAAGCAGGTAGCCCACGATCATGTTGTAGATCGCGAAGGATCCGATATGCAGCCAGAACACGGACACATCGGGCGCGCGTGCCCTGTCCCGGCCCCGCGACCGCTTGATGGACCGTTCCAGCCCGTAGAACACCACCAGCCCGATCAGGCCCAGCATGTAGACGATGGCCTCGCCCGTTTCCTTTGACGTTTTCAGGGCCTCGACGAAGGTGTTCCCGTGGGTCGCCAGTTCCGGCAGGATATGCAGGAATACGTAGGCCACGGCCACGCCGCCCGACGCCGAAAGCCACCGGCTGCGCGGCGTGCGATTCAGGAACTTCAGCGCGCCTATCCCCGTATGAACAAGGGCAAAGACGCAGGCGACGATGAGTGTGAGCCAGACCATGATGCTGCAACCTATCAGGAAAAAGTTGGTTCCGCGTGCATTTAACCCAGCAGCCAGGCGATGCTCTCGAACGGCGCCAGTTCAAGTTCCCCGGGCACGTGGTGGCGTTCCTTGTGCGAACAGACAAGGCATTGCGCCGGGCCGGTCGGATCATCGGGCACGTCGCAGCGCAGCGTCCGGCGCCATGCCAGCAGATCGCGCGTGAAATTCAGGACCGACTCCGGGTCGTCCTCCTGCACGTCCGCCGCGATCACAGCAGAAGCTTGGCCGCATCCGGCGCCCGCCCTGCCCTGCACGCCCTTAGCATCAGGTTTGACACCGCACGCCGGGAATTGTGGTTGGTGAACACGCTGAAGCTGGCGCCCGGCATCAGGTAAGGCCGACCGGACTTCCAGCATTTTCGACCAGTCGCGCAGGCTGTCCGTACGGTTGATCAGGTCGATCTCCTACACGGCGTGGAGCCGGTCGTTGTCGAGCGTGTATTTCGGCGCAAGACGCGAGCTGTCGAGATCGGCCAGTTCGCCGATCAGCACGCGCTGCGGGTCGTATGCGTTCACCGCGCGGCGGATCTCGTGCAGGATCGGGAAGGCCTCGGGCACGTCCCGGTCGAACATGTGGACCTCGGCATCGCGGGCGGTGATCGACATGGGTCTTCATGCTTCGGTTTCGCTTTTCACATCGGTCCGGCAACGGTCAGATGGCAAGGAACGCAAGTACGGCCAGAAGGATGACAAGGCCGGCAATCGCCCACCGTGTGGAAACGCCAAGCCTCGCCTCGGTTTCCAGGTCGTGGGGCGTCTTCTTTTCGCCATGGGCCGCGCGGCGTTCGGCATCGCGCGCCCAATCCACCGCGGCGGGGTCCGGCGGCGTGCCCGCGGCCTCCTCGTCGGTACCGAGGGGGGCGGCGGCCGGGTCGGAAAAAGCCACCTTGTCGCCGGCGGCACCCCTGTCGATATCGTCGCGCAGCCGGGCCTTGGCGGCGGCCCCGTTGCGTTCCGATGGGGGGCGTTCGGGGGTCTTTCGTGCATTGCGGGGCATCGGGGCCACTCCGTTTCTGATGTTACAGCCGAACCGTCCCCGCCGCGATTTTGTTCCCGGTTCGCCAGAAACAGCCGCGGCGTTTCATCCCCTGCCGTCGTGGAACCTTTTCGATCCCCCGGATGTTGTTCCTGCGACATGCATAGACATTCGCACCAAGCGAGTTTGGGCGAACCAGGGAGTTTCCAGATGGTAGAAGCGCGTTCGACGTCAAAAGGTACGGTCATCTTTCTGAGCACCGCCGCGGTGCTTGGCTGGGCCGTGGCCATATATCTGGGCGTGGCCGGCGCGCGCACGGAAGACAACATGTCGGCCGAGCTTTCATCGGTGCGCCAGCAACTGGAAACACAGCGGGAAGCGACCGGGACCATCGATACGCTGAACCAGCAGATCGAAGGGCTTCGTCCGGAGCTGAAACAGCTCGAGGATCAGCGCCAGAGCGCTCAGTCGGATCTGGAAAGTACCCAGGCCACGCTGGATCAAGCCACCTCCCGCAAGGAAGACCTTGAGACAGAGGTCGCCCAGCAAGAGAAGCAGCTGAGCGATCTCGAGACTCAGGCCGCCCCCCTGCGCGAGGAAATCGCCGGATTCGAGGATCGTTCGAAAACCCTTCAGCAGACCATCGACACGCAGACGTCCGAACTTGAAGATGCCAATGCCCGGCTGGAAGAAGCCCGCGCCGACGAAGCCTCCCTGCGCGAGACCATGGCCACCATCAGCAACGACGTTGCCCGCCTGACAGAAGAAGCGGCCGAGCTGGAAAAGCAGGTCATGACCATGACCGAAGAACGCACCACGCTGCGCGAGGACACCGACAGCCTGAATGACCGTCTGGAAGAGATGAAGAGCCAGCAACAGTCGCTGCAGGAGACGATCACCGCCAGGCAGAACGAACGTGCCGCGCTGGAAGAGGACGTGTCGGCGCTGGCCAAGCAGCGCAGCGAGATGCAGGAGATCGTAACCCGTCTGACGACGAATGTCGAGGAACGCTCCAACCGCCTGATGGAGATCGAAAAGCGCATGACCGAGGCAACTGCGACGGAAGGCGACGCCGAGAGCGCGCAGGAGCAGCAGCCCGCCACAGACGCAGCAAGGGAAACCTCCACCACCGGTGACGGCGAAGCGGCGTCCGACGGCGCCTCCTCCTCTGACGACGCGCAAGGTGCCGACGGTGACGCAGCGCAGACCGAACCGGCAGAGGGTGATGCCACCGGTGCCGCCGCGGATCCTGAGACGGACAACGGCCAGACCGCTGGTGACACGGACGCAACGGGCGATGTTCAGCCTGCCGCCGACGCCGCCGCGCCCGCTGAAGCTCAGTCCCAAGGCGCGACAGACCCCGCAGCCAACGCCGATGAGGCCGCGACCGATGCCCCGGGGACCGATGCCCCTTCGGACACCGACGATCAGCCGGCCACTGACAGCAACGCCGATGACACCGCCGAAGATGACACGACCCCCCAGCCCAAGCCGGAAGACGGCGCGGACAGTTCGGACGACGACAAGTGACCGACGTAAGCGGCCACGGTGCCGCGTCGTCCTCCCTCGAGAAAGAGACCAACATGTTCGATGCCGGTACCCCCGTCGCGCCCAGCCCGACCCGGACACGGCTTTGCGTCCTGCATAACCCGGGTTCGGGCAAGCAGGACTCCGACTCCATGTCCGACCAGCTGATCGAATCCTTCGCCCGGCACGGCCTGACCCCGGAAATCGTGCGCCTGCAGCCCGGCCGGGATCTGTCGGCCGCGGTCCGGAAGGCCTTGGATGACGGCTATGGCACCGTGATCGCGGCGGGCGGCGATGGCACGATCTGCGGCGTCGCCGAGGCGCTGAACGGCACGTCGTGCCGGATGGGGATCCTGCCGCGCGGGACGTTCAACTACTTCGCCCGCTCGCTGGGCATCCCCGAGGATCTGGACGGAGCGGTCGATGTCATCGCAGCGGGTCACTCAAAGCTGCTGCGCGTCGCGACACTGAACGGCAAGGTCTTTCTGAACAACGCGAATTTCGGGCTGTATCCTGAGATCCTCCGCTCGCGCGAGGAGATCTACGATTTCTGGGGCCGTAGCCGTGCCGCGGCCTACTGGTCGGCCCTGAAGGTCCTGTTCCGCTGGCCCCGCCCGCTGGAGATGGAGATCCGCGCCGATGGCTGCATCACGACCGTGCGCACGCCGCTGGTCTTCGTGTTCAACAACGCCTTCCAGCTGAAACAGATGGGCATGGAGGGCGCGGAATGCATCGAGAAGGGCCAGCTGGCCCTGATGGTCGCCCCCGATAGCGGCCGCATGGGAATGATCCGCAGTTCCCTGGCCGTGCTTGCCCGCCGCGCCAGCCGTGAACGGGATTTCGACCTGATATGCAGCGACGCCATCGAATTGCGCGTAAAGAGAAAGAAGCTGCTGGTCGCCCGCGACGGCGAGCGCACCCACATGAAAGGGCCGTTTCACCTTGCGCTCAGCGACACCCCTCTCGAGGTCGTCGTGCCCGGGGAATTCGGTGACGCCACCCGTTGAAACGTCTGCTGCACATATCCGACCTGCATTTCGGCCGCGACCGGCCGGAATTGCTCGACCCCCTGATCGAACAGATCAACGCCTTCGCGCCCGATCTGGTGGCGATCTCGGGGGACCTGACCCAACGCGCGCGCGACAAGCAGTTCATGCGCGCGCGCGAGATGATCGACAGGATCACCGCGCCCTGCCTGATTGTGCCTGGCAACCATGACACACCGCTGGATCACCTGATCGAGCGATTCTTCACCCCGTGGCGGCGCTATCGCAAGTGGATCGCGCAGGATCTCGAGCCGCAGGAACATGATGCGGGCTGGTCGGTGATCGGCATCAACTCGGTCAATCCGCTGGGTTGGCAGCGCGGCAAATTCGGAAACCGCGCGGTGCGCCGGGTCGAGACCGGGTTCGCCGATACGCCGGATGACGCGTTCCGCATCGTCGTGGCGCATCATCCGCTGGAACATCAGCCCGAAGACACGAAAAAGCTGACCCGCGGCGCCGAAACCGCGCTCCCGGAACTGGCGCGGCTGGGGACGGATCTGTACCTTTCCGGCCACCTGCACAGCTGGCGCGCGGACGTGTTCGTGACACGGCACCCGCACCCCGCCGTGCTGCAGGTTCATGCCGGCACGGTCCTGTCCGACCGGCTGAGGGGCGAAGAGAACGATTTCAACCTCATCACGCTCGAAGGCGACACGGTGCAGGTGGACCGCTATGCCGGGCGGCAGGACGGCTCGGGCTACGATCATGACCGCGCTGTGTGCTTCGTGCGCACCGATGCCGGCTGGCAGCACGCCCAGCCCCATCAGCCGCCCCGGGAAAAGGCGTCGGCCCGGGGCTGACCACTGTCTTCGTTAACAAATGTTGTGGGAACTGCCTCCCGTACGGGCGGTTGATCCGGGACAACACCGCGCGGCATGCCCCGGTCTTCCTTGCCGGACCGGGGCGTGGCGCGAACCTGATATCGGGAAATACAGCCATGACCAAAGCGAAGACAGACGCGCCTGCCGGAACCGGCGGCGAAACGCACCAGATTGCGGACAGCAGCCACGAGACGATGACGACACAGGTCGGTATGCCGATCTCGGACGATCAGAACTCGCTCAAGATCGCCCCGCGCGGCCCGCACCTTCTGGAAGACCAGGTGTTCCGCGAAAAGCTGTTCCATTTCGACCACGAGCGCATCCCCGAACGCGTTGTCCACGCCCGCGGCTATGGCGCCCACGGAACGTTCGAGCTGAAGGAGGACCTGTCCGACCTGACTAGCGCCGACATCTTCCAGCGTCCGGGCGAAAAGACCGACGTGTTCGTGCGCTTCTCGACCGTGGCGGGCAACAAGGGCTCCCCCGACCTCGCGCGCGACGTGCGGGGCTTCGCGGTGAAGTTCTACACGAAGGAAGGCAACTGGGATCTTGTCGGCAACAACATCCCCGTCTTCTTCATCCAGGACGCGATGAAGTTCCCCGACCTGATTCACGCCGCCAAGCAGGAGCCCGACCGCGCCTTCCCGCAGGCACAAACGGCGCATGACAACTTCTGGGATTTCATCTCGCTGATGCCGGAATCGATGCACATGGTCATGTGGATCATGTCCGACCGCACGATCCCGCGGTCGTTCCGCTTCATGGAAGGCTTCGGTGTGCACACGTTCCGGCTGGTGGACGCGGACGGCAAATCGACTTTCGTCAAGTTCCACTGGAAGCCCAAGCAGGGGATGCAATCGGTGCTGTGGGACGAGGCCGTGAAGATCAACGGCGCCGATCCGGATTTTCACCGCCGCGACCTGTGGAACGCGATCCAGTCGGGCGATTACCCGCAATGGGATCTGGGTGTGCAGGTGTTCGACGAGGAGTTCGCCGAAAGTTTCGATTTCGACGTACTCGACGCCACCAAGCTGATCCCCGAAGAACAGGTCCCCGTCCGCATCGTGGGCACGATGACGCTGAACCGCATGGTCGACAACTTCTTCGCGGAAACCGAACAGGTCGCCTTCCAGACCGGCAACATCGTGCCCGGTATCGACCATTCGAACGACCCGCTGCTGCAGGGGCGCAATTTCTCGTATCTCGACACGCAACTGAAACGACTGGGCAGCCCGAACTTCAACCATATCCCCATCAACGCGCCCAAGTGCCCCTTTGCCCATCTGCAGCAGGACGGCCACATGGCGATGCACAACCCGGTGGGCCGCAGCAATTACGAGCCCAACAGCCACGGCGAAGGCCCGCGCGAAGACCCTGAGCGCGGGTTCCGGTCCTATGAGGCCGAAGAAGCCGGGACCAAGCAGCGCGTACGCTCGGAAACCTTCGCCGACCATTACAGCCAGGCGCGGCAGTTCTACCTCAGCCAGACCGATGTCGAGAAAACGCACATCGCCAACGCGCTGATCTTCGAACTGTCCAAGGTCGAACGGCTGGCGATCCGCGAACGCATGGTCTCGCACCTGCCCAACATCGACACCGGGCTGGCCGAAACCGTGGCCGAAGGTCTTGGGCTTGAGGACATGCCCGAAACCGCCACCCCGGCCCGCGCGGTGGTGGAGACGGAGCCCTCCCCTGCGCTCAGCATCCTGAAGAACGCGCCGGAAAGCTTTGCCGGGCGCAAGATTGGTCTGCTGCTGACCGACGGGATCGACGCCACGCTGTTCGACGCACTGAAGGACGCGGCGGAAAGCGCGGGCGCCATGGTCGAGATCGTGGCCCAGAAAGTCGGTGGCGTGACCTCGAACCGTGGGCGGAAGATCGCGGCAGACCAGAAGCTGGATGGCGCACCCTCGGTGATCTACGACTCCATCGCGGTGATCGCCTCGGAAGAGGGTGCGGCGGAGCTGGCCGGCATGCACGGGGCCAAGACCTTCCTTGCCGATGCCCATGCGCACATGAAGTTCATCGCCCTGTCCCCGGCCGCGCGCGACACGTTCTGGCCGGCCGCGGTGCCCGCGGACCCCGATGAAGGCGTCTTCACGCTGGACGATGGCGCCGCGGCCAAGACGTTCCTGAAGGCCTGCGGCAAGCTCCGCCATTGGGAGCGGGACGCATGACCGCCCGGCGCCGCCACGATTACGGAGCCGATGCCCCGTGGTCCGTGGCGATCACGATCCCGGCGCGCGACGAGGCAGACCGGATCGTGACGTGCCTCGACGCGGCCGCCCGCAGCCTGAACCGGCACGGCGGCATCGTGGTGGCGGTGAACGGATCGCGCGACGACACCTTCGCGCGGGCGCAGGCGTGGTTCGATGCAACGGGCGCCTGCGGTGTCCTGCTGGACGATCCCGCCCCGCCCCGGGGCGGCAACGTGGGCCATGCCCGCCGGCAGGCCGTGGGTGCCTGTGCCGCGCGTCTGTCCGCCGATGGGGCGGTGATGACGACCGACGCCGACAGCCGCGTGGCGCCGGACTGGGTTGTCGCCAACCTTGTCGAACTGCGGCAGGCCGACCTGATCTGCGGCACTGTCCTGCCCGACGCCGGGGAATACGCCCGGCTTCCCGGCCGGATCGCTGAACGCGGCGCCATCGAAGGCGAATACGTGGCTCTGACGATGGCGGTGCAACAGCTGCTCGACC
>TARA_R110002020_G_scaffold10965_2_pt1 | contig 14538 bp, 16 predicted proteins | sample TARA_R110002020 | Tara Oceans TARA_R110002020 (sample SAMEA4396489) | marine metagenome | biome: Westerlies Biome; feature: [MES] marine water layer (ENVO:01000295) within the mesopelagic zone...; material: water (ENVO:00002006), including particulate matter (ENVO:01000060) such... | reverse complement strand
CGCCGGCGGCATGGGCTTTCTCATCCAGGAACTGCTCGAAAGCGGCCACCTGCATGAAGACGTCAAGACCGTCTGGGGCAATGGCCTGTCCAATTATGCCGTCGAGGCAAAGCTGATCGAGGACAAGCTGGCCTTCGAGGCCTCGCCCAAGGAATCGGCACTGCCCAAGGTGCTGACCAAGGTGGCGACACCCTTCCAGGAGACGGGCGGCCTCAAGCTGCTCAGCGGCAATCTGGGCCGCTCGGTGATCAAGGTCTCGGCTGTCAAGCCCGAGCATCGCGTCATCGAGGCCCCGGCCAAGGTGTTTCATGGCCAGGAAGAACTGCAGGCCGCCTTCAAGGCCGGCGAGCTCAATGGCGACATGATCGCCGTGGTGCGCTTTTCCGGCCCCAAGGCGCTGGGCATGCCCGAGCTGCACAAGCTGACGCCGCCGCTGGGCATCCTGCAGGATCGCGGCTTCAAGGTTGCTCTGCTGACCGATGGCCGCATGTCGGGCGCTTCGGGCAAGGTGCCGGCCGCCATCCACATGACCCCCGAAGCAGTCAATGGCGGCCCGATCGCCAAGATCCGCAATGGCGACATGATCCGGCTCGATGCCAATGCCGGCACGCTGACCTTTTTGGGTGACGAAGTCGAATTCGCCGCCCGCAGCCCGGCCACCGAGGACCTCACCAGCCAGCATTTCGGCATGGGCCGCGAACTCTTTGCCGGTTTCCGCGCCATGGTCGGCGTCGCCGACAGGGGCGCGAGCGTGTTTCAGTAAAGCTTAGGCTGCGGGCAGGGCCATCGGTTCGATGGACCGCAAGGCCTCGTCCGCAGCCGCTTCGGCCAGTGTCAGGTCGTAGAGACCCTGCATGCTGATCCAGAATTCCGGGGTCATCGAAAAGAACCGCCCCAGCCGCAAGGCGGTGTCGGGCGTGACACTGGTTTCTTCCCGCACCAGTCGCTCAATGCGGGTGCGCGGCACGCCGAGCCGGGCCGCCAGCGCATAGGGTGTGAGCTTGAGCGGCTCCAGCAATTCCTCGCGGAGATATTCGCCTGGATGCACCGGCGGCGCGATCCTGATGGCCATGGTCATGTCCTTTCAGTGGTAGTCGACAATTTCGACATCCTCGGCCCGTCCATCCACCCACCGGAAACAGATCCGCCACTGAACGTTGATGCGGATCGAGTGCTGCCCGGAGCGATTGCCTGAAAGCGCTTCCAGGTGATTGCCCGGCGGGACTTTCAGATCGGCAAGCACGGTGGCCGACATCAAAGCTGCCAATTTCCGTTGCGCAGGTCGCATCAGGTCCGGCGCGAAGCCTTTGGGGCATTCGCCACGCGATACCTGCTCGGCAAACTTCCCCTTGAACGATCCGATCATCCGCAACCTACGAGCGTATCATTACATGATACTAGACTTATTGTCAAGAATGCGTATCATCTAGCGATACGCCTACCGACTCCGCCCGAACAGCCGCTCGATGTCCTTCTGCTTGAGCTCGACATAGGTCGGCCGGCCATGGATGCACTGGCCCGAATGGGGCGTGGCTTCCATGTCGCGCAGCAGGGCGTTCATTTCATCCATGCGCAGCCGCCGCCCCGAGCGCACCGAGCCGTGGCAGGCCATGCGGGCAATGATGGTCTCCATGCGGTCGCTGACCGCGGCAATGGAGCCCCATTCGGCCAGGCCATCGGCCAGGTCGCGCACCAGGCCGTCGATATCGGAACTGCCCAGAAGGGCCGGGGTCTCGCGCACGGCCACCGCGCGCGGGCCGAAGCGTTCGAGATAGAGCCCGAAACGCTCGAGTTCGGGGGCCGCTTCTTCCAGCCGGGCGCAGTCCTCCTCGGGCAGCTCCACCACCAGCGGAATCAGCTGGGCCTGGCTGGGCACCGGGCCTGAAGCCAGCTGCGCCTTGAACCGCTCATAGACCAGCCGCTCATGGGCGGCATGCTGGTCCACCAGCAAGAGGCTTTCGCCATTCTGGGCGATGATGAAATTGTCAAACATCTGCGCGCGGGCCGTGCCCAGGGGATAGTCCTGCAGCGGGGCGGCCTCGGACGGGGCCATGGTCTCAAAGCGCGCGCTGGGTTCGCTGAGGCCGGCCAGGCCCTGCTGCCGGAAATCCGGCGCGAAGGGATTGCGGCTGTCGCTCCCCGCCACGCGCTCATAGCCGGCAAAGGCCGCTGTCTGGACAGGGCGATAGGAGACCGCGGCAGTGTCGGCGCTGGCCGACGGCGCGGGCAGGCTGAAGGCGCCCAGAACGTCATCGGCGACGCTGGTCGAGGCCTTGAAGCCGGCGCTGGCCAGCGCCTCGCCAATGGCGCGGATCACGGCGCTGCGCACCGCTCCCTGGTCGCGGAAGCGCAATTCGGCCTTGGCCGGATGCACATTGACGTCAACCTCTGCCGGATCCACCGCCACATAGAGCGCCACCACCGGAAAGCGGTCGCGAAACACATAGTCGGCATAGGCTGCGCGCACCGCGCCCACCAGCACCTTGTCGCGCACCGAGCGGCCGTTGACGAAGAAGAACTGGCTGAGACTATTGGCCCGCGTATAGGTGGGCAGGCCCGCCAGCCCGGCCACCACCACGCCATGCCGGCTATGCCCCAGCGTCACGGCATTGCGCGCAAAATCATCGCCGATCACCTGGGCCAGCCGGGCGGGCAGGGCGCCTGCGCCAGTCACGGCCGGCCAGTTGGCGCTGCTGCGATCGCTGCCATTGAGCACGAAATGCACGCCCGGATTGGCCATGGCGAGGCGCTTGAGCACATCGGTAATGGCCGCGGTCTCGCCGCGATCGGATTTGAGGAATTTGAGCCGCGCCGGCACATTGGCGAAGAGGTTTTTCACCTCCACCACCGTGCCGCGGTTGAGCGCCTGCGGCACCGGGCCCGAACGCACCCCATTGCGCACCGCAATGGCCAGCCCGCTTTCGGCATCGGCCGGGCGCGAGGCAATGCTGAGCTCGGCCACCGAGCCGATCGAGGCCAATGCCTCGCCGCGAAAGCCGAGGCTGCGGATATCGTCGAGATCGTCAGTGCTGAGCTTGGAGGTGGCATGCCGCTCCACCGACAGCACCAGATCGGTCGCGTCCATGCCGTGTCCGTCATCCTCGATGCGCAGGAGGCTCTTGCCGCCCCCCGCCGTGGTGACGACCACGCGGCTGGCGCCGGCATCCACGGCATTTTCCACCAGTTCCTTGACCACGCTGGCAGGCCGCTCCACCACCTCGCCGGCAGCGATGCGGTTGATCAGATCTTCGGGCAGTTGGCGAATGGGCAAGGGGCGATTCTCCTGAGCGGCCAATATAGGCGATACCGGCCGCTTTTCCGATGCCCATTGCGGCGCGGCAGGGTCTGGACCGGTCGGTGACCGTATATTATATAACAAGTTATGGAAAAACAGGGCGACATTGAGGATGTGGTTCGGGCCCTGGGCTATCTGTGCCTGGGCAGCCGCTTCAAACGCATTGGCGAGCGGTTGCAGGCCGGCACGCAGCAGATTCTGGCGCGCCTCGAGACCGAGGTCCCGGCGGCCCAGTTCCCGATCCTGGCGGCCATCGACCGGCTGGGGCCATTGACGGTGGGTGACATGGCGCAGGCCCTGGGCGTCAGTCAGCCCGGCATAACCCGCAGCCTGCTGCAGTTGCAGACGCTGGGCGTGGTGAAGATCGCGACCTCTGCGGCCGATGGACGGCAACGCGTGGTCTCCCTGACAGCGGCCGGACGCGATCTGGTGCTGCGCTCACAGGCCGGCGTCTGGGCCGCAGTGGCCGCCGCCGTTGCCGACCTCTGCGACGATCTGGATGGGCCGCTGCTGGACCAATTGGCCGCGATCGAGGATCGGCTGGCACAGAGCGGGCTTGAGCACAGGGCCAGAAACCATGACGCATCCGCTTGATCGACCCATCTGGTCGGCCCTGACCGGCGCGCAGGCCGCCTGGGCGCGCGGCACCCCAGCCGCCTTGCGCTTTGACCGCGATGTCAGCCCCTTCGCGGCGCCCGCCGACCAGAGCCCGGCAAGCCTTGCGGCGCTGCCGGCCCTGGTCGTGCCCGATGAACAGATCATCCTGGTCGAGAGCGATGCCATTCTGCTGCCTTCCGGCCTGACCGCCGTCTCCACGGCCCGTGCCGTGCAGATGGTGGCACCCACCGCCAGCCCAATGCCGGACCAGGATCGGCTGGTCCGTCTCGGAACCGCCGACGAGCGCGAAATCTATGATCTGGCCATGCTCACGCGGCCCGGTCCTTTCGCGCCGCGGTCCATGCGACTGGGCGCGTTCTGGGGCATCAGGCAGGATGGTCGCCTGATCGGAATGGCGGGCGAGCGGCTGCGCCAGGGGGAGTGGATTGAACTCAGCGGCGTCTGCGTCCACCCCGATGCACGGGGGCAGGGCTTGGGCAGGCTCCTGACCGGTTTTGTCGCGGAGCGCATTCGCGCCAAGGCCAAGCTTCCCTATCTGCATGTGTTCGAAAGCAATACCGCCGCGATCCGGATCTACGAATCGCTCGGCTTTACGACGCGGGCCATGATGCATGTGACGGTGGCGCGCCGCGCCTGACGCCGGCCATCGGCCCGCGATCGGCCGCGTCGCGGGGAACATGGCGTCTCGTCTCCTGTTGCTTCGGGAGGCTGGCTCCCTTGAGCCGGCACGGTCTTCCCGCTAAACCCCTTCCATGCCCAGCCCCTCGCCCATGGACCGCGCTTTGACCCTTGCCGCCGAGGCCGCCGCCGCTGGTGAAGCGCCGGTGGGCGCGGTCATCATGGAAGGCGACACCGTGCTCGCCGCCGAGCGCAATCGCATGCGGGCACTCGGTGACCCCACCGCCCATGCCGAAATGCTGGCCATGCGCACAGCGCTCAAGACGCGCGGCACCGGAAGGCTGGACGGTTGCGACCTCTATGTGACGCTCGAACCCTGCGCCATGTGCGCCGGTGCCATCTCCCATACCAGGCTGCGCCGGGTCTATTTTGCCGCCGAGGACACCAAGGCCGGTGCGGTCGACAATGGCGTGCGGCTGTTCGACCAGCCCAGTTGCCACCACCAGCCCGAAGTCATTTCGGGAATCGGCGCCGAACGGGCCGAAGCCCTGCTGAAGGATTTCTTTCGGGGTCTGCGCCTGCGCTGAGCCGCAAACCTTGCGTCGCCATGCATCCCAATGGGGACATGGGCGTTAAACGGTTTGCCCGGCGCGCATTGGCCTGTCATGGCTTGAATGAGATCGAATTCTTGAGGCATGGCTTGAGCGAACCAGGCAGTTTTACCGCAGCATTGCAGCGTGTCGTTACCCGTGAGCGTTCGGCCCAGTTCCGCTGGTTGCTTTGCCTGGCCCTGTTCGCGCTCGCCCTTGCCATTCGTTATCTTATCCAGGACGTGCTGCCGCCAGGCTTTCCCTATCTGACATTCTTTCCAGCCGTCATCGTCACCACCCTGCTGGCCGGGCTCTGGCCGGGCATCGTCTCTGCTGCCTTGTGCGGCCTGGCCGCCTGGTTCTTCTTCATCGCGCCAGAATATTCCTTCGCGCTCAATCCCGGCGCTTTGACCGCCCTGGCCTTTTACGCCTTCATCGTGACCGTCGACATTGCCATTATCCACGGCATTACCGTGACGGCCCAGCATTTGCAGGCGGAGCGCGAATCCATTGCCGAGCTGGCGGAGTCGCTGCAGCAGAGCAATCTGACGCTGGCCCAGAGCGAGCGTGAGCAGCAGGTGCTGTCGCATGAAGTCGGCCACCGCCTCAAGAACCAGCTGTCCATCGTTCAGGCCATTGTCAGCCAGTCCATGCGCAGCCAGTCAGACCTGCCCACCATTGCCAAGGCGATAACCGACCGCATCACCGTCCTGGCCGAAGCCCAGGATATGGTGATCCTGGGCATGGTCGGGCAGGCGGGCGTGCATGAGATCGTGCGCAAGGTGGTCGATCTGCATGGCGACCAGTTGCAGGCGCGAATCCTGGTCGACGGGCCCGCCGTCAACCTGGCCTCGCGCCCGGCCCTGTCGCTGTCGATGATCCTGCATGAACTGGGCACCAATGCCACCAAATATGGCGCCCTGTCCGCGCCGGAAGGCACGGTCCGGATTGCCTGGGCCATCGAGGACATGGACGGCCAGCCCAGCTTCGTGCTGCGCTGGCGCGAAGAGGGTGGCCCGCCCGTGGTGGAGCCGGCCAGCAAGGGCTTCGGCACCAGACTGATCCGGGCCGGACTACCGGGCGCGCCGGCCAGCGTGGTGCTGGAATTCCATCCCGACGGCCTGCGCTGCACGCTTGCGGCCGACCTTGCCACCCTGCAGTCCGAGCGCTCGGCCTAGCGCCGCGCTCAGATCAGCGGAAACACGTCGCGGATCCTGGGCTCGCGCAGCCACAGGGCCACCCATAGCGCCACCCCGAGATAGACGCTGAACAGCGTATGGCTCCACAGGGGATTGTCGACTCGCAGATTGGCCGCCAGCGCCGCCGACAGCAACCCGGTCGTCAGCACCGCGCCGAGCAGGGCGGTGCGGGGAAAGGCATAGAGCACCATGCAGGCCAGCTCGATGCAGCCGATCAGCAGCATATATTTGGCCGGCCAGCCGACCACGCTCAGCGGATCGCTTGCCGCCTGAAGGCCCAGCAGCTTGGGGGCGACCGACGCCCCCAGCATGAAGACGATGATCAATCCACTCAAGATCCAGCCTGCCAGCACCATCATTCACCCCGTTCCTGCAGCGCCAATGCTGCGTCAGCCACACGACGGCCAGGGGGAGCAGGTTGCGACACAGCCGGCAATTTTTGTCTGCCGATGGCCCTAGGCTTGCTTCTATGGGCTGCCGACAGCGGTCAGGCGGCCCTGGATATAGTCCTCGATCTTGTGCGTGAGGATGCGCTTGAAGCGGTCCTTTTCCGCCTCGCCATGCGCGACGATCTCGCGCACCCGCCAGAATTCCAGCGCGCCGAAATTGGCGACATGTGGCCGGATATAGATGTCGGGCGGATAGGCCGCCATCATATGGGCGGTCAGCGAATGCATCATGATCTGTGCCGAGCCGAACCACAGGTCGAGCGCCTTGTGGTCGGTCTTGGCTATGCCCTCGGAAGGGTCGCCATTGACGTCGATGCCGATCAGGAAATCGGTGCCGATATCGGCCTGGTCGAGCGGCAGCGGATTGACCACCCCGCCATCGACCAGGATGTGATTGGCATAGGTCACCGGCTTGAACAGGCTCGGAATGGCGATGGAGCCGGCAATGGCCGGGCGCAGGGCGCCCGAATTGAACACGACCTGGTGCCAGCTCTGGAAATCGGTGGCCACGACATAGAGCGGGATCTTGAGATCCTTGAACTCAAGCGGGAAACCCTCGGGAATGAAGCTGTCGACAATGCTCGAGGCATCGAGCTGCATCGAAATGCCGTTCTTGAGAATGCCGCCCAGCCCGCGCAGCTGGATGGCCCAGAGCTTGGTGGCGATGGTGCGCATCGTGCCCAGCACGGCATAGGAATGCTCGCGCAGTTCCGCCCCCGTCATGCCGGCGGCCCAGCCGGCCCCGATCAGCGCGCCGATGGACGTGCCCGAAATGACCGTGGGCTTGAGCCCCAGCTCATCCATGGCCTCGATATAGGGAATATGGGTGAGGCCACGGGCCGAGCCGCCGCCCAGGGCCACGCCAATTCTCGGACCAGAAATCGTGCTCATATGCCCCGCTCCTTGCCCTCATGGCCGCCGGTCGGCGCGGACCCGAACCCGCTTGCGCGGGCTCAGTATAGGCTGCGACGGCGTCGGGTCGAAGACTGTCTGGCATCAGCCTAGACCGGCGAGGTTGAGGAAAGGTTCAGACGCTGCGGGCCAGCTCGCGCCAGCCGATATCGCGGCGGCAAAACCCTTCGGGCCACTCGATTTTGTCAATGGCGGCATAGGCGCGCTGCTGCGCCTGGCGGGCCGTGTCGCCCAGAGCCGTCACATTGAGCACCCGACCGCCCGCCGCCAGCAACCTGCCGTCTTCGCGCCGCGTGCCGGCGTGAAAGACCTGCACCAGGTCGGAGTCGAGTTCGTCCGCGCCCACAATGGCGGAGCCCTTGTCATAGCTGCCGGGATAACCCCTGGCCGCCATGATGACGGTAAGGGCGAACTTGTCCTTCCAGACCGCGTCATGACCCGCCAGGCGGCCGGTGGCGGTGGCATGCAGCAATTCCAGCAGGTCGCTGTCGAGCCGCATCACCATGACCTGGGTTTCCGGATCCCCGAAGCGGGCATTGTATTCCACCAGGCGCGGCCCGGTTTCGGTCAGCATCAGCCCGGCATAGAGCACGCCCTGATAGGGCGTGCCGCGCGCCGCCAGCCCCTTGACCGTCGGCTTGATCACCCGCTCCAGCACCTCGGCATAGATTTCCGGCGTCATTACCGGGGCCGGGGAATAGGCGCCCATGCCCCCCGTATTGGGGCCGGTATCGCCGTCAAAGGCCCGCTTGTGGTCCTGCGCCGTGGTCAGCGGCAGGATATCGGTGCCGTCGCAGAGCACGAAGAGGCTGACCTCCTCGCCCAGCATGAATTCCTCGATCACCACTTCGGCGCCCGCCGCACCAAAGGCGCCGGCAAAGCAGTCGATAATGGCCGCTTCCGCCTCCTCGACGCTCATCGCCACCGTCACGCCCTTGCCGGCGGCCAGGCCATCGGCCTTGATCACGATGGGCGCGCCCTGGGTGTAGAGATAGGCCAGCGCCGCGGCTTCATTGTCAAAGCGGCCATAGGCGGCGGTGGGGATGCCCATCTCGTCGCACAAGGCCTTGGTAAAGCCCTTGGAGCCTTCGAGCTGGCCCGCCGCCTTGCTGGGACAAAAGCAGGTGAAGCCGGCCGCGCGCACATCGTCGCCCAGCCCGGCCACCACCTGGGCATCGGGGCCGACCACGACGAAATCGATTTTTTCCTGCTGGCAGAGGGCGACCACGGCCGCATGGTCGGTAATGTCGAGCGCCACATTCTCGGCCACCGCCCCGGTGCCGCCATTGCCCGGCGCCACGAACAGCTTGCTCAGCTTTGGCGACTGGGCGATTTTCCACGCCAGCGCATGCTCGCGGCCACCCGAACCAATCACCAGAACCCGCATCTTTGCCTCCGCAGCTGTTTGAGGCGTGATGCACGAGCGTGGCGGACGAGGCAAGGACTTGTTGGTCGCGCCTACATCTCTGCCTCGACAAAGATCCGGCTGAGATCGCCAGCCCATTCGCCATGGAACTTGTCGAGCCAGCGGTCGGCTGGTGTCTTGGCGAGGCGGATGGTCTCTTCGAGCGGCGCCAGATGGATGGTCTCGTCCTTGCCGGCATGGTTCAGCCGGTTGCGGCGCACCAGGCCCGCTTCGGCAATGCCCACCGCCTGGGCGGCGAAATCATAGACATTGGAGCGCCCCAGCGTGGTCATCAGCCCCTGGCGCGGCACCTCGCGGCGCAGCGACTCGCGCTCGTCTTCCGTCCAGGGCGCGATCATTTCATAGGCCGCCTCGAGCGAGACGCTGTCATAGAGCAGGCCGGTCCAGAAGGCCGACAGCGCCGTCACCGATTTCTCGTCGCCCATATCGGCGCCGCGCATTTCCAGGAACTGCTTAAGCCGCACTTCGGGGAAAATCGTCGACAAGTGATCTTCCCAATCCTTGATCGTCGGCTTGTCGCCCGGCAATTGCGGCAGCTCGCCGCGCAGAAAGGCGCGGAAGCTCTCGCCGGCCACATTCACATAGGCACCGTTGCGGATGACAAAATACATCGGCACATCAAGCGCATAATCGGCATATTGCTCGAAGCCGAAGCCCTCTTCGAAGGCAAAGGGCAGCATGCCGGTACGGGCATTATCGGTATTGAGCCAGATATGGCTGCGATAGCTGAGATAGCCGCTGTCCTTGCCATCGACAAAGGGCGAATTGGCAAACAAAGCGGTGGCGATGGGCTGCAGAGCCACGGCCACGCGCAGCTTCTTGACCATGTCGGCTTCGCTGGAAAAATCCAGATTTGCCTGCACGGTACAGGAGCGGAACATCATCGATGTGCCCAGCGTGCCGACCTTTTCCATATAGGGCTTCATGATGCCATAGCGCGATTTGGGCATGGCGCCGATCTCCTCGACGCTCCAGAGCGGCGTCACGCCCAGCCCCAGGAAATGGATGTCGAGCGGCGCGGCGACCCTTTTGGCCACGGCCATATGTTCGGCCAGCTCGGCCGCGCTGGCATGCAGATCCGGCTGCGGCGCGCCCGACAGCTCGAACTGCCCGCCGGGCTCGAGCGAAATGCCGCCGGCCTCTGCGTCATTGCGCAGGCCGATGACATTGTCGCCATCGAAAAACGGCTGCCAGCCCGTCTCGGCCTGCACGCCATCGAGCAAAGCGCGGATGCCATCGGGACCGCCATAGGCCACCGGGCGCAGCGGATTGGTGTGGAACACGTGCTTTTCGTGCTCGGTGCCGATGCGCCATTCGCTCTCGGGTTTGCACCCGCGCGCCATTGCCTCGATCAGGTCGGCACGCGAGTCAATCAGAGGGCTATCGATATCGGCGCCGGCCATGCGGAGTCCTCGAATAGGGAGGGGGTCAATGTTGGCGGGAACATAGCGTTGCGCAAGCCGAAAGCAATCGCCTTTTATCGCCAATCACCGATGATTGCCTGAATCACCGCCAGTCCGGCCACCGCCGCCGTATCGGCGCGCAGGATGCGCGGGCCCAGGCTGATCGGCACGACATGGGGCAAAGCAAGGAGCTTGGCCCGTTCGGCCTCGGAAAATCCGCCCTCCGGCCCGATCAGCAGCCCGATCGGCCGGCCGGCCAGCCCGCGCAGGATCTCGACCGGCGAGGCGGATGCCGCGGCCTCGTCTGCCAGGATCAGCGTCCGGTCGGCGGGCCAGCCATCCAGCAGCTTATCCAGCGTGATCTCGGGCGCCACGGTGGGCACGCTGAGCACTTCGCATTGCTCGGCCGCCTCGATGGCATTGGCGACCAGCCGTTCATGCTTGAGCTTGCTGACCTGGGTCCGCTGGGTAATGACCGGCTGAATGGTGCCAACCCCCATTTCGACGGCCTTCTGGATCACATAATCGAGCCGCTCGCTCTTGAGCGGGGCAAAGCCGTACCAGAGGTCGGATGCCGGGGTCTGCTCGGCGATCTGCTCGACCAGGTCGAGCTGGACGGATTTTTTCGAGTCAGCCGTCAGCCTGCAGCACCAGGCGCCGTCGCGGCCATTGAACAGCACGACCTCGTCGCCGACGCCCTTGCGCAGGACCGCCGCCAGATAAAGCGACTGCTCCTTGCCCAGGGTCAGCTGGCCTCCGGCCAAGAGATCGGCAGCGACATGGAGGCGGGGCAGGCTGGCATGGGTGCGGGGCATGGTATCGGGGCACTTTCGCTTCTCCCCAGCTGGGGGAAGGCGCCCCCAAAGGGGCGGATCAGGGGTTTCGGGCGCCACCATAAACGCTGTATGCGTGGAAAGAACCCCTCACCCGGATTTTCCGCCCCGGCGGCAAGTCCCCCTCTGCCGCCAGCGGCCAGGGCAGCGCCAAGCCCGCGAAAAGGTCTCGCTCATGACTGACAATATCCCCACCACCGTCGCCGATGCCCAATCGGGCAACTGGGTAGACCGCTATGCCCCCCTTTGGCTCAAGCCCTATGCGCGCCTGGCCCGCTGGGACCGGCCGATCGGCATCTGGCTGCTGTTCTGGCCCTGTATCTGGGGCCTGGCGCTGGCCGCCATTGCCGCGCCCGAGCGCGGCTTCGACTGGATCGCCGGGCTGCTCATGCTGGCCGGGGCCATGCTGATGCGCGGCGCCGGCTGTACCTTCAACGACATTGTCGACCGCGATATCGATGACAAGGTGGCGCGCACCCGCTCGCGGCCCATTCCCTCCGGCCAGGTCACCGCCCGTGACGCGCTTTATTTCATGGTCGCCCAGGCGCTGCTCGCCTCGGCCATTCTCTTCCAGTTCAACCGCTTCACCGTCTGGGCGGCGGTGGCCTCGCTGCTGCTGGTGGCCATCTATCCCTTCATGAAGCGCATCACCTGGTGGCCGCAGGCCTTTTTGGGTCTCGCCTTTTCCTATGGCGCGCTGGTGGGCTGGAGTTCCCAGACCGGCGGCTTTGCCCTGCCCACGCTGCTGCTCTATGCCGGCACCATTCTCTGGGTCATCGGCTATGACACGATCTATGCGCTGCAGGATGTGGAAGACGATGCGCTGATCGGCGTCAAATCCACCGCGCGCCTCTTTGGCGACAATGCAAAACTGATCGTCGGCTTCATCTATGCCGGCGCCTATCTGCTCTGGCTGGCGGCGGCGATCTATGCCGGCGCCGGCATCGTCTTTGCCGCCCTGTCGCTCGTCGCAGCGGGCATTATGGCCTGGCAGGTCCTGACCGTGGATGCCGATATCCCGGACAATCCGCGCTTCCGCTTCGATACCAACAAATATGTCGGCATCGTGCTGTCCCTGGCATTATTGGCCGAGTGGGTCTGGTAGCGGGGCCTTCCTGCAGCGCCGCCCAAAACGCCAAAAGGGCTGACCGCACCACCGGTCAACCCTTCAGACGTGCTTTGGAGGCAGGTAAACTTTACGCGTCGAGCTGGCCGGGCTTGCGCCGGTTGAGGAAGCGGGGGCGGCGGCCGGCTTCGGCCACCAGCTTGCGGCGACTCTGGCTCGAGCCGACCATGACGCCGTCGACCTGCTGGCTATAGGGCATATAGGCGCCGTCGCCGGCCTTGATGAACAGCGGCAGGCGGAGCTTTTTGCCCCAGTTCTGCCATTCGGCGACAACGCTGTGATTGCCGTCTTCTTCAAACACCCGGTAATTGAGCTCGGGATCGGAATGCACCAGCTCGATCGAGCTGGTCAGCACGCCGTCTTCCGAAATGGCGGTCGCCACGGCAACGCCGATGAATTCGCTGACCGGCACCTTGATCTTGATCGCCACGCCGCTCTGCTCGAGCATGCGGCGGATGGTGACGGTCTTGATCGGATCCTTGGGGCCGTTGTCGTTTGCGGCAACGAAGCGGCGCTCTGCCACTGCGGGCTTGCCGAACGCCAGAACGACCGAGGATCCTTCCATCGCAACGCCGTGAAACATGTGAATATGCCTTCCTGTCAACTTCGAGAGCTGGTTTTTGGTGCCCTCTTTGTAGGCTCAACATAGCGCGAGGACTTACCCGCCACCTTAATCGGTTGGGTTAAGTTTATCTTGTTTTTCGAGAGGGTTAGCAGTCTGTTGCACCCGGTATCACCCGGTTAACCCAGCGCTTTGGCAGGCTGTTAACGCTGCGCTTTGCGGTCCTCCCGCCATGCCGTGTCGGCCGCCCCTTGTCCAAAAGCCGGGGCAAGCCTAAAAGGCCCGGAATATGCCCATTCCGCCCACCACCTATGCCGACGATCTCGAACTGCTCCGCTCCTCGGCGGTGGCAGCAGGCATCATTGCCAGCAGCTTCTTTCGCCGCGAGGTGAAGAGCTGGAGCAAGGAAAATGCCTCCCCGGTCAGCGAAGCCGACATCCTGGTGGACCGTTATCTGGCCTCGGCGCTGCTGCAGGCGCGCCCCACCTATGGCTGGCTCAGCGAAGAAACCGTGGACAATCCTTCACGTCTCGACTGCGAACGCGTCTTTGTCGTCGACCCCATCGATGGCACGCGGGGCTTTCTGCGCGGCGAGGATAGCTGGACGGTCTGCGTGGCCGTGGTGGAACATGGCGTGCCGGTCGCCGGGGTCGTCTATGCGCCAATGCGCGACGAGCTCTATGAGGCAGTCAGGGGCGAGGGCAGCCGGCTCAATGGCAAGCCCATCCAGCGCCGGCGCCGCCCCGGGACCCCGCCGGTCATTCCCGCTGCGGGCGCCGTGCATCAGCAATTGCAGCAGGCCGGGCTCAACTATACCCGCGGCCCGCATTATCCCTCGCTGGCCTATCGCCTGGTCCAGGTGGCCACCGGCAAGCTCGACGCCGTGGTCAGCCGCCGCGGCAGCCAGGACTGGGATATTGCCGCCGCCACGGTGATCCTGGATGAATGCGGCATCGACATTGCCGATGTCTGTCGCGGCTTCCCCCTGTTCAACAGACGTGATGTGCGTCATGGGGCGCTTGCGGCGCTTGGCGACATGAGCCTAAAACCGCTCCTGCATGCGGCGCTGATCCATGTCTATGGCTGCCCGCCCGATGACGCCCCGACCGCACAACCTGAACCGACCGATGAACGGATTTGACCCATGGCTGAAAACAACGTCCCCAAGGAACAATTGCTGCACCTGGTTATCGGCGGCGAGCTCTCCAGCATTGAGGGCGTGACCTTCGCCGATCTCGACAAGGTCGACATTGTCGGCCTCTATCCCAATTATGCCAGCGCCCTGGTCGCCTGGAAGCAGAAGGCGCAGATGACCGTGGACAGCGCCCAGACGCGCTATTTCATCGTCCACCTGCACCGCCTGCTCGATCCGAACTACGACAAGAAGTAGGCTTGTCGCGCTGGAGGCTACGGCGCCTCCAGCGCCGCCAGGATTGCCTGCATGGCGCCCGGGCCGCCGATGCGCTGGCGGCCCACATTGGCCAGCCGGCGCCGCTCTTCCTCATTG